>OODN01000155.1_pt1 | contig 55239 bp, 47 predicted proteins | sample 1671651 | NCBI WGS metagenome assembly OODN01 (sample SAMN06348178, study PRJEB24527) | human gut metagenome | biome: human gut; feature: ankylosing spondylitis patient; material: feces | host: Homo sapiens | place: China | collected 2015-10 | reverse complement strand
GAATAAACAAACTGAAAAGGGAAAATACAATAATTTAATTTATATAATACGAGGATAATTTATTATGAAAAAGAGCAAATTTATCTTAGCCTCAGTTGCAGCTTTGATGGCTGTAAGTCCAATGCTTCCATTAAGCTCACAGGCTCACACAGTTCAAGCTGCAGATACTAATGCTGTAAACAAAATGGTTATGCACACTGCCGTTGCTTATGATAAAGACGGTAACAGCACTGGCGTAAAATATAATGCATTTAGCTATGCTAGATTAGTAGCTAGTCCTGTAAAGATTGGTGATGGCATTTATTATAAAGTTGCCGATAAAGATCAATATTTAAAGGCTACTAACATTGACGGTGTAACTAGAAGAATTACTCACAATACCTACATTTACAGCACTTCTACACGTCGTACCAGCTACCAGAACAAATGGAAGTTATATAAGGGTCAAACAATAACTACTTACGGTGGTTCTTACAGATTTAAAAACGGTAAACACTACTTCAGAGTAGGTGGACCAGCTAAGCAATATGTTAAATCATATAATTTAGGACCAGTTATTAGAGCCAACACCACAATGGCACCAAATAGCAATAATACTTCATCAAATACCACTACTAATAAACCAACTGACAACACAACAACCAATAATACTCAACCAGTAGGTAATGAAGAAACCACTGTAACTGTAACTGCTTCATTCAACGTAAATATCTTTGATAATCAAGGTAACACAGTAAGAAGAAACGTTCCAAAGGGGACAAAATTCGTTGTAGATAGATTAGAAGTAACTCCATTTGCTGACCGTTTTCCAACAGCTCTAGGTCGTGAAGGCTTGTACAGAATTAAGGGTACAGATACTTGGATTTTGGCTGTTGATGTAACTGCTGCAAAGAAATTACCACTTCATGACTACGATCTAGAACATAATTCATACATTAAGTTCCCACAAGCAACAGAGCTCTATAATGCAAGTGGCAGTAAAATAAACACCAATGGTGATTACATTAGAAAACAATCTGGTCAATATAAAGTAGACAAGTTATTATACATTTGGGTTCCAAGTGAAAATAAAGCAGAGCTTTTCTACCACTTAGTAGGTAAAGAAGTAGCATCTAATAATGGACATATCAGCTTTGATGATGGTTATGTAAAAGCGAGTGATGTTCAATTCATGAATAATAGTAAGGCAATAACACCATCAAACACAGCTGCTGAAGCAGAAGCTGCCGCAAAGAAGTAAATATAATATAAAATCTCGAATAAGCGTAAAAGAGTCTGACAATGTTCAGGCTCTTTTTGCTAGGGAAAGAAAAATGCCGATGACCTTCACAAAAAAGATCATCGGTATTTTGATATCTATTATCTTTACATCATCTTATGCTTTTTCATTCGTTCCTCGAAGATACCGTTGATTAAGTCAGTCATTTCTTGCTTTTGACTTTCAGTTGGCTCGCCATCTTCAAATGCCTTGTATAAATCCGCATGTTCACGAGCAATCAACTTGCAGGTGCTCTCAGTAGCATGCTTTCTAAAGATCTTTGGAATCTTCTTCAAATATTCTGGTTTTACTAAAGCGATAATTTGTTCGTTTGCTGTCATCTCGTATCCCTCCACACAAAATATAAGAGTTATTTTAGGCTTAAAGAATAAATCTTGCAATTTAAAATTTTACTTCTTCTTATTTTCTTTGTCTTTAAAATGTTTCTTAACCTTCGGAACCACTTCATTACCATAGATTTCAATAGCCTTCATAATATCTTCATGTGGCATAGAAGCGATTGGCAAATGCAAGTAGAAACGAGTTAAGCCCAATGTTTCCATCATCTTGATAATCTTATTTGCTACAGTCTCACTATCACCAACAAACATTACACCATCATCGGCAATACCTTCAAGATATTGATCATAAGTCATACCAGTCCAATTTGGTCGTTCCTTACTGATCGTATCAACAAGCAATTTAGTTGGGTAAAAGTATTCCTTGATTGCTTTCTCTTTATCATCACTAAGCCAGCCCCATGAGTGAGCCGCAATTGGCATTTTGCTTAAATCTTGTCCTTTTCTTTCCGCAACTGCTTTGTAAAGTTTGATCAAAGGTGCGAAGTGTTCCATCTTTCCGCCGATAATTGCATAAACGATTGGCAAGCCCATCTCAGCCGCACGAATTGTGGAAGCAGGACTACCACCTGTAGCTAGTGAGATTGGTAAACACGGATTGCACCATCCAAGAATTAATGAAGACAATGACGACTACTGCGAATATCAGGAACGAAACAGGTGGAAACCATACCATGTTCCAAGTGGTGAATTAGACTTGTAGCTTGCGAGATCATGTAGGCAAACACCAAGTCATAAAACAGTTCAATCATCGTGACACGTTTGGTCAATTGTGGCATATCTATCATTTCCTTTCCTATTTTCTATAATAATTAGAATTTACCAGCTGAGCGGACAGAAGTCCTTATTCATTAAAATAATAATTGCTAAAGCCTATGATTTTATCAGTTTTAAATAATTATTATCAAGTAGTATAATGACAAGTGTTAATCCAAAATTGAGTTATAGAAAGGCACAAAAAATGTGTACATCAATTTGTTATAGTCCAAGTGATCACTATTTTGGTAGAAATCTTGATTATGAAATTGCTTACGGTCAAAAGGTAGTTATTGTACCAAGAAACTATGAATTTGAATACAGAGAATTGCCAACGCAAAAGTCTCACTACGCTTTTATCGGTGTTTCTGTGGTTAATGATGATTACCCACTTTTATGTGATGCCATTAATGAAAAAGGGTTGGGTATAGCTGGCTTAAACTTCCAAGGTCCTAATCACTACTTCCCTAAGATGGAAGGTAAGAAGAATATTGCTTCCTTTGAATTAGTGCCATATTTGTTAAGCAACTGCGAAACTACTGATGATGTTAAGAAGACTTTAGCTGATGCAAGTATTTTAAACGTTAGCTTCTCAGATAATTTGCCTGTAGCTGACTTGCACTGGATTTTGAGCGACAAAACTGGTAAGAGCATCGTGGTTGAATCAACTAAATCAGGTTTGCACGTTTACGACAATCCAGTTCATGTTTTGACTAACAATCCTGAATTTCCTGATCAATTGATCAAGTTGAGTGACTATGCAGATGTAACTCCACATAATCCTAAGAACACTTTAGTTCCTAATGTCGATCTCAACTTGTACAGTAGAGGTCTTGGCACTCATCATTTACCTGGTGGTATGGATTCAAGTTCTCGCTTTGTTAAAGTTGCTTTCGTTTTGTCACATGCTCCTAAGGGTAAGGATGAAGCAGAAAACGTAACTAACTACTTCCACATTTTGCATTCTGTTGAACAACCTAAGGGCTTGGATGAAGTAGAAGACAATCGTTATGAATACACTATGTATTCTGATTGCATGAACTTGGATAAAGGCATTTTGTACTTCACTACTTATGACAACAACCGAATTAATGCGGTAGATATGCATAAGGCAGATTTGGATACAAAAGATTTGATTTGCTTCGATTTGTTCAAGAAACAAGATATTGAATATATGAATTAAATTAATTCTTTTTTCATCAAAATCACTCACAAATGTGAGTGATTTTTTGTTTTATTTTAAAATATCAAATTCATATTTCACTCCAAGTTTTAATAATAATCTTATTTTTTAATATTTATGGTATATAATTAAATCAACTTAAAGAATTTTTGTCTAAGTATAAAAACATAAGTGGGTGGAAGTATAAACCTAAAAGGCCTTTTTAAAAGTAATCGAAAAAGATTCAGTTTAATTATAGTATTACTATTCTTAGTTGCAGTAGCTAATACTATGTCTGGGTATCTTTATAAGCCAGCTGCAGATTATTTGCTTAAGAACAATCTTAAAAATACGCTTTATTATTTATTATGGTTTTAATGGGTGTACTCAGTGTTGTCTTTGAAGCAATTGTTCAAACTATGTACTCTAAACAAGTTCAAGAATATATAGGCTCATTAAGACAAAAAATTGTGGCTCATTTTTATGCTCAAGGTGGTAAGTCTGTTGCGGAAATGCAAAATGATCTTAGTAATAATCTAGATATGCTGACAGATAACTATGCTACGCCTCTACAAACTATTATTGGTAATAGTTTCTCATTAATTATGATTATCGGTGTTTTATTTCAATTAAATTGGAGCCTGTTGGTTTTAACTGTAGTATTGGCTGTGATTAATTTGCTTACACCCAAGATTATGGAAAAGGCTGCTAATAAGGCTAATGAACAAATCTCTATTGAAAACAGTAAATTACTCAAAGCTATTGACTATTGGATGGGCGGAATGGGCATGATCCTTGGCAATGTTATGACTTATGCTCTTAGCCGTATTGATAAAAAGTAGGTTACCCAAGGTAATGCTATTTTGAGTACTGTTCAACAATTCGCTGATGCCGTTGGTACTTCAGTTACTTCCGCAATCGTTGCTGTGAGCCAAAATGCGTTTCATTCAAAGGCTGGTATGCCAACTGCCATTGGTACACAGCACGCCTTTATCTTTTTACTGATTGTAGCAATTATTATCTGGGCTTTATTCTTTAAATATGTTAAAGATAAGCATTAATACTTTTTCAGTGTAGTAAAATATAGCTAAATTGTTTTGAAATGGAGATAGAAATGAGAACAAAATTTAAAGTTGCTATAGCTGCTGCACTGTTGGCATTGCCTGTTGCTACTATAGTTCATCCAGTTGATGCGGCAACTAAGGTCACTGTCGTAAAACTGAAGAAGTCAGATTTTCAACCATATAGGGATCCTGCTGATATGCGTAAAATGACAGGAACTTACTGGAAAAAATCTAGTGAAACTAAGAAAGCATATCCCAATTTGCGCAAAGTAAAGAACTTGAATTTGCGCGTGTCTATCCTGGGCAATCGTACTTATGTCAGAAGCGGTAAGAAAGTTCTTTATACCATGTATAGTTCTGCTGGTAGAATTGTGAACGGTAAAAGTTTAACGCCAAGAGGAACTTACCACACTAATGCATATCATCCACATCGTTTCTCAGAAGCATTATATCCAGTAGGTTGGATTGGTCAATTGTACTTGTTCCACTCAGTGCCAACGCATGAATGGTCAAACGAGTTTGTAGCAAGCGAAACTCATAAGTTGGGTAGAATGCCCGCAAGTCACGGGTGTATTCGTTTGTCGGTGAGGGATGCAAAGTGGCTTCATGATCATGTGCCATATCATACTAAGGTAGAAGTTCATTACAAGTAAGGATAAACAAAATGTGGGTAGTTTTACTTATAAATACACTAGTAGCAGCTTGTTTAGCTTTCTTCAGTTTTAGAAATAGGCATGAAGCATTTAATTTATTCAACGCTGGCATAGTTTTCATCGTCTTTGGTCTGGTTTTATTAATTAGTGCAATTCCAGTTTTTAAAGGTTTCGATACATCATCAGTGTTGATGTTTACTGCAGGTCTTTTGCTTATTGTAGGAATTATTATGCTTATCGTTAGTTGGGTAACCAAATCAGAAAGAGCAGTCAGGATAAAAGACATTGCTGTTACTCTAGCAGTCGTAGCAGTTTGTTCGATTTATCTTATTCAAAACTTGAGTATGATAAACGTGATCGTGCCTGAGCTGGCAATGTTTTTGGCGATAGCCTTGTTTGCGGTTGGTTTGAATAAAAATTAACCTGAATATAAAAATAAACCCGTCTCAATATGCTGAGACGGGTTTTGATTACTTCAATCGTTTGCTATCCATTCGCTTAACTACATAAAGAACAGGCAAACCAATGACTACGATTCCGACGAATAATAATACTCCAGCAGGATCATTGAATAATTCACTGATTAAGACGAAGACCCCACCACCAATTGCGATAATTGGTACTAAAGGATAGAGAGGAGTACTAAATGGACGCTTCTTGTTTTTCTTTCTTAAGATGAAAATACCGAAGAAAGTCATCAAGTAGAAGCAATAGATAGTGAACACACATAAATCTGAAAGGTGATCTGGGTCAAAGAAGAGCATCATGATTGTAGCAAGAATAATGATGAATACAGTTGCAATGATTGGAGCCTTTCCTTTAGGAGTTACGTATGAGAGAAGTCGTGAAAATGGCAAATCACCACGACGAGCCATTGCATAAACAATTCTAGGGAAGGTAATAATCTTACCATTTAAAGTTCCCATCATCGAAATAATGATCCCAATTGAAAGAAGTTTACCACCGATGTCACCAAAAGCCTTGGTTGCTAGATATGAAGTAGTGTTTTCACCTAAGCTGTGAATCATATTAGCTGGGATAAATCTGAAGATACCAATAGTGATTAAGGTATAAATTACTAAAACAGAACTAATACCTAAAATGATTGCCTTAGGTAACAACTTTTGAGGATTCTTCATTTCGCCACCTAAGTTAGCGATCAAAATCCAGCCATCATAACCAAACAAGGTTGCCAAAACTGCAACACCAAAGCCGCCGGCTGAACGATTAACTTCGCTAACAGTTTGACCTAATGCATCTTGATGACCCCAGAATAAACCGAAGATGATAATAGCAGCAATAGGAATCATTTTACCGACCGTTGTGATTACTGAAAATGCTGCAGCAACATTGTTTTCCAAGAAGTTCATTAAACCGATGGCAATGATGGTAATCAATGCAACGGGGATACGCCATTTTGCATCAATGCCAAACAAGTTAGTGATCATGATACTCATAAAACCAGCTACCGAAGCGATAATGGCAGGCCCGTAAACAATAACCTGCATCCAACCAGCTAAGAAACCGCAGATTCGGCCATACAGATTTTCAACATAAACGTATAGTCCGCCAGTATATGGCATTTGTGCACCGATCTCGGCAATCGTTAAACCGGCGGTTAAGGTGATGACACCACCAAAGACCCAGGCAGCAATTGCCATAGTAGATGAGCCGGCACTATCCAAAATAGAAGCTTGTTTGAAGAAAATTCCGGAACCGATGATAGTCCCAATCACAATTGAAATTGCTGAACCAAAGCCTAATGACCGCCTGAGCTCGTTATTTTCTTTTTCCATAAAAGATACCCTCCTTAAAACAAAAACCGAATCCAGTTTATTCAATAGTTCATTAAATAAAGTGAATTCGGTTTAATCCTTTTTATTTTGTTTAAAGCATACCAAAATCACTCAAGCTGATCAGAGTAACTTGAGGAGGAAGTTGATTCAAAAAAGTTAGTATAAATGCTATACATAAGAATTCCTCGCTTAAACAAAATATTTATTTAAATTTATTATTTTAACTAGAATATCATCTTTGAAATGATTATACAAGAAATAAAAAAATAACTTAGTAAATTTGGTTACCAAGTTATTTCTGGTTTTAACCTGAATTACGTAAGCCTGAAGCCACACCATTAATGGTGATAGGTATGATGCTGTGGTAAACACCTTGAATTTCATCTTCACGACCACGTTTGATCATTTCAATTTGAATGTAGTTCAAGATGTTGAAGTAAGGCATTCTATAATCCAAGCTTTGCTTCAATACAGGAGCTTCAGCTAAGAGTTCATCATGATTCTCAATTTGTAAGATGACTTTCTTAGTTAATTTCCATTCTTTGTAAATAATATCAAAGACTTTCATGGTTTCTTCATCATCACAAAGGTTAGCGTATTCTCTAGCAATATCCATGTTTGATTTGGATAAAACCATATCAACATTAGAAAGCAGAGAGTTAAAGAATGGCCAGCCTTTGTACATTTCTTGCAATTCTTTCAAGTTATTTGGATCAGCATCAATAAAGTGCTTAAAGGCTGAACCTACACCATACCAACCTGGGAACATGATTCTACTTTGTGACCAAGAGAATACCCAAGGGATAGCTCTCAAACCTGAGAAGTCAGTAAGTTTCTTTCTTGAGGCTGGACGAGAACCAATATTTAAGTTGGAAATTTCCTTGATAGGAGTAGCTTGGAAGAAGAAGTCGAGGAAAGCAGGATTTTCGAAAACAAGCTTGCGATAAATCTTGTTACTTTCATCAACGATTTTGTCCATTGATGAACGGAATTCTTGAATATGATCTTCGCTGACGATTTGCTTTGAAACCATGCGATCAATTGCAGCGGAAGCAAGCATTTCTAAGTTGTAGTATGCAGTGTCCTTGTTGCCGTACTTGTTTTGAATGATTTCACCTTGTTCAGTCATACGAATTCGATCGTTGATTGATTTAAATGGTTGCGCAGTAATGGCTTCGTATGAAGGACCACCACCACGGCCAACAGTACCGCCACGACCATGCATGTAGGTGATCTTAACGCCCATCTTTTCACCGATTGCAGTTAAATCTTTTTGAGCTTTGTAAAGGTTCCAGCATGATGCAAGGTAACCACCGTCTTTGTTGGAATCTGAGTAACCAAGCATGATTTCTTGGTAGTTGTATTGGGATGCAAGCCACTTCTTAACGATAGGGAAGTTCAAATATTCAGTGATAATTTCACGTGCATTAAGCAAGTCTTCAACCGTTTCAAATAGTGGGACTACTTGAACACGAGCTTTTTCATTATCTAAAAGGTCATATTCCTTCAACATAACTGCTTGTTCAAGCATGTCAGATACACTTTCAGTGTGAGAAATGATGTGTTGCTTAATAACATCTTCACCCAAGCGATCCTTTAATTGACGTGCAGTCTTGTAGATCTTTAATTCTTTTTGCAACAATTCAGACTTAGGCTTGTTGTTAGCATGTAAATTACGTGGATCATTTTCAAGTTCATTAAGCAAAAGCTTGATTTTTTCATCTTCACTTAAATCGCTGTAATCGTCGCAAATACCAGCACTCTTAAGTAGTTCTGCTACACAAGCTTCATTAACACTCGAATCTTGACGCATATCGATAGTGGCTAAGTGGAAGCCGAAGACATCAATTGCCTCTAAAATTTCAGTAAAGAAACTATGAGTTACAGCTTGATCATGATCTTCATCAAGTGAAGCCTTGATAGTTTCAAGATCAGCCTTAAATTCTTGAGGATCGTTGTAGACAGGAATATTTTCAAGGTTTTCAAGATCGCGTGGCTTGATGAAAATATTCTTATCAACGACGCCTAAAAGTTGCTTTTCTGTGTGAACCAAACGACTTTCAATGTAGTAGAAGGCGCGACGATAAGGTTCATTGGTTCTGAATGGTGAATCATCATTTGAAAGTTCAGAAAGCTTTTCAACTGCAGCAGAAGGGTGCATGTAAGAAGTTGAAAGTGAAATAGCTCTGTATAACTTCTTCAGTTCTTTCATGTAGTATTCAAAGATTACTTGGCTTTGCAAGGTAGCACTTAATTCCAAGGTATCAGCAGTTACGTATGGATTACCATCACGGTCACCACCGATCCACATACCCATAGTGATAGGAGTTGCATGATCCAAAGTTAAATCGTGTTCCTTAGCAAGTTCTTTGTAGCGAGCTGTGAACTTAGTAATGGCAGGAATCAAAGCTTTAGGATAGTAGGCTAAAACGTTGGTAATTTCGTTAGATACCTTTAACTTGTGGCCACGAATGATATCTGTTTGCATCAAGATTTCGATACAAGCACGAAGTTGTTCAGTCCATTCTTTTTGATTAATAGTACCGTTTTTAACATCACGGTAGCTACGTAAAAGATGATGAATTTTATCAGTCAATTCAAGAACAGTTTTTCTTTGAATTTGAGTAGGATGGGCTGTTAAAACAGGAACAACATTAACGTTTTCAAGGATTCGCTTAGCATCGTCTTTTTTAGCAACAAGATCAATTGTATCGCTTAATTTTCCTAAGTAATTTTGATCAGTATTGTTGAAGACGTTAACCTTGCTGGCTAATTCTACGTCTTCTGAGATGTTGATCAATAATGGCAATGTAGCAAAGTAACGAGCAACGACAATCATTTCACGATTGTTTAAAGCAGAAATTTTATCTTCTAGTTGCTTTTGATCTTTACTAGCTGAGGTGTTGATCAGATCTTGAATCTTAGCAAAGGCTTCGTCACCAATTAATTGGCGGGTAGATTCGTTAAGTAAGTTAGTCAAGATTTTTACTTCTTCAGCTACAACAGCTTGATCGCTGCTGTTTTCTAATTTTGTGAAAGTCATATGATCTTCCTTTCATATTTTGTTGATAAATCCACAATACCAAAAGTTAGTGAAAAAATAAACAAGAAATATATAGTTTAAGAAAGTGTTAGAAACTTTGGTATTTCTGCGTTTGCACGAATTTTAATATTTGAATTTTGCATTCTTTTTTGAAAATTTATTAAAACATATGTTCTTTTGACTTTTATTCTGCTATAATTCATTTCAAAGTATAGCGAACAAGTGATCGAAAGTCTACATTTGTTCGCAAAAAATAAATATTATGAGGAGAAGAAGTATGAAAAAAGAACATGAAGTTTATACGGTCTTAAAAAACATCAATGATGAAACTTTTAAGCCAGAGCTTGTTTTATTTCAAGATGCACCAGGTTCAGGAAAAAGTCATGGTTTAGCACAAGTAATTGCTGAAGATATTCAAAAAGACGAAAAAGAGCCTAAAACTTGGATTTATCTGACCACTGATAAGAAAAATCGTGATAGTGAATACGAGCGAATTACGGAACTTGCACCTGATTGTGCAGATGAAATTTTGCTTCTTAAATCGAATCAGGATTTTCTCTTAGATTACTTTTCTCAAGAAACAAAAAAGGCAAAAATACCATGGAGTAAACCAGAGCAAGAAAAAGAATATATCTTAGATCATTTTGTTAATCAAATAGATCCTAAAAAGTGTCAGAACACTTATAAACTGATTACTAAGGTCGTTATAGATTTTTATAACTTAAAATCAGCAGCTCTTTATAATCAACAAGTTTCTCAAAATGATCAAGATGCTTCTATTCCAGTAAGTGATGAGTTTATAGCAAACGTAAATAGAATTAGTCATGCAATGTCTCAAGACCTGGGAGCTAAATTGAGTCAGGTGAGAAGAGATCGTAAAAAGAAAAACATTTCAACAACTATTTCATCAGAAGAAAAAGGCCAGTTTTTTGCGAAACTTTTCCCTTGGTATAGGGAGGTCTTTCCGGCTTTATCTGTTCGTAATGATCATTATCGTTGCATTATTATGACTGCCCATAAATATTTCTATCCCATTAAAACAATGGATGACAAAAGCAGGACCATTTTCGAACTTCTAGCAAATCAAAAAGTTAACTTGGTTTTAGACGAAGCAGATCAAACTAAACAAATTTGGCTAGATGAAATAATCAATTCAATTGCTCCACAGAACGGTGAAGATTATCTACACGAAGATATTTTCGTTTTATTTCGTCGAATTTTTCAAAATCTAAATAGTAAAACTAATCAGCTTCCCAGAGAATTAATCAATGATCGAGAAAGCAGGAAGAAGATCAAGAATATTATTAAGAGATTTACTCAACTTTCTAATAAATATCACTTAAATTGTAATGTGCAAATTGATCCTGAACTTGATACCAATACAAGTCACTTTATTTTTAATTATGGTGAACATAATGTAACTATCAATTTAAGTTGTGAAAATGAACATTTAACGTTTGAATATGATCCCAAACAAAAAATAAATGTCATCAAAAAACTCCAAGATCCCAAGAAAAAAGTCCCTTATTTGGACAGTGTGCTTGCCCAAACTAAAGGTGCAATATATTTCTTTATGAAGACAACTAGCGAATTGGCAGATAGATATCATAATTTCAAGAAAAAGCAAAAAAAGAAGTTAAAGCAACAACGCTATTTACTGTTGGACCAACAGGATGAGCATTTATTTATATTAAGAACTTTAATTCCAGGTTCATTTCGTGAAGAGAATTATTTGCACGAATATTTATTAAATACATTCTTTGAGAATAGGTTTGTTAAAGGCGCCAAAGTTAAAGTAGGCGATAAATTTACTGACGATGATTCAATGTTCAACAAAGGTTTTACATATTACAACATCATTAGTAATCCTGAGAAAGAGGCAATGTCCCATGTTTACCTGTTTTCGCAACTTAAAACTCCAGAAAAGATATTGGCTCAGGCTGCAAATAATTGGCGTGTTTTTATGATCAGTGCAACAGTTAACAATGATTCTTCATTCTCAAATTTTGATTATCATTGGTTGGCTGACAAAGTTTCAAATATTCGTAGACTTAATGACTCAGAAAATAAGTTGCTTAATGATGCAAATAATGCACGTGTAGCTTGTTATCAACATAAAGTTCAAACAAATATTAATGAAATTGATTTGGATCAATTTCACGGAACTGCCGAAAATGTCTTTAAGAAATGGATTTCTCAATGGAATAGCAAATCATTGACTCCAAGTTTACTAAGTGAGCTACTGCGAGACTATTTAAAAATTGATTCAAGTTTCGATTCATTAAGTAACGTAGATGAAAACGACCATGCATTTATGTTTGTACGTCACTTAAAAACCTTAACGGCGATCATTAGGATGATTCAGCTTAATAAAGAAGACCAACTCAACAGTCCTTTGTAATTTATCGAAATGCCAAGACTGATCTAAATATTTTAAATTGGTTTAAAGAAGTATTGGTAGCAATTGGATTAGAAGACTATCAGGATGACATAGTACCACTTGACGCAAGTTCCAAAAATCATAATTTGCGATTGGTGAAAGATGCTTGGGAAAAGGGACAATTCAAAATATTGTTAACTACTTTTGCTAGTTTAGATCGTGGCGTTAACCTTCAATACAGAATTTATCCTGAATTTTGGCAAAAGCGAAGAGATAGTTACGTCGTTTTAGATAACCAATTTGTAGATGAAGAAAATCTTGTTAAAGATTTAGATGGCATTTATATCGAAAAGCCAACGCACATCTTTGCCTACGCTACATCAGGACAACTATTAGCAAATCAAATTTTACACTTCATATTTGAACAGGACGAATTATTCTATGATGGCGAACTTTCCTATGCTCAAAAGAAATTACGAATTGAATACTTCTTTAATAAAAAAGTTAACAAGAGTTCAGATTTACCTTCTATTCAGATTGCATCCCTTGTACGAATTGAACAAGCATTAGGTCGAATTAGTAGAGTCGACATCAAGAATAAAGTACAGAATGTTTTCTTAGATAAGACAATTATTCCTTTATTTACAAACTTTGATCGTCGGAAGAGAGTTAACGGCATAATGGCTGCTGTTCTCAAAGAAATGCCAGACATGACGAAATCCACTGTCAAAATTAGCAAGGAAAAAAGAATTAAACTTAATCAATGTTCACAAAAGATGCGATTCGTCGTTAAACAGCGAGCACATAAAATTAGCCATTTACCTGAAAGGTATCAAAAGGAATGGATTCAATTTAGAGAATTAGTTGGGCAGCATCCATTTTTAGACTCTTGGGATGAGATTGATGATCCTGAAGATAAACGCTTGTTGAATAATAAATGCTACTGGGAATTCTCTAATCCTACTAATAACTACTACTTTGAACAAAGAGAAGATTATCTTCATTTGAAGAATATTAGTCAAACAAAAGATAATGACAATATGAAGTTACTCGATTATGCCTATTATGACAAAGTTTTACAAAGAATATTCGCTAAGAATCTATGGATTAAGGAAAAACTTGTTGAAGAAGGGTATGAAACTGATTTAAGTGGCAAACATCGTTTCTTATTAACACCTGGAATTTTTAATAACTTCTATAAGGCTGCAATTAGTGAAAAAATCTTTGAGTTAGTTGCTCAACATTTTGAATTAGACATTCATTCAATGCAAGAACTTGATCACGACGAATTTGAGAAGATGGATGGTTACTTAACATCAAGAACAGGTAAGACACTTTATTATGATGTGAAGAATTACGATGATACTCGTTCTTATGAATATCAAAATAAAACAGATTTCTTGAACAAAGAAATCAATAAGCTAAATGACATGAAAGGCAACAGTGCAGTAATCATAAACTTTTATAACTGGTCAGGTAATGACTACAGTGCTCAAAAGATAACAGATGGTATTCAAGACGGAAGTATTTATATTTATCCAGCTTTATTTAAGCATGATGGGAAATTAGATTTTAGCGTCGTTAATGATTTGACAAATTTTGAGGAGAGAAATTAATGAAGAAAATAACACTTAACCAGTTAGATACAGTTGAGATAAACACTGACAAGATCTTACAAGACTTTGATTTATTTGCAATCAAAGTTGAAGCAGATTTCTATCCTAATAGAGAGTCTCTTCTTAGCGTAAATAAGAGTGATAATGAAGTTTCAAAAAAGCTTATTGCTTTAGACTATTATTATTCACCTCAGGATGGAGACAAAACAGTATATTGTCTTTGTCGCAAAAACGCTCTTAATTCTGATCAGCTAAAAAAGACTTTACTTAAATACAGCAATAAGATTTTTAATCCGAAAAAATTGAGCGAGACAGAAATGGATCGAGTACCACAAAATGTTCTTCTACAGCTCTTCTTCAATCAGATCATCGATCAAAATGTTTTAGAGGGCTCTAGTTTGATTGGTAAACTTTATCTTCTTGGTAATTTAACTTCGAGTAATAATGGTGAAGTGCTGAATATCAATGAATTTTCATTAGATAATGATTTGGTTGCTAAAATATCTACCCATTGTTTTTCACAAATTAAGATAATAAATCCTGATTATCTTGAAGATAAGCTAAAAGGAAGACCTAGATTTAAGATTGATAGAAGAACTAAGCAAATTAAATTAGCTGGTAGAGGTTGGCAAAACAATGAAAATCAGAATTATTATATTGCTGTTCCACCAATTAAGAACGGTAAGCCTAAAGTAACTAAGTTCTTAAGTCTAGCAGCACGTAATCATTATGCCGTTTTCATCAAATCTAAATCAGGGATGCTTTATAGATTGTTAGATGTCTTTAATCAGCAATTTGGACAATACTTTTCTCCATTAGCCTTTAAAGAAATAGAGGTTGAAACTCAACAACTTGATAAATCACAAAGTACAGAAACCAGAAAGCTTAAAAAGAAGATAGAAGCCTTTTCTAACGAACACCCAATTACAATAACTGACATCGATGGAGATAATCGAGATGTGGTTGATTACGTAACCAAGGCTTTGAAAGAAATAAACATAAAGATAGTAGATCCTTCAAAAGCTTCTTTAAAACTGGCTATTGTTCATAGTGCGGAACACTATGCTTCAAATGATTTAACTGATCCGTATTATCCTTCAATGGATACCCAGCACATAACAGTTGAAAATTTGTTATTTGAAACTTTAAATGCTACTCTTTATTCGGCAGTTAAAGAGCTGATAATCAAAAATGATATTAAGGAAAAACATATTAGTCTACTAAATGATCGAAAGTTACCAACGGAGTTTTCTTTCTTTAAAAGATTCGGAAAAGATGAAAATGAAAAGATTCTTCGTTTTAAATTTTTACCAGATGATCGATTTGAAATTAAAGAGCTAGAAACTGAGAATTTTGGTAGTGACGATAATCCTTTCAGTGATTTATCTGATAAAGATAAGCGTTGGGTCGAATTGATAATAAGGGATGAAACTAATGGACATTATTTTAAAGTTGAAAAGACTAATAAAGTCACTTTGCCTAATGTCGAATTCTATAATGATATGTCTGAATTTACTAATCATGAAGAAACACCTAACTTGTCGAAAGCAGATTTATTAGATGCTACTCAAAGCCTAAACGATCCAAAATACGATTCTTTTATTGGGTTAATCAAATCAGACCAACAAGATCAATATTCTGCTTCTGATGTTATTAGAATGCTAGACGAAGCATCAATTAGCTCAAAACTTAGAGTTCAATTAACTATCTTGTTAACAGAAAAATATAATTTTGTTATGTCAATAAATAGTAGAAGTAACTGGGCACGCGATCGCTACCTCAACGGTCTTACAGATATCAATTATTATCAGGATGAAAATTCTATTTATTATAATGTCGGAGTAATTGGTAAAGGTATGAATATGTCAATTGATAAAGGGAGCATTGTTAGAAGAATCTCACCAATTGATCTGTTAAATGATGAGAATGGCTTATCAAGCAAGGAAATTTTTGATCTCATCAACACAATGTTGGTGACATTTGTAAAATACACCAATCTGTCTGTATTACCATTCCCTGAGAAGTACTTAAACGAATATTATAAGTTACTTCCTAAAGATCCAAATTAATAAAGTACATTGCTCCCAGTCAATATTTCAAAAATAAATACTAATTTAATCTGATCTAATTTAGAATCTTTTTAATGATGTAGGAAAAACTTTATAATGATAGATGTATATCAAATGAAATAATAGAAGGGGAGAGACTATGGCGTTACCATCAAAAATTGAAGTACGTGGTGCAAAAGTCCACAACTTAAAGAATATTGATGTTGATATCCCATTGCACAAATTCGTTGCTATCTCAGGCTTATCCGGCTCAGGTAAGTCTAGTCTAGCAATGGGCATTCTTTATGAAGAAGGTTCACGTCGCTATCTTGACGCTTTATCAACTTACATGCGTCGGCACATCAAGCAAGGAACACAAGCTGATGTGACTAGCGTAAAACATATTCCATCTGCACTTGCATTACGTCAACGCCCAAGCGTTCCTAATGAACGTGCTACTGTGGGAACTACAACTGAAACTTTCAATGTTTTGCGTTTAATTTTTTCTAGATTAGGATCACCAGTTTGTCCTAATGGACACATAGTTGCGCCAAGTTTGGAAATTGCTGAAGCAGCTGCTAAATCAGGCGCTAAAATGGGCATGATTACTTGTCCAACTTGTGGTGTTAATTTTCGCATGTTCAGTGCCGAGGATTTTGCCTTTAATTCAGATGGTGCCTGCAAAAACTGTGACGGTACTGGTAAAGTTCGCCAACTTGATGAAAATAAATTAATCGCCGATGAGAATCTTTCTATTGAGGACGGAGCAGTAGCTTCATGGAATCTGCCAGGTAGAAACTTCATGCCAAATGTAGCACAACACGCTGGCGTCAGAATTGATATTCCCTTTAAAGATTTAACCGATAAGGAAAAAGATTTCGTCTTAAATAGTCCAGAGAAGAAATACAAGATGGACTTAATATCCAGTAATGGTCGTGTTTTCCATAATTTTAATGCCCTTTATGAAAATGCTACTCAAGCAGTTTTACGATCTGCTAAAAGTAGTAAGAGCGAACGTGCACAGAAACGGATCGCTGAATTCTTTACTTATTCAACTTGTCCAGTTTGTCATGGTACACGCCTTCGTCCTGAGCTTTTAAAACAACTGGTTAATGGCAAAAACATTTATCAAGTAGAGCAAATGCAGCTAGGTGATTTACCTAAATGGAGCAAAGAAGTTTTAGCTAAATTGCCAGATGACATGCATAAGATGGCAAGTTCTTTGATCAACGAGTTTACAAATAACTTGCAGCCATTGCTTGATCTTGGGCTTGATTATTTAACTATGGCTAGAGCAGGGAATACTTTATCAACCGGTGAATTGCAGCGAATTCAATTAGCTAGAACACTTCGAACAGAAACCACTGGTGTACTTTATGTTCTTGATGAACCATCAATTGGTTTGCACCCAGCTAACGTTGACGGTTTGATTAAAGTATTGCGTAAACTAGTCGATCAGGGGAATTCATTAGTCGTAGTTGACCACAATGTCGACATCATTAGTGCTGCTGATGAAATCATTGAGATTGGGCCAGGTTCTGGTGAGCAAGGCGGTCAAATTTTAGATCAAGGCAGTCCAGCTGAGATTAAAAATGATCCGCAATCATTAATTGCACCATATTTGAATGGTAAAGCTAAATTAATGGCTAGAAAAACAAGTGAGAAAGTTAATACTGAAAAAATTACTTTTGAAGTAGATCACTACTTTAACTTGCATGACATTAAAGCTGGCATCCCTCTTAATCAAATCACTGCAGTCACCGGTTTTTCTGGTGCCGGTAAAACTAGTCTAGTCCTCGATTCACTTGTTCCAGCAATTCAGGATCAAAGCAGAAATGAAAAGCTACCTAAACAAATCAAAGAATTTAATTCACCAATTCATAATGTGGTCAGTGTTGATGCTTCGCCAATAGGTAAAAGTACTCGTTCAACTGTTGCAACCTACACCTCAATCATGGACAATTTGCGTAAGCTTTTTGCGCGTCAACCACTGGCAAAAGAAAAGCATTACACACCAAGCTACTTCTCCTACAACAATAAAGAAGGAGCTTGCCCAACTTGTGGTGGTACAGGAATTGTTACTTTGGATATTCAATTTTTGCCAGACATGCAACAGACTTGTCCAACCTGTCATGGTGAACGGTACAATCCTAAGATTCAACAAGTTAAATGGCATAATCTGTCAATCGTCGATGTTTTAAACTTAGACATTAATGAGGCCTTACCTGTCTTTAAACGCGTGCCAAAGATCGAACGTGAATTGGAATTGCTTAAAGAAGTTGGCCTAGACTACTTACACTTAGGTGAAAGTACGCCAACTTTATCCGGTGGAGAAGCTCAGAGATTAAAGCTTGTAACTCACTTAAGTCATAAGCAAGACGATACTTTATTTGTTTTTGATGAACCAACTATTGGGCTTCACCCACTGGATGTAAAAGTTTTAGTTCAAGTAATGCAAAAGCTGCTCGATCAAGGTGCAACGATTATTACGATTACTCACGATTTGAATCTAATTGTTAATGCAGATTACATGTTAGATCTTGGCCCACGTGGTGGTGAAAATGGTGGTCAGGTAGTCGCCGAAGGTAAGCCAACTGATTTAATTAAGAAGCCAGAAAGCTTAACAGTTAAGTATTTAGCAGACTATTGGAAACAATTTAAATAAAAAATATTGAAAAAGTGTTGACTTTCATGACAATCTAATTAAAATAATGATTAACAATTTAATCAATCTGAAAGCAAAAGAAAGAAGAGTAATTTAATTCTTGATTAACAGCGAGTCTCGTCAGGTGCAAGGAGATAAATCTAAGATTAAATGAAAATCCCTTTCTAGTTCTGTTTCTTAATCAATAGTAAGAAACAGTGGGAGCGCCCATTATAGTGCCAACGTATCGCCATATTTTTATGGCCGCACGTGAAAGGTATTGTTAGAAATAGCAATATGAATAAAGGGTGGTACCACGCTAGAGCGTCCCTCAGTCAAAGATATTTTGGCTGGGGGACTTTTTTTGTGATCAGACTTATTTTTTCAGGAGGAGAAGACATGAAAGATCTCGAATCTCAAAAGTTGACCTGGAAGCAATATTTAGTCGTTGCTTCTCTATTATTTGGATTATTCTTTGGGGCAGGAAACCTAATTTTCCCACTTCATTTGGGCCAATTGGCTGGTTCCAACTGGGGTACAGCCACTGTTGGTTTTCTGATCACCGGTGTATTGTTGCCATTGCTTTCTGTATTGGCAGTCGCAATCACTCGTTCAGAAGGTGTCTATGACATTGGTAAACCGCTTGGTGCAGGATTTGCCGTAGTCTTTATGGTATTGATCCACGCAACAATCGGACCATTGTTTGGTACACCAAGAACTGCAACTGTTTCATTTACAGTAGGTGTAGCACCATTCATTCCCAAGAATATGCAGACTCCAGCTTTATTAATATTCTCTGCCTTATTCTTTGTTGCCGCATTTGCCTTTTCATATCATGAAAACAACATCTTATCTAACGTTGGTAAAGTTTTAAACCCTTTATTCTTGGCCTTGCTTTTCTTAGTATTCGTTGTCGCATTTGTAAACCCATTAGGTAATCCACAAACTGCAGCTGTAACAGGAGCTTACAAGCATTCAGCTTTAGTTAATGGATTCTTAGAAGGTTACAACACAATGGATGCCTTGGCTGGTTTGGCCTTCGGCGTAACTGTAGTAACGGCTGTACGTGGAATGGGACAAAAAGACGCAAAAAGCGTATCAAAAGTTGTTGCTAAATCAGGGGTGGTAGCTGTAGCTGCCATCGGCTTAATCTACTTATTGCTCATCTTGATGGGTGCAATGTCACTTGGTAAGTTTAATGTTTCTGACAACGGTGGTGTTGCTTTTAACCAAATCGTTAACTACTATGGTGGTATGTTTGGTCAAGCGTTGCTTGCATTCTTGTTAACTGTTACTTGCTTGACTACAGCTGTAGGTTTGGTTGCCGCATTTGCTCAAGATTTCCATAAGCATTTTCCAAAGGTAAGCTACCATGCATGGCTTGCACTTAGCTGCTTGGCATCATTCTTAACTGCTAACTTTGGTTTGGATCAAATCATCGCTTGGTCAACCCCAATGCTTATGTTCCTATATCCTTTATCAATGGTATTGATCATCCTTTCAGTTTGCTCACCATTATTTAAGAAAGATGGCGTTGTTTACTTCTTTGTAATCTTGTTCACTGTTGTTCCTGCATTAGGTGATATGGTAGTGGCTTTTCCAAGCGTAGTTAGCCAAAGTAGTTTTGGTTTGACAGTAGCTTCATGGAGAAACGCATTGCCACTTGCAAACATGGGATTGTCATGGCTTGTTCCAGCTTTGGTTGGTGCGGTAATCGGTTTGGCAGTTCACTTTGTAAGAGGACAAAAAGTTGCTCAAGTTGAAGACGAATTAGAATAAGTAATAAATCCTTTTCTCTATGGGTAGTTGGAGAGAAGGATTTTTTATTTTTGTCTTAAAATAGATGTGAAAGTTCAGGTGACAAAAATTGCAAAACAGATCGGATCATCGCAGTAATGTTTTCATCAGTAAAAAGATGTTCCATTGTTTACGACATAATCCAGGCAAATATGGTTTAAAGTTAGACGAATACGGCTTTGTCGATCTACAAGACTTCCTAGATGCAATAAATAGAATGCACCATTTTCAGCCGAAGTTAAGAAGCCTACAGATGCTATTATTAGAATTCTTCGTGCTTGTGTTTGTGGTTCTGACTTATGATGGTACCGTGGTATTGCAAAACGTGAATCAGGCACTACAGTAGGTCACGAAGCAATCGGTATCGTTGAAGAAGTCGGTAGCGATGTTGTTGCTGTTCATCCAGGTGACTTTGTCATCGCCCCATTTACTCATGGTTGTGGTAAATGTGCAGCATGTCGCGCCGGATTTGATGGTTCATGCTTAGAACCAACCGAAGGACCAAACGGTGGTTACCAAGGTGAATACCTTAGATTTGAACATGCTAACTGGGCATTAGTTAAGATCCCTGGCAAGCCAGAAGATTACACTGACGCACAACTTAATAACTTCTTGACCTTGGCTGATGTTATGGCCACTGGTTATCACTCAGCTGCTAGTGCTGAAGTTAAGGAAGGTGACACTGTAGCAGTTATCGGTGACGGTGCTGTAGGTCTTTGTGGTGTTATCGGTGCAAGACTTCGTGGCGCTAAGAGAATTATCTTTATGAGTCACCATGAAGACCGTGCAAAGTTAGGTCGTGAATTTGGTGCAACTGACATTGTTTCTGAACGTGGCGATGACGCTATCAAGAAGGTTATGGAATTAACTAACGGCGTTGGCGTTGACGCAGTTCAAGAATGTGTTGGTGCAGTTAGTGCTATTGAACAAGCTGGTAAGATCGCTCGTCCAGGTGCCGTAATTGGTCGTGTTGGTGTTCCTCAAATTGAACCATCATCAAACACTTTATTCTGGAAGAACATTGGTCTTCGTGGTGGTATTGCTAATGTTACTACCTATGACAAGAACATCTTATTAAAGGCTGTTCTTGATGGTGAAATCAACCCAGGTAAGGTATTTACTAAGCGTTTTGACTTAGATCACATTCAAGAAGCCTATGAAGCAATGGATAAGCATGAAGCTATCAAGTCACTTGTTATTGTTGCTGACAAATAAAGCTTATAATCATTAATATATAAAAGGGTAGAAGAGCTGTAACTCCTCTGCCTTTTTTATTCCTTATTATTTTGCTATACATTCTATGCATAGCCCCCATACTTAATAAGTAATTTTTTATATTCAGATTCTTCTATACTATTAAATGTAGATGAGATGCAAAAAGAACAGAAAGGAAGAATACCAATGAAAAAAAACGTAGCAATTATTGGTGCTAATGGTCAAATCGCTCGCTTAGTTGAAAATGATATTTTAAATAATGATAAAGATGTACATTTAACCTTATTCCTTAGAAATGCCAGCCGTTTGGACAGCTTAAAAGATAATCCTCAAGTAACTATTATTGATGGGGATGCTAATGACCCAGAAGATTTACGCAAAGCAATCAAGGGCCAAGACATCGTCTTTGTAGCATTTGTTGACCATGGTGCCGGTGCTAAGGTTACTCAAGATGTTATCAAGATCATGGATGAAGAAGGTGTAAAGCGTCTTATTTCTTCAAACATCTTGGGTATTTATGATGAAGTTCCTGGCAAATTCGGTGACTACAACCGTAGCGTCTGCTTTGGCGGTAAGGTAGAACCTGATAACTCAATGGTTCTTTCAGACAAATATGTTGAAGATTCAGATTTGGATTACACTGTTATACGTTTAGCATGGCTTAACGATCGTGACGACACTAACTACACCGTTACCCAAAAGGGTGAAGAATATGTTGGTGTTTCTGTTTCAAGAAAGAGTGTTGCCGACGTAGTTAAAAACATCATTGAAGATCCAAGGAAAGTATTGGTTTTGCTGACCCTGCAACTCAAGGCTCAGACAAGCCAGTATATTAATTACTCTATCTTCTATCCCTATTGAAAATCAGAAGCTTCTTGGCCTAAAATAATAATTGTAATGGGAGGATTATAGAATCGAGGCTTATCATGGAAAATTCAGATAAGAAACCTAAGAAATTGTCCTTCATTTCTATTTATTTCTTAGGGATTAACGCAGTAATTGGGTCAGGTACTTTCTTACTGCCAGCCAAGATTTATCATGAGATGAATCTAATGGCAATCGTGGTATTATTATTGACCGCCGTCGTTGTATCAATGATCGCTCTATGCTACGCAGACTTATCAAGCAGATTTAAAGGGTCTGGAGCAGCGTGGCTATATGCTTATCATGCTTTTGGCCGATTCACTGGATACGAATTAGGTGTTTTTACTTGGTTTTTAGGTTGTTGTACATTAGGGGCTGAAACTGTCGCATTACTAACTACGCTGAAGAGCTTTTGGCCAGTCTTAAATAATCAAACTATCTATTATTTACTAGCATTTGGGTTAATTATTTTATTCGCCATCATAAACTTCTTTGGTCGTTCATTAGTCAAACTAGTAAGCAATATTTCAGCAGCCGCAAAAATGATTACATTGCTTATCTTTATCATTGTAGGGGCATTCTTCATTCATCAAGGTAACTTCTCACCAATTATTCCAGTAGCAGCTACGAAAGGGGCTGGACCATTTTTGCAACACTTTGGTGCAGCATTTACTCCAATATTCTATTTGTTTACCGGCTTTTCATTTATTCCAATTGCGGCTCGTCAAATGAATAATCCTGAAAAGAATATTCCACGGGTTCTAATAGCCGTAATGGTTAGTGTCACTATTTTAGACTGCTTAATGATGTTTGTAGCTATTGGCCTTGTTGGTAGTAAATTAAGCACTTATTCAACACCATTAGCAAGTGCACTAGGAAATGGCGTTGGTAAGTGGGGCTACTCATTCATTATCGTAGGTATGCTTATCTCAATCTTTGGTGTTGCATTTTCTGCATCATTTAACGCTCCATCTTTGATTGCATCCCTCGCAAATGAACAAAAATTTTTACCTGCATGGGTTGGCAAAAAGAATAAACACGATGCACCATGGGTCGGCATCATTATGACAGCTATTTTAACTGGTGTATTTGTAACTCAATCATACTTATTCCTAGTATCATGTACCGTATTGGCTTCATTTATTCAGTATGTTCCATCAATCTTAGCTGTAATTAAATTCAAACACAGTAATGAATTTCCTAACCACGGATTTAAGTTACCTGGTAAGTATACTATTCCAATTATTGCTTTGATTGTCTCATGCTATATGGTTACTAACTTCACACCTGTAACTCTTTTAGTGGGAGTAGTTGTAGCAGCTATCGGTGCTGTATTATATATCTTCATGGACCGAGATCCTGCCATGGAAGAAATGGAAAAGCTGCACCAAGAGTTTTTGGATAAATTGAGGCATAATAAGATCAAGTTTTAACTTATTACAAAACTGTCGATAGATTTCGGCAGTTTTTTGTTTATTTTAAATCTAATTTACTAGCATCCATATGGCTTGAATTACATGAAAATATCAAAGAGGCATATAATATTGGAAGATATTAAATAAGAAAAGGGTAGATCAACAATGAAGAAAAACGATATCTTATTCTAATAGCTTTTCTAGCTACTATATTCTTAACTGCTTGCTCTAATTCAACTTCTAATCAAGGTACAAGTAGTCAAAATACTAGAACAACTAAAAAGGCATTAATCACATCAACTCCAACATTATTTTTCCATGGTGGCGGTTCATCTTATCATGCAGAGGAACATATGGTAGGGGCCGGTGTTACTAAATCTGTAATTAGAGCCGAAGTGGACGGTAACGGTAGAGTCACTTTAATTGGTTCATGGCCAAAAGGAGCTAAGAATCCAATTTGTGAAGTTAACTATGAAAATAATCGCCAATTAGATTTTAATAAGCATGGTGTTTATGCCACTAATGTTGTTAAAGCTTTACAAAAACAATACGGCATTAAAAAGATCAATATGGTTGGACATTCTTTAGGCAACATTTCATTATTTACTACATGCTTCAAAATGGCAAAAACAAAAAGATGCCACAGCTGCAAAAAGAAGTTAACATTGCTGGTCACTTTGCTGGTTTGACCTTTGATGGTTTACCAAGTGTTATTAAACAGCCGGCAGGGATGAAACTCGATAAAAACGGCAAGCCTAATAAGATGAATGCCACTTATAAGCAAATGACACAGGCAAGAACAGCCTATCCTAAAAATCAAGTTCAAGTATTAAATATCATTGGTGATATTGGTAATAATAGTGATGGTAGAGTAGAAAATGTCTCATCCCTATCCTTGAAATACTTGGTTGCTGACTGTGCAAAATCTTATCAAGTAGTAAAAATCAAAGGTAAGAATGCACAACACTCTAAGTTGCACAATAACTCGCAAGTAGATAAAGTATTAATCAAATTCTTGTGGAATAAGTAAATTGAACAATAGAAATAGAGGTCATCTGGCCTCTATTTTTTATATAACTTAATTAGTTTTTATTAGCCTTATTTACAGCATCAATGACCGCGTATCTAAAACCATTCTGCTCTAAACTGGCTACTCCCTGAATCGTCGTGCCACCGGGTGAGCAAACTTGATCACGCAGAATAGCTGGCGCAGTTTTACTTTCATAAGCTAGACTAGCTGAACCTTTTACCATGCTTGCTGCTAAAGTATTGGTTAAATCTCGTGGCAAGCCATTCAGTACACCTGCATCCCCAAGTGCGTCAAGAAAAACATCTACAAAAGCAGGACCGCAACCACCAATTGTGCCCACAATACTTAATTGATCTTCCTTGACTGGAATAACATCACCCAATTGGCTCAAAAAATCTATAATGAATTGACGTTTATGTTGATCAACTGTTTCAGGTATAAATAAACCAATAGTTCCAGCATTGATTACGACAGGAATATTTGGAATAATTCTAGCAACTGTGTGATTAGGTAAAATATCCTTTATCTTTTTGTATTCAATGTCAGCAGCGGCTGAGAGGATGATCGTATCATTATCAAGATTCATCAGCTCTGGAACCAGATCAAGAGTAATATTCGCTGGCGTTGTCAAAATGACAATTTCTGGATTTTTTTCAACTAAATCAGCTAGAGTATTAACTAATTCAAATTCTAGTTCTTTAGCTAATTTTGATACTCGTGGGTTAACTAGATTTTCAGCAATAATATGATTTTTAGGATTGTGTTTAAGTCCTTTAATAATGGCACTTCCCATATGTCCTACACCAACTACAGCAACTTTAGTCATAATTTTTCTCCTTTATACAATAATTTCAAATATATATTAGCAATACTTCTTTATTTTAGTATTAAATGCTTTTAGTTCATCTGTCATAAATTTACGCGCAGATTTATTAACACAAGTCTTGTTCATTTGTTTTAAATTGTGTCGTAAATTTACCAATGTTCTTTCGTAGTGCTTATCGTCAAGCTTTTTACTTAAAGTTGCAGCAAAAGCATGAGGCTTAAGTCGTGCGCGTTTAACCAAATCATCCAATTGCGTATTTAAATTGCAACAGAGTGCGATGATTTTCTTACGCTTTCTTTTATTATTGACCGTCTTTAGTTTACGAAGTAAATCCATCACTTCTAGAAAAGGATCTTTTTCAACGTATAAACTATCATCTTTTCTTTTAAAAAGATTCCTCAGAAATGTAATAGGATGACAGCTCCACTTACTTTTGCTTTTAACTATCGCTCCATTAGTAGCAACCTGCGGAGCCGGCAAATTATCCTGTGGCATTTGTTCATACACTAACTGACCCAGTATCTTTAAAAAGTCAGAATTCTGCTTAAGCTCTGAATCCAAGATTTTTCTTTGATAGGGAAAGGGGATTAGGCTAACTAAAGGTTCATTTCTGTGATAAGACAGCTCTTTTCGATAAGCTCCTGCAAACATATCAGCTACTTGGATACCATAGCTTTCTTTGCTATCGACGGTTTGATAGTTAATTACTACACAATTGTCCGAATCGCTTACTTCTTGAGCTAATCTATCCAACAATTGTTTATTTAAACTCAAACAAGGATCAATACAATTCTGCGAAGTTCTATCAATAACAACATCTACTATAATTTCAGCAGTTTTTGCACAATTTTTGAGTTGCAAAAGAATATTTTTAATGGGCTGAATATATGACAAGAGCTCCAAGCTTAAATACATATTCTTTTTCCAAGCACCAAACTGACTATAATCAATTGCTGAACGCTCTAGCACAGTCGCGTTTACTAAGTAATTCTGTGCTATCTCAAGAGCTTGCCTGTTAGTCTTATCTGATACCTGATTTTTTCTTTTCATGTGTTGCTTTATTAGCATAAATGGTTTGTTTATAAGCACAATTTAGCCTTTCAATATCCTTAGCCTTAATAAATAGTATAAAAGGCAACAATGAAGCGTCTGGCAATCATCATTTCTTCTTGTTGTTCATAAAGAATACTCTCATCAATATAGACCTTAAAATGCTCTACATTAGCTTCAGTAGTCTTTTCCATTAACTTAAAAGGCGGATATAGTCTAGGTTTTAGGTGATAAATTAAGTTTCTCATAGTTTACTCCCAATTAGAAACATTCGTTTGCATAAAGAATATACCAAACATATGATCAAAATAAAAGAGACTTTTATAAAAAAGTGAACATTTGTTTTAATTAAGTCAATTATTTTGCATTAAAGTTGGTTAAAAGCTTATATTAATAAGTGTTTAATTCAGAAAGAAAAGAAGGGAAGATATTGCTTTTCAATCAACCTTTGGCTGATCAAATGAGACCTAACAACCTAAAAGAAATCGTGGGACAACAAGAGTTACTGGGAAAAGGAAAGCCTCTTCGTCAAATTATTGAGCAAAAAGTACCAATCTCACTACTTTTATGGGGGCCTCCTGGAACAGGAAAATCTAGTTTAGCTCGAATCATTGCTCGCACTAATGAGTATGCTTTTGCTTCATTTAACGCTTCTATTGATAATAAAGCTAAGTTGCTTAATATCATTGATACATATCCTCATCAAACTTTTGTCTTACTTATCGACGAAATTCATCGGATGACCAAAACTTTGCAAGATTTTTTGCTGCCATATTTAGAAAACGGTCACGTTATATTGATTGGTGCAACTACTGAGAATCCTATCATGTCAATTGTTCCGGCGGTGCGGTCACGTTGCCAGATCTTTGAATTTAAGGCATTAACTGATAAAGATATTCAAACGGTATTAAATAGAGCAATCCAAAAAATCTATCATTTAAAAGATGATCAGTTTGATGAGGAAGCAATCAAGTTAATAGCCACCTCTGCTGACGGAGATTTACGTGTTGCATTGAATATTTTGGAAGTAATTCAGGCAACTAATCCAGATAAGTTATCTACTTCAGCGGTTAAACAATTTGTAAAAGAACAGCATTTTGCATATGACAAAAAAGCAACCAAGCATTATGATTACTTGGCTGCTTACTCTGACTCAATGGCCGGTTCAGATACCGACGCGGCACTTTATTATTTAGCTGTTTTGTTAAAAAATGGCGATCTGCCTTCAGTGGTTAGAAGACTCAGAGAAATACCTTATACCTATATTGGTTTGGCTAATCCCGAGCAGGTGACTCAAATTGTCATTGCAGCTAATCAAGCCGAAAAGGTAGGGATGCCCAAAGCAAAATATCCGTTAATGTTTGCAACGATGCTAATGTGTTTATCTCCAAAATCCGGAAGTTTTGATGAAATATGGGATAAACTTGATGAAGATACAGAATATCCTAGTCAGCATCCCATGCCGCGTGGTTTACGGGACATGCACTACAAGCATTCTGAAGAAATAACGGGTGGGGGATTGATTGAATCTCCCTTTGAGCAGCCACATCAAATTGCTAAACAAAATTACATGCCTAAAGGATTGGAAAACAAACAATATTATCACCCTAAAGACAATGCAAATGAACAAAAGCTTTTTGATCTTTATCTTAGGCTGCATCGCTATATTTATAACAAAGACTATGATGATTAAGTTAATCGACTTTAGCCCATTGATCTTGCAAACTACTGATCAGGGGCATGAGTCGATTTTTATTTTGTTTTAAAAAGACGGCATAGAATTTTTGATGAGCACTTTCATCTTTAATAGGGATATTCACACGATTGCCAGGCAAATTGAGTCCCCAATTATCGTCCATCACAGTCACGTTAGTAGTGAAATATGGCAAAATCGAATAATTCAATATTTCGCTATATTCATGAGATTTAGTTTGATAGACAAATTGGCCATCCGGAATTTCATGTTCATAAATCTGACGCCAAAGGCCAATATTATCGGGACTGATAATAGTTTTTCCTTTTAAAGATTGATAACTAAGTTCTTTTTTATTAGCTAATGGATTATTTTGCGGCAAGTTTACAGACATGTTTTCAGTGCCCAGATAAATCGATGTAATATCGCGCATTTCAAGGGGATGATTGGTTAAAAAACAGGTAATTTGACTTTCAGCTAATAATTCTTCTGTTTTATTTTGAATTAATTATCAATAATTTTTATATTTGAATCTTTCAGTGAACTTAATACAATAAGCGGCCCTGGAGTATTAGCGGCAACGGTAACTAGTTCTTCAAGCAAATAATTTTCAATCATATTCTTTTCCTTAAAAGTAAAATTCTTCCACAATCAATCTAATAAGGAATAATTAATTCATATTTCGCCAAAAATGAATTATCAAACTGTTGTGGCAACTTATATTCCTGATTAAAAGTATCTATCATCGCATGAAAATTCTGATAATTACGTAAAGTGAAATTATCTAGATTCTTCTCAATCAAAACTTTTGCTTTTTTATATGGCGGCACATTTTTCCAACCCAAACAGGTAAATAAACGGCGAGAATATGTATCAACCACAAATTCATCTTTGCGAAGGCCATACATCAAAATAACGTCTGCAGTTTCAGGGCCAATACCATGAATAGATAAAATTTCTTGGCGTAATTTACGTTTATTTTGTTCCTGAGCTAATTCTAAATCGCAATCAAAGTTGTCATTAAAATAGGTGGCAACATTCTTGATAGTTTGTGTTTTGCGAGTATAAAAACCAGCAGAAGCAATCATTTTGCTCAGTTCTTCATTTGTCATATTTAAAATATTTTGAGGTAAAAAGTCAGTAGCATAATAAAGAGAGGTGAGTGCTTTAGCTACATTTTTCCAGTTGGTATTTTGAATTAAAATTGTCGACCAGATCACTTCCCAATCACTGCGTCCAGGCCACCAGCCAGTGGGATACATATGATCATACATGATGTCGTAAAGTTGATTTAGGGTTATTTTCTCCATACTTATCATTCATTTTCTTATAAAGAATCTATATATTTAGTCTTACAAATCCAATTATAGTATTTCTTAAGAAATTATAAAAAAGAGACGCAGTGTCATTTTTTATACTGATATTGTGATATTATGAGCAATGTAATGAAACAAAGTTCGGGTACTTTGTAAAACAACTTTATATATTTGGAGGTCCTTTTATTGGAAATTATCAAAACTAAATCATTTAGGCTAGCAGCCATCATGACTTTGACTTGTTCTCTTGCTGGTATTCTTTTAGCCAAACTACCATACGCTAACTTAATTGGAGCTTTGGTATTAGCACTTCTGTTGGGAATTCTTATGCAATTAGCACCGGAGAAGACTCGTAAAGAAGCATCAAGCGGCATGGGCTTTATTTCAAATAAATTCCTAAGATTAGGAATTATTTTGTTAGGATTTAGACTTGATCTAGAGAAACTCGCAGCAGCAGGTATTAAAACCATCTTGGTAGCTGCACTTGCAGTCGCAGGCACCATTTCATTAACTTACTGGCTCAGCCGTAAATTTGGTGCAGAAGACGAATTGGCATTCTTATCAGCATGCGGATGTGGTGTCTGTGGTGCCGCAGCCGTAATGGGTGTGTCCCCACAAATTACAGCTGCTAGTGAAGAACGAAAAAGAGAAAACGAAGTTTTAGCTGTAGCAGTTGTATGCGTAATGGGTACAGTATTTACTTTATTAGAAATTGGACTTAAACCAATCTTAGGTTTAACTGATTCTCAATTTGGTATTGTCGCTGGTGGTTCGTTACACGAAATTGCCCACGCAGTAGCTTCAGGTGGTGCATTTGGTAACGTCAGTTTAGATAGTGCATTAATCATGAAATTATCTCGTGTAATCCTTTTGGCACCTGTAGCATTGATTATTGGCTACTTATACCAACGCCGTTCAGCTAAAGTAAACGCAAACACAATTGGAAATACTAACACAACTGGTAAATTACCAATTCCATGGTTCTTAGGTGGCTTTATTTTAACTAGTGTTTTAGGTACTTACTTACCATTCTCAGCTAGCTTGTTAGATGCTTTAGTACAAGTAGCTTACATCTTCCTAGGGATGGCTATGGCTGCACTAGGTGTTTCTGTTAACTTCAAAGTTATCTTCAAACGTGGTGGTTCAGTATTTGGAGCAGCAGCAATCAGTTCAACCTGTTTATTGGTATTCATGATCATCATGAGTAAATTATTCTTCTAAAAGCACAAAAAAGAGATGACCCCTGTAGTCATCTCTTTTTTAACATCTCATATCTTTTAATTTACTCTCAACTCAACTTTTGTGTTAACGCAAACTGCATCAACATCTCCCCAAAAAATACAGTAATTATCACTTTCCAACAAAATATTGTACTAAAACAATTAACGATATAGAATACTTTTTCAATCGTAAATATTCGAATCCGCATTTACATCTTTTTCATTATCATCAAAGAAACTTACCAAGCTATCGTAGTCAGGGTAGGGTTCTGGATAAACTTCTAGATAGTCTTTGATATTACGACAGTATTCACGATTTTCTTCCTTCACGCTACGGTGATAGATTTCCTCTAAACTCTCGCGAGTTGCAGGATAAAGATAACTTTTTTCCGCAAAACCAACAGCGTTAGATTGTACATCATTAAATACGTATGATGTACCAAACTGATCGATTAATGCGATTACATCATCAATCCGCTTAATTTCTCGTTCTTTGTTGTGGCCTTTAGGTAGTAGCAGTAAAGATACGCCTGTAATATCCATCTCAGATTCTTCCCAGAACTTCTGATACAGATCATTAAAACCTATATCTTCTTGTGCGATTAACCATTGACGATAAATTTTTAGAATCCGAATAGTTTTTCGTACATCAAAAATATAAAAATTACTATAGCAAAACCGCTGAAGTTTCTTAGTAATGCCTGAAAACAGTTCTCTGTAGCAATCCAAATCTTCAGCAGTTAGTCTTCCAAATTGCTGAGTCATTTTAATTACCCTTATCTGTTCGTATTTCATTTACACTATCATATGATTCTAAGCAAATATGTTAATACTGCACTCCTTACAACCATATTATAATGTGAACTCGACATTTGTTAATACTAAAATGCTCGCAATTTTTAATAAAATTTATCATAAAAAAAAGCACCCCTAAAACGAGGTGCATCCCTTATTTAGCCAATTTATATGCTACTTTCTTAGCCAAAATAACAGATTTATTTTTCACAGTATTTAAGTTTTTATCCAATTGAATTTTTTTATCTTTTTTATGATCAACTTTTATTCCATTTAAGTCTTGCATTAATTCCACTTTGGTATGATCGTCCATATAATTAGCACTTAAGACCTTTTTGACATCATTTTTATGTTTTTGTGAACTAATCGTTTTACCCACAACTAAACCAATGCCACAATAGAAGGCTGCTTTAACGATTTTTCTTACTAGCATAATAAACACCTCGTTCTTTGTTTATCTTATTTTTCTTTACTTTAATTATATTTCTTTCTACTGGCTTTTACTATTTAATATGTAGTATTGTAGTTTAAAGTTATACCAAATTAAGGAGTTGTTCAGATGGCACAATGGCCTAAATTATTTCCTCAACGAATTTTAGATCGAGGGGAAATTTATTTTGAAAATCAAATGGTACAAAACATTCAGTTAGCCACTGATCGAGAGCACTTCACAGCTCAAGTTCAAGGTGGCATAGGTCGATACTATAATGTTTCTGGACGTTTACGCCCAGACGGTCGAGCATCTGAATTAAAGTGTAATTGTCCTTGGGCTATGAAAGGCCATCGCTGCAAACACCAAGTAGCCGCATTAATGGCAGCAGAAGAAAAGCAAAATAATACAGACACACAAGCAGTTATGGATGGCGCTCAAGTCGACTTTAAGGATTTAATCTCTGATCAGATTAAACAAGCAATCATTCAAGCCAATTCTGCTATCGATCCTTTTGAAATTATCGGTCAAAGAACATTTAGTCAAGAATCTTATGATCATGCATTGCGGTTAATTGATACCTTACAGGAAATTAATTTCCGCAAAGTCGACGACAAAATGCGTGCTTACGAATATATCTGGAATTTTGAAAACGAAAAGGGTAATTGGCAAAATTTATATATTAAATTCACACGCTGGCAAATTCTAACTATCGACTTTGAGAATAGAACAGATATTAAAGATCAAGATACGATTACTATTTTTGCCTTACTTAAGTTTTTAAAAGAATATATTAAAGATGATCCTTTTGATGTAACCAATCAAGCCGCCAATCAGTTGTTAGATTTATATTCAGACAATGCTGCTAAAGTTAAAAGTCCTACTATTTTAAGAGCGCAAATTGACAATTATGGTAGAATGCCTCGATTAACCTTTAAGTTAGGAATAGAGAAACACTTATACCAAATTAATGATCTAAATGCATTAATAAATGCAGTGCATAAACAAACGCCAGTAAAATTAGGGAAGTTCTTTAATGAACCAATTGATCCCAGTCAAATGACTCAAGACAGTAAGAAATGGCTTGATTTCATTGCAAGGATTATCGATGCACGCAATTTAAGTGTTTATTACAGTGGAAGCAGCCATTTTGATTCAATTGAAATTGAAAATTCAATTGCTGATGAAGTAAATGATCTAATTTACAACGGTACTAAGCTTTATTCAGGTACTCATTTAGTAGGATATACTTCTGATCAGTTAGACTTAAATATCAACATTACTGCTGATAAAGGTGGAGCGATTGTCACAATTGAGGATTTTCCGGCTAGAACTATAATCGCTGGTAGAAATAGTTATTACGGCTATTACAAAGGTGTTTGGATTAAGTATATGGGTCTGACGCCACAATATTTACAGAAGTTAAAACTTCATCCGGGAGATGAGCTACGTTTCAGTAAAAAGACGGTCTTACAGTTTGCACGCAATATTTTGCCTACATTAGAACAAGCTGAGCATGTATCCGTAACAGGTGCACAAGAGTTAAAAGATAAGCTGCCGCCTGAAGCTAGGTTTATTTTCAAATTAGACTATCTAGATGGTAAGATTCGCTGCACAGCTATGACTGTATATGGGGATGCAGAATATCCATTAAATCGTGACTATGTTGCAAACGAAAAACGAGAATCTGATCTTGAAGAATCTGTTCAAAATAAGCTTAAGCAGTACTTTACTGATTTTGATAAAGAACAATATATTCTTCCAAATGAAGATGCGGATGCTGTTGCGGATTTTTTGGATAATGGACTTGAAAAGCTAAAAGAACTCGGTGAAGTGCAAATTACCGCTAATTTTAGATCATTGCTAAAAGGAATTAAGATTAATACGCAAATTGGCGTAAGTGTTAACTTAACAAATGAGTTGCTTAATGTAGATCTGACTAGTCAGGAGCATAGTCTAGAAGATATTCAAGCTGCATTAAAAGCCTATCAAGAAAAGAAACGTTATTTTGTTTTAAAGAATGGCATGTTGCAAAAGACTGAACAGCCTACAATAGAGCAACTTGCGCAAACAATGCATGATTTGAACATCAAATTTACTGATTTCATTCATGGCAAATTACAAATACCTGCGTACAGAGCCTTTTATTTTGCCAAGCAAATGAAAAGTATGAGCGCTCTGCATTTTTCAACTAATGATACCTTTAATAGATTAATCGCTGATTTGTCTAACAACCGTATACGCAGGGATGCAATTCCGCAAACTCTTCAAAATACGCTGAGACCATATCAAAAAGCAGGATTTAACTGGCTTAGTACAATCATTAATTATAATTTTGGTGGTCTATTAGCAGATGAAATGGGACTAGGCAAGACTTTACAAGTTATTGCTGTGCTTTTAGCCAGAAAACAGCAACATAAGAGTAATCTACCGAGTTTAGTTATTGCACCAGCTTCCGTAATCTATAATTGGCAAGCTGAGATAAAGAAGTTTTCACCTGAGTTATCTGTTGGAGTATTGGGCGGCAGCAATGATGAGCGACGCAATATGTTAGTACATCAAAACAAATATGATGTACTAATTACCTCATATCAATCGCTTAATCACGATCTAGAAGCTTATCACAACTTATCTTTTGATTTACAAATCTTAGACGAGGCACAAAATATTAAGAATCACCAGTCGATCACGGCTCAATCCGTTAAAGTTATTAAAGCACAACACAGATTAGCTCTAACAGGAACGCCAATTGAAAATAAGCTAAGTGAATTATGGAGTATTTTTGACTACCTAATGCCTGGCTTCTTGGGCTCTTATGTGGACTTCAAAAAGAAGTTTGAAGTACCTATCGTTAAAAAAGAAGATAAGGACCTAGAATCTGCATTAAGTGAGACAGTAGCTCCATTTATCTTGCGGCGACTTAAGAAAGATGTTTTAAAGGATTTGCCTGCTAAAGACGAAGAGGTTATTCCTATCAAGATGAACCAAAAACAGGCTGGTCTATATCATCTGCAGATGAATAAAATTATTGCCCAATTAAATGGACAAGACGATGATGATTTTAAAAAGTCTCGTTTTCAGATTTTGGCACAAATTACTAAATTACGAGAGATCTGCTGTGATCCGCATCTTTTATATGATAATTACCATGGCAAATCCGATAAACTAAAAGCGACTATTGATTTAATAAAGAGCAATCTAGAAAACGGACATAAGATTTTACTGTTCTCCCAATTCACTTCTATGCTAGATATTTTGCAAGAGAAACTAGCGAAATTAAAGGTGCCTACTTTTATGCTTACTGGATCTATGCCGAAAGAGAAGAGGCAGGAAGATATTCAACACTTTAATTCATTAAAGCAGCCTGGTGTCTTTTTGATCTCTCTTAAGGCTGGGGGAACTGGTATTAATTTAACTAGTGCTGATGTAGTTATTCATTATGATCCATGGTGGAATATAGCAGCAGAGAATCAAGCGACAGATCGAGCACACAGAATAGGGCAAAAGAATTCTGTTAAAATTTATAAGATGGTCACGCAAGATACAGTAGAAGAACGGATCATCAAGTTGCAGCAAAAGAAAGCAGAACTTGCACAAGCAATACTAAACAATAAAGATATGGCTAATGCTGCAATGAATAGAGAAGATCTACTTAAACTGCTAAAATAAAAGAATAGCTTATAGTTATATCTTTCTTAATTTATGCTTTTTATTCTTGCGAACGATTGTTTGTATAAGTATAATAATTTATGTAACAAAAAACCAACAAGTTAAACACTTGCTGGTTTTATATTTTGCTTATTAGTTTATTTAGCATGTTTCTTTTTGTACCAGTAATATAAACCAAACGGTACCATGTTTTCTTGGTGGTGTTCGATTCGGCTAATATTGCTTCTATGGCTCCAGTAGATTAAGACTACAAGCAATCCACTGATAATGCTTAAGGCAATGTCGTGGAAAAAGAACGAAGCGATAAAGATTAGGACCACTGAGATTAAGCTGGTTAATGAGACCATACTTGTGATAAACAAGACAGGGAAGAATATTGCTGCACAAATCAAGAAGAAATGTACATTGTATCCTAATAGAAAACCTGCTGAAGTTGCAACAGCCTTGCCTCCCTTGAATTTCAAGAATACAGGGAAAGCATGACCTAAGATTGCAGCTAAACCAAAAATAAGGCAAAGATAATGTGGACCTAAGTTAAAAATGACAGGAATCAATGTAGCTAGCGTTCCTTTAAAGAAATCAACTAAGAACACGATGATGCCTGCTACAGGACCTAGAACTCTAAATGTATTTGTAGTCCCGATATTTCCTGAACCGTATTTTCTAATGTCTTTATGGAAAAAGGTTTTTCCAACTAATATACCTGTCGGAAACGATCCGAGCAAATATGCTAAAATAAACAACGATGCAAATTTTAATGCAAACATATTTAACAACTCCTATTAATCTATCGCTATTTTAGCAAAGATTATCTTTTAAATATATGGTAGTTGCTGAATTTATGAACAAGCGGAGGAATTTTAGTGGCAAAAGCTAATACTTATGATGATTCTTCAATTCAAATCTTACATGGACTAGAAGCAGTCCGTAAAAGACCTGGTATGTATATTGGTTCAACTGATATACACGGTCTTAATCAACTAGTTTATGAAATTGTCGATAACTCAGTCGACGAAGCGATGGCTGGTTTTGGTAAAGAAATTGATGTAACGATCCATAAAGACAATAGTGTTACTGTAAGAGACTTTGGACGTGGCATGCCTACAGGGATGCACAAGTCTGGTAAGCCAACAATTGAAGTTATCTTAACTGTACTTCATGCAGGTGGTAAATTTACCGAACAGAACTATAAGACATCAGGTGGGCTTCACGGTGTAGGTTCATCAGTTGTTAATGCTCTTTCAAGTTATATGAAAGTAAGAGTGGTTCGTGATGGCAAGGCCTATGAAGAAGAATTTAAAAATGGCGGTCATCCTGTTGGTACACTTAAATGCGTTGGTAAAACCAAAGATAAGACAGGTACAACTATTACTTTCAAACCTGATCAAACTATCTTTTCAACTACTAAGTATAAATACGAGACAATTCAAGAACGAATTCGTGAATCTGCATTTTTACTTAAGGGTGTTAAATTTGTTTTAACAGATGAACGTGAACCAGAACATCAGGATATTTTCCAATATGATGACGGGATTAAGTCATTTGTTTCCTACCTTAATGAAGGAAAAGGAACAATCAGTGACGTTTTCTATTTTGAAGGAAAACAAGATGGCATGGAAATTGAATTTGCTGGTCAATATAGTGACGGCTATTCAGAAAATTTAGTTTCATTTGTTAACAATGTACGTACTGGAGACGGTGGTACCCATGAATCTGGTGCGCGTAGTGGGTTTACTAGAGCTTTTAACGATTATGCTAAAAAGCAAGGTTTACTTGGCAAAAAGGATAAGAATATTGATGGATCCGACTATCGTGAAGGCTTAAGTGCGGTATTGTCAGTAAAGATTCCGGAAGAATTACTTGAATTTGAAGGACAGACTAAGGGTAAGCTAGGTACGCCCCAAGCACGTTCTGCGGTTGATTCACTTGTATATGAAAAGATGTCTTACTATCTCATGGAAAATGGTGAGTTAGCTCAGGAATTGGTTAAGAAGGCTCAACGAGCTAGGGATGCACGTGAAGCCGCTAAAAAAGCTAGAGATGAAAGCAGAAACGGCAAAAAGAGACGTAAGAAGGAAGTCCTTTCTGGTAAACTTACCCCTGCTCAATCACGTAATCCTAAGAAAAATGAGCTATTCCTAGTAGAAGGGGACTCTGCCGGTGGTTCAGCAAAACAAGGTAGAGATAGACGCTTCCAAGCTATTCTTCCTCTTCGTGGTAAGGTCTTGAATACTCAAAAGGCTAAATTGCAAGATATCTTCAAGAATGAAGAAATTAACACAATGATCTATACCATTGGTGCGGGGGTCGGAACAGAATTTAATGTAGATGACTCTAATTATGACAAAGTTATTATCATGACTGACGCCGATGATGATGGTGCTCACATTCAAATTTTGTTATTGACTTTCTTCTACCGCTACATGCGCCCGATGATCGAGAAGGGTAAAGTTTATATTGCTTTGCCACCTCTTTATCGTCTGCAAAAAGGTCGTGGCAAAAAGAGTAAGATCCAATATGCTTGGACTGATGAAGAACTAGCAGAAGACGAAAAGAAAATGGGTCGTGGATACTCCTTGCAAAGATTTAAGGGACTTGGTGAAATGAATGCTGAACAGCTTTGGCAAACAACCATGGATCCTGAATCTAGAATGTTGATTAGAGTAAAAATCGATGATGCTGCTTTAGCCGAGAGAAGAGTAACTACCTTAATGGGCGACAAAGTTGCTGCAAGAAGAAAATGGATTGAAGAAAATGTCAAATTCAGAATGGGCGAAGACGGCTCAATTCTAGAATCTGAAGATGAATAAAGAAGGTTTTTAATTTAATGGCCACAAAAGAACGAATTCGCGAAATGCCCCTTGAACAAGTTATGGGTGAGCGTTTCGGAAGATATTCTAAATATATTATTCAAGAACGTGCGTTGCCAGATATTCGTGATGGTTTAAAACCCGTACAGCGTCGTATTTTATACGCAATGTACCAGGATGGAAATACCTACGACAAGCCATTTAAAAAGGCAGCTAAAGCTGTCGGAAACATCATGGGTAACTTCCACCCACACGGTGATAGTTCTATTTATGGTGCTTTAGTTCACTTGTCTCAAGATTGGAAGATGCGTGAACCATTAGTAGAAATGCACGGTAACAATGGTTCAATGGATGGTGATGGACCAGCCGCAATGCGTTATACCGAATCTCGTTTAAGCAAGATTTCAAATATGCTTTTACAAGATATTGATAAAGACACTGTCAATATGGTTCTCAACTTCGATGATACCGAATATGAACCAACTGTATTACCAGCACGTTTCCCTAATTTATTAGTTAACGGTTCAACCGGTATTTCAGCAGGATATGCCACTGAGATTCCACCTCACAATTTAGGAGAAGTTATCGATGCCACAATTTATTTATTAAAGCATCCTGATGCAACTCTTGAGGACTTGATGAAATACGTTAAGGGACCAGATTTTCCTACAGGTGCTATCATTATGGGCACCAAGGGGATCAAAGAAGCATACAAGACTGGTCGCGGTCGTATTCAAGTTCGTGCAAAAACAAGCATTCAAGATATCCGTGGACACCGTCAAGAAATTGTAGCTACTGAAATTCCATTTGATGTTAATAAATCTCTTCTTGTAAAGAAAATCGATGAAATCCGCTTAAACAAGGAAATCGATGGTATTGCAGAAGTCCGTGATGAAACTGACCGTCATGGTTTATCAATCGTAATTGAATTGAAGAAAGATATTGATGCACAAAACATCTTAAACTACTTGTTTAAGAATACTGATTTGCAAGTATCTTATAACTTCAATATGGTTGCAATTGACCACATGACACCAGTTCAAGTAGGGTTAAAGCATATTCTAACTTCATACTTGGAACATGAAGTTAACGTTGTTACTAAGCGTACTAAATTCGATTTAAACAAGGCTGAAGCTCGTTTAGAAATTATCCAAGGTTTAATTCACGCAATGGATATCTTGGATCAAGTAATTAAGACTATTCGTGCATCTAAGAACAAAGCTGATGCCAAGAAGAACTTAATTGCTAAATACAAATTCACTGAAAAGCAAGCTGAAGCTATCGTTTCTTTACAACTTTACAGATTAACCAATACTGATGTAAACGAATTGATTGCTGAACAAGATAAGCTCAATAAGTTAGCTGAAAAATACCGCAAACTTTTGTCTGACCGTAAGACCCTTGAAAAAGAAATAATCAAGGAACTTTCAGCAGTAAAGAAAGAATTCAGCAACCCTCGTCGTACTCAAATCTCTCAAGAAAGTGCCAAAGTTGAAATTGATGAAAAGGCATTAGTAGCTGATGAACAAGTACGTGTCTTGATTAGTCGTGATGGCTATCTCAAGCGCTCATCTATCAGATCATATCAGTCAACAGATGATGCGGATAATGGTTTGCCTGATGGTGACAAGGTAGTTTATGAAAACACACTATCGATATTATCTAATCTTTATCTGTTTACCAACCGAGGCAATGTGATTTATCGTCCAGTTCATGAATTAGTCGAAGTTAAATGGAAAGAAACAGGACAACACTTGTCTCAAGAAATAGGTCTAGATAATGACGAAAAGATCATTCGTGTATTTGTTTTAGACAAGTTAAGCGCAAATATCAATTTCTTGTTGGCTACAAATGATGGCTATATCAAACAATTGGAACTTGCTAACTTGCAACCTACGAGAACTTACAAATCTCGTGCTATGACCGCAATCAAGTTAAAGAATAAGGATAGCCTATTAGTTGGTGTAGATGCCGTTAAACCTGATGCTAAAAAGGAAATTACCTTATTTACTCATCGGGCTTATGCAATTAGATATGATATAAGTGAAATTCCTACATCAGGTTCTAAGGCTGTGGGTGTTAAATCAGCCAATCTTAAAGAAGACGACTATATCGTAAATTATGTATTAGTTGATAATAAATATGTTGATTTAATGCATGTCGGTTTGATTACTCAGCGCGGTGCATTTAAGCAGTTCAAATTAAAATTGGTTAATAAAGTGTCTAGAGCTAAACGAGGCGTCTTAGTATTGCGTGAATTAAAGACTAAGCCACATAGAATCGCTGCCTTGGTACCATATGCTCAAGATCATGTATTGCATATTACAACAACTAGTGATCGTCACGTTAAGATTCAAACTAATGAATATCCTTTAGGCGATCGATATTCAAATGGTTCATTCGTCATCGATACAACAACAGATGGAATCCCAACAAGTATTGAGTTAGGACGACCAATTAGTAGCCAAGATTAGTTTTTTATTATTAATTAGTTTCAACTTAGATATTTATAAATAGTGTTAAGACGTTTGTTTTGACACTATTTATTTTTGGATAGATAATGAAGATAGTTATGGGACACGGCTTATTATTAAATAATATTTTAGGGAAGAAGATAATTACTATGCCTAAAACAGATACTATACTTTCGGTCAAATCCTTACGTTACTTTTTACAATTGATTGACACCATGAACTACACTCAAGCTGCTCAAATTCTTGGTATCACTCAACCTGCATTAACCCAACAAGTCAAAAAATTGGAATATGCAATTGGTGCTCCTTTATTTGGCCAAATGGGTAAGAAATTGTACTTAACTGAAGCAGGGAAGGAAATGGAGTCTGCCGCAGTTGAGCTATTGAGCACTATCAATGGTGTTGTAAGTGACATTCAAGAATACACACAAGCCGACAAGGGTAATATTTCCGTTGGAGTTTTGGATACTCTGCAAGCTGATGTCTTTTACGAATTTCTACGCTTCTTCCACAGAAAATATCCAGAAGTTACTTTTTCAGTCGATTACTACGATAGAAAAGAGCTTTGGCGTAGACTCGACACTAATTTAATAGATCTAGCAATTATGTATTTGCCAGATAACACCAAGAAGGAAGAAACTAATTTGCGTCATCAATACAATCACAATGACATTTCTTCTGATCGCTTAGTTGTTTTAACACACAAGACAACTGTAGAAGCAGGTGAAACTTATCCAGTGTCACGCTTCATCAACAGAAAATGGATTGCATATCCAGATGACTTTTACGTAACTCACTTAATGTACGAGCTATTTGGTAAAAAGCACAAACCAGATATTTCTATGAAGATTGCTTCTACTAAAGAAATGGTCCAAATGGCAGAAGTAACAGACTACGATACTTATGTTACTCAATCCTACTATGACGCCCACAAAGATGAAATCAGTTTAACTCCTATTTACCTACAAGGAGAGCATGATTTCCATATTTCTTATGTCTACCGTAAGGGTAAGTTAGAAATTCCAAGAATGGAAAATATGCTAAAAGAATTTGAAATGTTCTTGGATAAACGCTTAGATTCTAGTAGACTATTAAGAGAAGTAAAACAAAAATAAAGTTAGAAAAAGAGGCAATTAATTTAATGGAAAAAGAATTCGTTTTCGGACACCAAAATCCAGATACTGATGCTATCGGTACTGCTATTGCATTTTCATACTTGCAAAACAAGTTAGGCTACAATACTGAAGCTGTTGCTTTGGGTGAACCTAATGATGAAACAGCTTATGCTCTTAAGAAATTCGGTTTTAAAGCTCCTCGTGTGATTAAGGAAGCAGCACCCGAAGTTAAGGCAGTTATGTTAGTTGACCACAACGAACCACAACAAAGTGTTTCAGACATCGACAAGGTTAAGGTAACTCACGTAGTAGATCACCACAGAATTATGAACTTTAATACTGCTGATCCTTTGTACTACCGTGCAGAACCTAAAGGTTGTACTTCAACTATCGTTTGGAAGATGTTTAACGAAAACAACGTTGAAATTCCTGAAAAGCTTGCTGGTTTAATGCTCTCAGCTATTATTTCAGACACTTTGCTTCTTAAATCACCAACTACTACTGATGAAGATAAGGAAGCTGTAGAAGCTTTAGCTAAAATTGCTGGTGTTGACTACAAGGAATACGGTTTGGCAATGCTTAAGGCTGGTACTAACATCGACGACAAGTCAGAAGAAGATTTGATTGACTTAGATGCTAAGAGTTTTGAATTAAACGGCCACAATGTACGTGTTGCACAAATCAATGTTGTTGATTTAGCAGATGCTTTGAAACGTAAAGATGCTTTCTTGAAGGCTATGGAAGCTTCTTCAAAGGACAACAACTATGACATGTTTATGCTTTTAATCACCAACATCCTTGATTCAGACTCAGAAGCTTTGGTTGTAGGTAGTGACGAAACTAAGGCATTGTTTGAAAAGGCATTTAACACAAAGCTTGAAGATTCAGAAGTTAAATTGCCAGGTGTTGTATCACGTAAGAAGCAAGTTGTTCCACCACTTACTGATGCTTTCAACGCTTAATTTAAAGTGGATGAATAAGAGGTAGTTGATATAACTGCCTCTTATTTTTATGTCAATTATGAAAAAACTATTTAACACAATAGTCATTATCAGTACGGCGTTAATGATACTAAGCTTTATCTTATTTATTATTCATAAGGATAAACTGTCCATAGCCTTATTTGCGACGTTTATCACCATTTGGTATCATTTCTTCATGCGTTGGATTATTGGAAATGTAGTAGGGCCAATGTTATTAGGTGTGAATTCTAACAACAAATGGTTTCATCAAACCAAGATAGAAAATAAATTTTATCGCATATTGCACGTCAAAGATTGGAAAAAGTTTCTTCCAACTTATGACTCAACTTTATTCGATTTAAAAACTCAGAACCTCGACGATATCATAAACAATATGTGTCAGGCAGAGCTTATTCATGAACTAATGTTTATATTTAGTTTGGTTCCAATTGCATTTTCAATTTACTTTGGTGATCTATACATTTTTGTACTTACATCAATTGTTGCAATGATGTTTGAACTTTGCTTCATAATCGTACAACGTTATAATAGAGAACGTTTGGTAAAACTAAATACTAAGCTAAAACGTAGACGTTCGCGTTAAATCAATTTTATAGAAAAGAGAATAAATATGGATTACCCACAATTAAACTTAGATAAGGTAGAAGGACCAAAAGCTACCATTAAGACTAATCACGGTGATATAAAAATTCAATTGTTCCCTGAGCAAGCACCAATGACCGTTGAAAACTTTGTGCGATTGGCTCAAAAGGGATATTATGATAAAACAATTTTCCATCGAGTAATCAGCGACTTTATGATTCAAGGTGGAGATCCTGAAGGTAACGGTACTGGCGGAACAAGTATCTGGGATCACCCATTTGAAGATGAATTCTCTCAAGAATTATTTAACTTACGTGGTGCTTTATCAATGGCCAACTCAGGTCCTAATACTAATGGCAGCCAATTTTTCATTGTTCAAAACAAAAATATGCCTAAGCGCTATATTAAACAAATGGAACCAGCCGGTTATCCTAAGGAAATTATTCATGCATACAAGCAGGGTGGTACACCTTGGCTAGACGGTCGTCACACAGTCTTCGGCCAAGTTATTGATGGCATGGATGTAGTAGATGAAATTGCTAAAGTCAAGAAAAACAAGATGGATAAGCCATTAGAAGACGTTGTAATCCATACAATTGATACTGACGGTTCAATTTTGGAAGACTAACAAAATAAGAGCTATTGTCGATTATTTTGACAATAGCTCTTATTTTTCTTTTAGTTCATTTCCTTTAAAAGGACAATGAGTGATTTACACACACGTTCTGCCTTAGCGGCTGGTAATTTTCTTAATTCATTATTTACTTTTTGAATGAAAACAGGCGTATTATTCACTGGACCTTCGGGCTTTATCTTTTTAACGCGATAAGCGTTATTAATGATATCAGGTGTAGTAGTATTCAAAGCTCTTGCAATTGAATCAAGCTTTTGAATACTAATATTTTGATCCTTGGTCCTTTCCAAACGTGAAATAAAATTTACTGAAAGATCACTGAGTTCAGCAAGATCTTCCTGCGTGAGTTTTTGTTCACGTCTTCTACGGGAAATTTCTTCTCCTAAATTAATATTCACAAAGCATTCGATCCTTTCAAACTACTTATATTCTTATGTGTATAGCTTATAAAAGATTAGGTGGAAAATGAATAAACTATTTTAAATAGTATTAACTTGTATTATATTAAACATCAATATTGCTTTATTTATTGATTAAGCAAATCTCGGGGACTGTAAAATAGTTTGTGTAAGGATGAATGATTCCTTAAATTAATTTCTGAAAACATTAGAAAAAGGAGTTCCTTTCTCGTATGATTGGATTGAACAAAAAAACAACATACAGAAAGAAGAACTCCTTCATGAATGATTTTACCAAAAATATGGCTCAAGCACTATTCAATCAAGACAAAATTAATGATTTATTGCGTAAAGAATTACAACAAGCAGTTAATGACTTGTTAGAAGCTGAATTAACTGCTTTTTTAGGTTATAATCCTTATGCAAGATGCAAGATGCAAGAGACGGCTGGAATACCGATAATTCGGCGTAACTACCAGAGAGATAGCTGATTTGATTGAAAAAATGTATGGTAGCCATTACAGCCCCGCTCAAGTATCCAATATTTCTAAGCAGATGATCCCCAAGGTAGAGGCCTATCACAAGCGTAAGCTGAGCGATAAGTTCTTCTGCGTTTATCTAGACGCTACCTACGTTTCTCTGCGCCGAAAAACTTTTGAACGTGAAGCTGTCTATATTGCCATTGGTATCAAACCTAATGGCCACAAGGAAGTTATCGACTACTGCATTGCGCCCAATGAAAACATTGAAGTCTGGACGGAGCTGCTCCAAAGCATGAAATCTCGCGGCTTAGAGCAAGTAGAGCTTTTTCTTTCAGATGGCGTTGTGGGCATGAAGACAGCACTGGCAAAGACCTATCCTCAAGCTCATTTCCAGCGTTGCTTGGTTCATGTCATGCGTAATATCTGCGCTAAAGTACGCGTGGAGGATCGCAAGGCAATTATGAACGGGAACAAGCAGATTCACCAGCAAGCCAATAAAGCAGCTGCTGTTGATGTATTGCATGCCTTCTATGCCACAAATGGGACAAGAGTTATAATCATGTCATAAGAAACCTGAAAGACATCAAGCTGGATCTGCTGGTCTTTTACAGCTATCCTAAGCAGATCGGAGCTTCAATTTACTCTACCAACATGATTGAAGCTTTTAACAACGTCATTAAGCGCAAGGCTAAGCCTAAAGCAGAGTTTCCGACTGAACAGTCGCTTGATACTTTTATTGGCATCCAAGCAATGAGTTACAATGACCGCTACTTCAACCGAATTCACAAAGGCTTTGGTCAGGTTCAGGACACCTTAGAATCTTACTTTGATTAAATAAAGAATAAAAAATCAATCTATGAGAAAGATCTATTTACACAAAAGATTTGACAGTTTCAATCTCGTAGCCTCAACCTTTGAGGCTATTCTACCGCAAATAACATCTAATATTGTAAGACTAGGATTTTGAAGGATTGGGGATATTAATGAGTTTAAGAGGAAATTTGCGAGATATTTTTAATAGTGCTAAGCCAGCAGAATCAAGGCAATTAGCTTGTGCTTTAACTTTTTGCGGTGGTTTCATTGACGCTTATACATATATACAAAGGGGACACACATTATCCGCTGGTCAAACAGGGAACGTAATATTCTTTAGTTCAGCATTGGCTGATCATAATATTCCAGGAATGATCAATCGAGCAAGTACTTTTATAGCATTCACATTGGGATTGCTACTGGTTGGTCTTTTTCATAAATACGTAAAAAGTCACTATTGGAGAGTATTTTGTTTATTTCCAATTTTAATCATCTGTGTAGTTGTTGGATTTCTGCCTAAAAGTGTACCTAATTACTATATAGTGCCAGCAATCGCTTTTGGCTTGGCCGTTCAAAATGCTTCTTTCAGCAAAATTGAAGGTATGGGGTACAACAACGTCTTTACAACTGGTAATCTAAAAAAATCTGTAGTTGCTTGGAGCGCGTTTTTCTTTGGTGCAGATAAGAGTCAACATACAGCAGCTGTTAATTACATGATGCTAACAATTTCATTTATGGTTGGAGCAATCGTTTCAGCATTGTTGCAAAAGATTTGGGTTCTTAAAACAATTTGGATTGCGGTTGTATTATTGGCAGCAATTAATTTCATATATCTTTTGGCACTTAAATCAAATAATAAATTGAATTTCAAAAATGAATAGAATATTTAAATCATCTGTCTGTAATGCAGATGATTTTTTAGTTGATCGAAGAAAAGGGATAGCAAATAGCAGAAGAAAATGCTCCTATATATCTGCGTATAATTGATATTATGTAAAGCTATATATCAAAAAACAGCAAATAGACGAAGTGTCTCTAAAAACAGCTCTTAAATTTTAGAATTTATATTTTACTAATTAAACTTTTTATCTCATTTAGTAAATTTGGCAATTCCATTTCTTGTTAGTTGCCGTTTACTTTCTATTTAACATTCATTCTCTTTACTCAAAAATCAGATGCTGAGATCGCAATTCTACGGTTAAGTTCATTTATTTTGATCAATAATTAATCAACTAAGGCAACTCATTTTGAATTCATATTTTTATAGAATTGGCATCAGAGATCATATATATTCAAATTCGTCCGGATAGCTCTATTAATCGGAAACATAATTTATGTATTGATCAATTTGCTGAATAAATAAAACATCACTAGCCATGGTTTGTGAATAAACATAATTAGCAAATTATTTATTAGTAGATTTTTTTATTTGTAGCAAATCTATCGGTTTTAGTAATATCTATTGAATGAACTAATTTAAACGACATATATGTGATATATAGCTGTTATGGCTGCCATAAATACAGAATTATTGAAGCAATTACTAATTGATAGCTAGAATTAGTCAAAATTAATTATCAATAGGAGTTTTAAGGAGTTTTACCGTTAATTTGCTAAATATTTCAAGGCTACTTATTAAACCACTATTGATTTACTCAGTCATATTGACTTAACTTAAGATTTTATATATTTTTTATTCTTGCTTTATATAAAACAAGAATTTTAATGCTAGCTAAATGAACCTCTCTCGAAAATTGCTGATTTGGCTGCACTTTAAACAAATTCTATAAATTGATATTTGCTTAATTTTATTTATTAAGTTTAATTATCAAATTCCATGCAGTTTAAGTAGAAACTTCGAAGCATTTTTGACCTTTTGGCTTTTTAAATAGCTTTTGTATCTAGCAATATGGCATTCTTCTCCATCAATGAACATTCAGCGCTTATTTTGACTAAATATTTTATCTAATTCATTAATTTTCTATTCAATTATTCGATAATCATCGCCAGTAAAGTCGTATTCTGAGATTATCACTCTCACACATTCATACATAAATTTAACACCCAAATATCATATATTTACTTTTAATTACGCATTGATTTACTCAAAATGTGTTATTTCTTTATAAATCAAGAAAATCTTATCGTATTTTTATAAAAGACCAATTTTATTATGTATATTATGCTGATTTAATACTATATTTCAACAAATCTCCCCTCCTCTACGACTAGGGAGCAGGAAAGTAGACAAAAAAGATCAAGGTTTGCCGTTAACGAGCCTTGATCTTTCACTTTTTTGATTTTATATTTTCTCAACTTTAATTAATCGAGCTATTTCATGCACATTGGTATCTGTTAGCGCCTGTATCAGGTCATCATTACTTAAAGGATAAACTATGCATTGATTATGATTTGCCGCATAGCACTGCAAAAACAAGCGTGTACTGCGACCATTTCCTTCTCTAAAAGGATGCATATAATTCAATAAATCCATCAACTGAGCATAGTCTTCAGCAATTAACTCGTCTTTTTCTTTTTGTAGAGCCAGCACATGGTTGATGTCCTCTTCGGCATAATCGAAACGATTGCAATCTAGAAAAGCCGTATTTCCTTTATAAAAATTACTAGTTCGATATTTACCTGCCCAATCGTATAATGGCATGAATAAAAACTTATTTATCTTGGCAAATGCACTAACATCTTTAATCACAATATTTTGATTTAATAAATAAAGTTCTCTTTGCGCAGTAATTTCAAACTCTTTTTGAGCAAGCTCTTGTGCATCCCTAATTCCAAACTTATTAATCAAAGTGCCATTATCATACAAAGTCTCTTGAATCCAGTCACTCATTTATTCACTCCAAAAATCTCGTAGTAATCCTCACTTAGATCTGGCTTACTATGTACCAAGTCATTAATTTCTTTCTTTGTAGGATTCCAGCCCTCTAGATGATTATTCTGCACTACAAAACGTACTTTCTTATATAAGCTTGGACTAAATACCCTAATTCCTTGAATCATTTGTTTTTGATCATCTATCTGCAGCTGCTCTTTATCACTCATTTTGTTCACTCTTTCTGTACTAAATATATTATAGCAATTAAAAATCTCCTTATGTCTTTCAACACAAGGAGATTTCGTTCATTTTATGTATTAAAGATTAAGCCTACAGCAAATATAAATAAGATGAGCCATATCATAGCTAATGCAAATGAAACAGCAATATTAGCTGCTTTAGGCATTTTAGATCTTGCAGATATGATTTTATAAAAAAACATCGCGGATACTGCACCAACTATAGTTGAAGCAATGTTATAAAAATACTCAACTTTAAATGCAACTATCAATATATATGCCAGACAAATCACGCCCCATGCAATCCCTGCCCATTTTAAAGAAATTACATGACCATACTTACCTAGAACAAATATCACAAGAGCAATAACAATTGCTTGTACCCAAACAGGTAACAAGAGACCGTAGCTTTCCATATGCTCCTCCTATTATTAATTTATCCCTTTACCAAATGAATCTCGCGGTCGAACATCTTGCGCATCCTTTCATTGAAGTTGTGTGCAATAAAGACAATAGTTGCTTTGCTCTTAACCAGACGCTGTAAAATATCCATTGTCGCCTTTTGATCAATTGCACTAGTACCTTCATCAATCAAAATAATGTTACTATCATGTACCTTAGCTCTAGCTAAAACGATTTTTTGTCTTTGACCACCCGAGATATTCAGTTTATCCAAATCGAGTTCTTCGTTCAAGCCATCTTTAAATTTAGCAATATCCGCATCAAAGTTAACTTCTTTAACAACCTGCTTAACTTTGCTATCAAGCTTATCATTAAACATAGTAATGTTGTCTTCAATTGTTGCCGGGAAGACTACTGGATTCTGAGGAATATAACCAATCTTACTTAAGTCAGGAACAATTTCCTTACCATTTTGATCCTTGTATACTACATTACCCTCACTTGGTTTTAGTTCTCCTAAGATCAATTTAAACAAAGTAGATTTACCGGCACCTGAATCACCAGTCAATAGGATTTTTTCACCTTGATTAATTCTCAAGTCTGGAAAAGCTATTTTTTCTCCATTTGGGAACTGCAACTTAAGATCATGAGTTTCAATTGAAGCTGGTACAACACCTTGCTTTTCTTTTGATACTTCAACCTTACTTGCTGATTGGTCAACCTCATCAATCAACTTGGTTGTACCTTTCATTGCACCACGTCCAGATGTAACCATGTTAATACCTTGATTAAGATAAAAACGGAAATTCCCTACAATCAACAAAGCACCAATAGTAATACTACCTTGCTTAACTAAGACACCAGCCAAAATGAACAGGATTAATCCAAACAAAGCTGAAACAATTCCATTAACAGCTTCAAGCAACTTGATATAGCCTATTTGCTTCACGTTAGCATTTTCTAATTTCTTTGAAGCATTGGCAGTAACTGAAAACAACTTAGCTCCTGCCATAAATTGTCTAATTTGTTCTAGTCCTGATAGCCAATCATTCAATGTATCCAAATAAATTTGATTACTATCAGAAATCATCTGATTTGCCTTTTGTAGTGGCTTCTCTGTTAATTTGGGCAAAAGCAGTGAGACAGCTACCATTACGCAGATCACGATTAATAACTGCCAACTTAACAGAATTAAATAGATTACTACACTGATAATCAAGACAGTACCATAAATCACACCAAACAAGTTGGTAAAGTAGTTTTCATTAATCAGTGTCAAATCATTAGTCAATCTATTCTGCATGTCTGCAACAGTGTGCTGTTTTTGATCATCATAATAATGCTTAACTATCTCGGCTCTGACTTGTTGGTTCAAATCCTGTTGTAAATAATTATCAAGATTCTGCACTATTGGCAATAAGAAATACAAAATAAGCATGATGATAAAACATACTATGGCTATTAAGATAAACTCATGCCAATTTCTTGCCAAGATTACATTCGTTAAAGTTTGAGTTAAGTAAGTACTGAAAATAGCTATAGCAGGTACTACTATTGATCCCAAGACAAATAAAGCAAATCTAAAGGGATGTATTTTAACAAACTGTTTTAAATTCATTTTTCTGTCCCTTCTTTCTTACTCTTTAATTGAATTATTTGATCGAATTTTACCTGGAGTTCTGGAGTGAAGTTATGTGCAATTAACAAGATTGTTTGATCCGTTTGAAGTAGTTGGTCGATAATCCTTTCCGTAGCAGTTTGATCAATGGCACTAGTTACCTCATCCATTAAAACAAAAGGCTGCTCATGAATTTCACTTCTAGCTAAAACCACTTTCTGTCTTTGACCGCCTGATAGATTTTCCTTCTTTAAATCTACCTCAGTATCAATACCTGCTGGCATTTTAGCTAAGTCGGGTTGCAATTGAACAGCCTGTGTAATTTCGTTTAATTTATTAGTCAACTTATCATTAAACATCACGATATTATCTTTAATACTTGCGGGAAAGACAATTGGATCTTGAGGTAAATAACCTACTTTTGCTTTGTCTAAAGAAAGGGCTTGTCCGTTCTTATCAAAGAAAGCAACTTGACCAGCTTCAGGCTTAAGCTTGCCTAAGAAAATCTTGAATAAAGTAGATTTACCAGTACCTGAATCACCAACTAACAGAACTTTTTGCCCCTTCTTGATTGTGAAATCAGGATAGGAGATTTCTTCCCCCTCTTTATACTTAGCCTTTAATCCAGATACAGTAACACTATATGCGTCCGTTTTGTTTAAATCGGTATTTGCCATCTTTTTACGTAACTCAGCGGTTTGTTCACGTAAAGCCTTAGTTGATTTAACCTTGGTTAACGAATTCGTGATATACCAGATGCCTGAAAAGATGGTAAAAGCAAAACTACTTGCAACAGCGAAATCACCAAATGAAATAATATGCATTAAGAACAATACACCAGCTACAACGGACATCCCTATTTGAGATAAAGCGTTACCCCAACCATTGATAATCTCAGAAATTGCTTGGTATTTATAATTTTGCTTATTTGCTTTAACATAATCACCACTTGCCTTCTGCATCTGTCTGACCAATCTACCATAAGCAGTATAACGACGCAATTCTTGCAGGCCACCTAGCCAATGCTCGATAGCATTCAGCAATTTGCTTTGTTCTTGGTTTACTTTATCCATCGCCATAGAGGTTCTTTTCTCCATTATCTTAGGCAAGGACAAAGTAATTACAGCTAAGATAGCTGTAGTTACAATCAAGATCCAATTCATGCTTATCAGCAATGCAATCGCAATGGTGATGTTTAGTATACCGCTCAGCACAGTGACCCAAGTAGCTGCATAATTTGTCGTAAGCAACTTAAGATTCCCAGTTAGTTCATTCTGCATATCAGTCAATTTTGCATCCCCACTACCGTAGTAATGATGCATAATATCTTGCCTAATCATATGCAGATAATCTTGCGTTTGTCTGGTAAAAACTACGGTTGCAATTGGCAAAAGCAAAGCAGTAATGATTTCTAGACCCCCTTGAATAGCTTGCCAATAAATAAATGTGTTTAGTTTTCCGGCAGTAATTCCATTTAGAGCATATTTAAGAAAATACTGCGAAAAACTACCAGAAAATGCATATAACACATATAGCACAATGATTAAAATCGAACGCGGAATATTGCTCTTTAAAAGCTCTTTGATTGTCATAGGCTTTTCCTCCAAGATTCCTTTTAAATTAATTAAATAATTATTTATGTTTTAATAATACCCCCCTGTTTTTAATTTACAACCTATTTTTACTATATGGTCATTTTTTCTAACTAAGATGCAATTGTTTGATACTAAAGCTATGTGCTATAATGTGATCAACTTTTAAACAGGAGATGTATTCTAAGTGTTTCTTCATAAAAACTTAGGTTTAAGCTTGCGGTTAAACTACTTCCTTTTAACCGTTAAGCGCTACTTACAGCTCGACCCCAAATCTGAAAGTTTGGGGTTTGTTAACTACAATTAAATAGATATCTTTTCCCTAACTTTCAGAAATACTTGTTTTGTCACAGTATTAAATAAGGAACGGGAAAATGTTTAAAGATATTAATAAAAACAAGAAGCAAAATGTCAATGTACTATTAATTGGACGGATCGCTACCAATATTGCAGACTCGTTGTTTTACATAACCATTCTGTGGTACTTTAAGACTACTTTTCATTCACCAGTAGCTTTATCTTTAATTTTTATAGCTGATTCGACTATTGATATGTGTGCATTCTTATTTGGGCCGCTGATTGATAGAGTCTATATTAAAAAATTGCTCAAAAGCGTGACAATTGGACAAACTTGTTTAAGTCTAGTTGTTACTTTGCTGTTTTATTTTGAAGATTGTAACCAGATAGTACTTGTTTTATTACTATTAACGTATGTGTCATCTACTATTGGTTCAACGTTAATTTATCCAGCAGAAGAAAAAATCTTACCCTTAATCGTTAACAAGGATAAATTATCTAATGTTAACGGCTTGTTTCAATTGACATATCGAATTTTAGATTTATTTCTTGATGCCCTAGCTACACTATTAATTACCTATCTATCTCTAAGTGCAACGATGATTATTAGCATATTTGTCTTTGCTACCGCTTTATGCTTTTATACCAAATTGCATTTGCCTAAGGATTTAATAGTAGCTGAGAAAGATGAGAAATACTTCACTGGTAAATATTTACACGATTTGCTTAAAGGCTGGCAAGTATTGAAGAATGAAGGCCAAATTCTGCTTTTAATTATTCCTCTTGCAGTAACAAATTTGTTTTATGGTATTGCCTCTGTGGGGATGCCATATTTTGCCAGTCAATATCTAACTAAATCAGCAATTAGTTACGGCGGACTAGAACTCTTTTCTTCTATTGGTGGCTTATTAGGCAGTTTAATCATTAGCAAGATTGGTATATTAAAACAGAAATTAGAACGCATAGTTGTCATTTGTTTAGGTTTGGCCGGTATTTCTGTAATTTTAGAAACGATGATTGCTAATAGCATCCCTATGCTAATACTTGTTTTCGCACTCAGCAGTGCCTTCTGGATTAGTATCATGAACATAAACTTTGAGGTACTAATCCAAGAAAGTTTTAACCCACACATACTTGGCAGAATTGAAACGATCAATAGCAGCATTATCAACTGCATGATTCCTATTGGTTCATTTTTAGGCGGAATTATCGTGCAGCGAGTTAGCGCAAGCTTCGCTATTTCTTTACAAGGCATTGCAGAAGTTATTACAGCAGTGTTTTACTTGCTTGTTTTTAATAAGAAAAGTTAATTTAAAAAGAACAATTACTGTCGTATCAAACAGCAATTGTTCTTTTCTTTTATTCCTATTTTTGCAGGGATCCGCATCCCTTTTGTATCAAAAATATTTCAATTATTTCTATAACATTACTAGTCTATTAACAATCAATCACGTCTATTGCCAGTTGGTCTCTACCAATGTAAGCTATAACATATAGAATTTAAATATATTAAGTGAGAGATAAAACATATAGATCATTAACTCTCTCCACCAATCTGGAGGAATTAATTTTGGTAAAAAAGAAAACAATCATCAAATTAGCATCCGCAACTATATTGCTTAACTCAGGAATGGCTCTCTTCCCTCATCTGGCTCCTGCCACATCCATTGTTCAAGCATCTTCCACTTCCGTTGCAGCTAAAGCATTGGGGATCGATGTAGCCAGTTATCAAAATGCTGATTTAACTGCTCATGCCAAGGCCGGTTCACAATTTGCAGTAGTTAAGGTCAGTGAAGGTACTGGTTACCGTAACCCTAAAGGTGCTAGTCAAATCAAGTCAGCAATTGCTAACGACATGATGCCAA
>OODN01000151.1_pt1 | contig 57596 bp, 66 predicted proteins | sample 1671651 | NCBI WGS metagenome assembly OODN01 (sample SAMN06348178, study PRJEB24527) | human gut metagenome | biome: human gut; feature: ankylosing spondylitis patient; material: feces | host: Homo sapiens | place: China | collected 2015-10 | reverse complement strand
AAGAAAGTCGAGCTCTTAAGACTGATAAAATTGAATACGTTGATGATGCAAGTCTAGATGTAGGCAAAGTTCGAGAAATAGCAGCAGTAGACGGGCAAGTTTTGGTAGAAATCACAGATATCTATGTAAATGGTGAGTTGCAGTCAAGTACAGAAAAAGAATTATCACGTATTGAACCGCAATCTAAGAAAGTTTATCGAGGAACAAAACAGGTATCTCAAATTTCAGATGTTGCACCAATTGAGGTTAATAGAATCGAACGTAATAATATTACGAAAGAGCATCAAGGGATTTCTACTGTGATAAATACTAAGTTAGAGCCAGTAGTGATGAATCAATCGTCTTCAGAACCTCTATCATCAAAAGAAACAACCATAAGAACTAAAGGTTATTTACCAAATACAAGTAGTGAATATGGTTATGGCTTTGAGTGGGCAGGTATTATTGCTTTAGCAACGGCTCATTTTGGAATAATCTCAAATAAGAGAAAGAAAAATATAAAAAACTAGTTATTAGTGACGGATTAACTCAACTTCAAGAATTATTCCACATTAAGACTGATGAGAAAGTTCTCAGAAGTGATATTCTTCTGGGGACTTTTTTGATGTTAAGGAAATTGAGAAATATATATTTGGAAAGGATATCGACGTGATCGCAATTAAATGTGGGTATCATACAGAAGCACACAATGAAATTTTTTGAAGTTGCCTTTATATTTTGGGTGCTCTAGCCTTGCATTGATATCAAAAATCTATATAATAATAATTAAAACAGAGCCAGAAGAAAGGGTGAGAATTATGTTTATGATCTTGGTTCTATTACTTACATTAGCGAGTTTCTTATATGTTACCATCGGTATCGCCAAGAAAATCTTTTCAATTTTCGCCTTGATTGCACCAATTGTAGTCTTGGGTGTAGGGCTTTTTATCGCAATGAGTTAACAAAAGTCAAGGGGGGTCACTATCTTACAGGTAGTGACCTTTTTTGTTATGCTTTTAATGTCAAAAAAGACATTAAAGGAGAAAAATATGAAAGCACTTAAACTTATAAGAGAGGACGGTTATGAAAACGTCCATTATGCTAGTTTAGGGGAGCAAAAATTTAAAACATTGGTTGTTGCAGATAGGAAAGATGAACAAGAACAATGGTTTGAGCAACCAGAAATTGAATGTGTCCCAGAAGAAGTCTCAGATATCATTCGAAACTATACACTCCCATATATTGATCTTGGAAATACTGAAGATGAGTATTTGTTAGAACAAGCAACTAATAAGGTTGTATCAGTTGTGGTAGAAAATGTGCTTGAAACACAGCCATTTATTCCTAGAAATAGAAATGGTCGCCCTATCGGTGAAGGTGTAGCTTTCTGCGATATGTTAGTAGGGCGTATCCAAAATGGAGAACTTGCTGGAACAGCAGTTTATATTAAACAAACTGAATCAGGCTTCCGCCAGCCAAAAGATTTCTTTAAAATGGTTGGACGGATTTTTCCTTGTAAATTAACTGAAATCCATATCCAAACTATCGACAATTATAAACTCACAATCAATAACCCATCAAACTATGTTGTTGAAGGTAGTATTGAGTTAGCTGAGTGGTTAACTAATTATCATCTTCTTCAGCAAATTGAAAAGAGTAAAGATAACTCTTCACGTAATCGAGATAGAAAAAATATCTTAGAGCGTACTCATGAAGGTATTGTATCAGCCGTTATTAACAATGGTAGCAATGCAGGTATCATGGTAATGACCAAAAAATTACAAACGGTATTCATTCCAAAACATAGGGTAAGTTATGAGTGTGATTCTTCATTTGTTAACCTAGACGAAGTAGTATCAGTCTTTGATAGGGTGGAATTTAAAATTACTGGGGCCAATACCCAAAAACCAAGTCCAAATCAAAGAGAACGTCACATTATCCATGACTATATTCGTATCGAGGGAGATATGAAAGTTCTCGAAGAAGCACCTCAAGATGCTTTGATTGAGATGATTGATGATAAGAAAGTCATAGGACGATTGTTTAAAGTGCGATTTATCAGTTTTGATCCACAAAGTCTACATACTGTAGAGTTGGTTGACTTTCCAGGAATCAAAATTAAAATGAAGGACTCGGGTTCTTTAAATCGGGTTCCTTTTAAGCAAGGAGATGAAATTTCAGTTGTCATACTAGATGCTCATTATCGCTTGGTAGACGCAAATAGCAGGGGGCGTCGAGTGGCTAAAAAAACTGAAGAAGTGAGCAGTAATTCACAGAATACGGAAGAGAAAAAATGTCTGTTTCGTATCAAATCACGTTTCAATAGTTTCTATCCAAATCGTGTGAACAGTAAAATCTTATCAACATTTTTCACTAGTTGAGTTGCATATAGTTCCCTCTGAAATGGGAACTTTTTGTTTACGTTCGGATCAGAAAAATTTAACAAGGAGGGAACATGAATCATCACAATATCAATGCTATCGTCTATTATCTGATAGTCTTTATTCGGTATGTCTTACCTATTACCTTGGTCTTCATCGGTATCGGTAGGTGGAGTTATGCTAAATCTATCAATAATCCAGAGAAACAAATCATGGGAGTAAATTTTGCCTTAAAATCAATTTTATTCTTATATATCGTTACATTTATCCCTATTTTCATCATCTATGGACTCGCAATGATATCAAAGGGAGGCACACATAGTGGTGATTTCTCTATGATTAGTTTCGTAGAAGTCTTTACCCTAATAGAAATTCTAGCGGTTGGGATATTACCTGCATATGGTTTCATACAGGGTTACATATATCACTATCAATGGTTGATTACAGAAGGTAAGAAAACAACGAGTCTACCTCGACGAAATCTATTCATTAGACTTGGAGTAATAAGTCCGATTGCTATTGTTGTATTTATGGAATTCTTGAAAAGAATGTTTGCTTACTAGAGAGGTGCTTTATGCGGAAGATCTTGAAATTATTTTTTAATCGTTATTATACAAATGGTAAGCGAACAATAGATATCTTGCTGTATTGTTGGCGAAAATATATTGATTGGGTATATCATATATCTTTTGGATTATTTGCTTTCAATATTATTATGTTTATCTTCAGATGGCGTTTGCCTAATTGGGTATTTATATCTTTATTTTTATTTTTGTTCGTTAATATGGCTTTAGTTTTATACATTGGTGTATGGCACAGTAATGTTACAAGTCGTCAAATTTTCGTGTTATTTGAAAAATACGACACCTTAAAACGAGCAGAACGAAAGAAGATTATTGGTAAGTATGCCATAAGAGCAGCACTAGCAGCAGTACTTATATCTTCTGGATTATATGTACTAACAATCAATAATTTTATCTTATCCCTCATTAATCGTATGTATGATGTGGCAGATAATTATCTCAAATATATGCCCTGGTCAATACCAAATGGAAGTCAGACAGGTATTGTTCTAAGTTATCATACCCTCAAACCTTTAATTGGAGCGGACTGGTTCAACAGTTTATTATTGTTGACTCCGATTGGAGCAATTGGTCTTATTTTTTATAATAGTTATGCGACTGGAATTGCTGAAAAAACCTACGAGAAACTTGTAGAGCAATGGCTTGGTGGACGTTATTTCCAAGACAGTGTATTAAGTAATATCGTTCATAATCAAGATGAAAAAGGTCAAGCGAATTTGGTTATGGGGCTTAACTCTAAAACTGGAGAGCAAGTGATTTTACATGCTAACGAGAGGACTTATCACACCATTATCTTTGGTTTGATTGGTACTGGTAAATCGGCAACGATTCTGATTCCAGCAATGCTACAGGATATGGAAAATATGAAATATTATCTACTATCCTATCGTAAGTATTTGATGAAAGTAGATGAAGAACTGGAAGAAGAATTCTTTAGCACAGAGTTTGAACGGAAGAAAAAAAGACGTGAATTATTGGAACAGTGGTATAACAATGGTTATGCTGCAGAGCTTACAAATGGTATTTATATGACCGAACCATCGGGTTCAATGTATGGCACAATTGTTAAGTACGCTCATAAGATGGGCTTCCCCGACGAAATGATTTGGACTCTAGATCCTACTAACCCAGGAACTGGTGCAATTAATATTTTAGATGGAGATACTACACAGGTTAAAGGGGCGGTTCGAGACTTATTTAAACGATTTAGTGACCCAACTGGGACTGGCTCTTCTTTCTTCCTAAACCAAGAAGGACAACTTACTGATAATATCATTACTGTCATTAAAGAGGTAGCGTTGATCCCAGATGCACCAATCAACTATATGTTAAAAGGTAAGTCTCCAACACTAACGGAATTCTCAAATATGTTACGTTCTAGTGATTGGATTGAAGCCTATATTGCCGTTTTTGAACAATTACTTAATCGAAAGAAAAGGCTTTTTGAAGAAACGTTGAATAAGCATGAAGAGTTCTTAAAGCAGGAAAAAGAAAAGTGGTTAGAGGAATCAGAGTACAATCGTGAGCACGAACAACTCTTTGATACTATCCTTAGACCAGAGAATGTTCATGAAGCTATTAACGCATTTAATGATGAAAGGAATAAACTTGAAAACCTCCAAAGCTCTTATGATTATTTCATCAATGCTCATCAATTAAATTCGTACACAGAAGAATATTATTATACTTTTGATGCTAACGTATCTGGTCTAAAAGCAGTCATTGATGACCTATCATCTTCACCAGAAATCCGTCGTGTATTTTTCTCTCAAAGCACCAAGGATTTGGACATAGTTTTGAAAACGGGTGGGATGATTTTGGTCAATTCTGCTAAAGGTGTTCTTGGTAAAGAAAAGTCTCGAATGGTAGCACAGATGGTAACATTAGTTATGCAAAATGCTGCTCAAAGACGTCTCCCAGATAAGTCTCCATTCTTTGCTTTTTATGAAGATGAAAAGAATGGTTATTTGATGCCAGGTAATGATAGTAACTTCCTAGATGAGTCTCGTAAGTTCCATGTTCCAGTTATGCATGCTTATCAACATGACGAACAAATTAGGGATTCTATTGGCGAATCTGGGGCTGATGCAATCAAGATGTCTTATCGTAATGCCTTTACCTTCCAACAAACCTCAACAAAGGTTGTAGAGTTCATTAATCTACGATCAGGAGGAAAACATTATGCTCTTAAAGAAACCAAACGTGCAGCAAACGATGACCTCTTAGCAGGAAATCAAGGTAACTCCAGTGCGACTTCAGAGGAAGTAGTAGAAGAAGATAACTTCACTGCAAGAGATGCAAATAACCTAGAGAAATTCCAAGTTGGTGGTGTTATAGTCAGTGATGATGAAGTCTCAAATATGATTTATTTAACAACATCTCCGCATTTTGAAATGGATATTTCGAAGGACTCTTTCGTCTCACATACACCTTTCAATAGGGTTTATGGTCTTGGTGAGGAAGAACCGGAAATTGCAAAAGCCTATAAAATGTGGAGAGCAGAGGTAATAGAATATTATGCTCAAAAAGAGTCTGAAAGCCACCTCTATGAAAGTGATTTTACTGAAGAAGAATGGCAAGCAATTATGGATGTCAAAGTGCCAAATGTTGATAGTAATGTAAATGATACGGTTGGTAAAAAGGATGATTCCCCATCAGTTAAAAGAACAATCTTAGTTAACGAAAGTATGACAGAACATAGAGAAAACACTTCAATTAGAGAAGAAATGACAGAGGACACTGAGCAAAAAGTGGAGGTCGATATCTCTGAAATCCCTCAAGTTGTTGAAGATAAACAAACTGTAAAAAGTAAAAATGATATCGTTGAGTTGAAGGATAAAGAAATCACTCAAAGAGTGATCCTAGCCCCATCCTCTACACCTGAAACAGTTGATACTCAAAATATTCAAGCACCTAATCAAGAGTTTGAATTACCTCAAGAGCTATCTCGTGTAGCTCGTGAGAAAGCAACTAAAACTTTAAAAAGTAATGTAGAACAAATGGCTATTGATGAAGAAGAAGGTTTTTAGATAACATAAAAAGCAACGGATTTCCGTTGCTTTTGTTCTAATTTTGAGAGTCATTATATGTTTCTTTATTAGTCTTCTCAGCCTCCTTTCTTGCTTTTTCTGCTGCTTTTTTACTCTTAATTTCTTTCTTTACCTCTTTAACCTTATTTTGTGTTTCAACAACTAAATCATCAATAGATAAATCTGGATTTTCTAGTTTTTTCAATTCGAAATAGAGCTGACCTAGTTTATCAGTTTGTGATTTTTGATAGGCTTTAAGTTGCTCTGTAGCTTCTCTTTTTTGTTGTTCTAACGCTTCAAGTTCCTTAATAAAATCTGATTCAGTTTTTTTGTTTTTTCCTGCCATAATTTGCTCCTTAATTATTAATTATATCTAATAGTATAGAGTAAGAATATTAAAAGTCAACCCATGTCACTCCCTTGAAAATAATCTATTCTAGGGTATACTGAACACTATAGCAACCTATTATAAATGAATCCTAATTGTAGTTCTCAAGTGCTTTAAACCTAATAAAACCGGTTGTTGCGAGTGTTATGTTGTACCCAGATTTTATGAATGAAAGATTACAGAGAACAATAATCTAAGATTTTACTGTATTTATGGGATTGAAGGCTAATATTAGAAACACGTAAAACATAAATGAGTAAATGTCGAGTATTATATAGCTAGTATAAACTGTGTTTTAAAGGGTTATCGTTATAATAATATACTACGATTATATGAATGAGAGGAGATGAAAGTATCAATCAGCATTTTACGGGTATAAGAGAATACTTGTGTAAGGCAATAGTAAAGGCATAACACGACATTAAAAGTAATAGCTACACTCTTCGAAAAAAGACTAGACTATATACCCTATTGATTGACTATTTTAGAACTACAAAATGCAAGATATAAAAAATAGAGATTTTACCTCACTTATTTCAAATAAAAAAAATAAAATTCATTACACTCAGAGAAATAAAATAGCTACTTATTTTGTTTCAAAAAATCAAAATATCTCACTGTCATTTTCAGAAGAGGAGCTTATCATCTTTTATCATTTACTAAGGTTTGGTTATTTTGATAAGGAAATAGTAGACCTCATTTATACAGCAGTAACCCGAAAATCCAAAACGCCTAATTCATGGTTTTATCGACTTGTTGGAAAGGTTAATCATCCTATTTCAGCATGTTCGGATACTAGAAGCGGTAAGAGAAAACTGTACTATCTGAACAAAGGTTTTAGTACCTGGTTACTTACAATGATTAAGGGAATTGATAAGATTCGGTTGCTAACGACAACGACAGAATATGATAGGTCAGTATATAGCATTGTCACTAATAATCTATTAGGAGGGAAACCTCAAACAGTAAATATTCATGATCTTGAGACCAGACGTTTAGTTGCTAAAATCTTTAACAAGCTTTTTGTAAAAAACAAAGACAAGTCAGTTTATGACTTAAACATCCAAGTCGTATTTCCGATTAGTCGTGTTAATCTTTTAATGGTTCCTGATGCAGTCATCTTCGTAAACGATAAACCTTTTTTTATTGAGTATGACCGAGCAACTGAGCGACAAACGATTCTACTTTCTAAGATATTTGGTTACGCAGATGAACCAGCATTCGAAAATTCTAGTTTATTTTTCGTTTTCGAGAATAGTCGTAAAGATAATACACAAGTGTCTAAACGTTTAATGAACTTTTTGGAATATGTAAATGACGTAGAGGTTGAAGGTGTGACTGGACATGACATGTTAAAGCGTAAAAATATTTCTTTGTTTAGTCAAACCACAACAAATGCCTCTGACGTTATTGTAGAAATCATTCAAGAAAAGTTGTTTTCAAATCATAAAGATTGGTGTGATTGCGAGGCTTATGATTTTTCTGAACTGCAGAAAATTGATTATCTTGTTAAGGAGATATCAGAACCTTTATATGATGATAAATTTGAGTTATCAGCTGTTGTTGAAACAGACTCCTGGGAATTAAAAGAATACCCTATGGTACCTATGGCATATATCAAAAGTGACTTGATTCCACACTTAACTAGTCTATATGAGGAATTCTCAATAGAGTATGAACATATGATCATTGTATTCCCAAAAGAAGTCTTACCAGAAAAAATTAATCTCCCTTTTGATAATTATTTCTTGATTGTTTATAGATAGAGAATAGGTGTTAGTTAATGGATTATTTGGAATTCTTAGGAAGAAGATTAGTTTGGTTGGTTGTTTCGCTTGTAGTTGTAATCGTAGTAAAAAGACCAAGACTTTTGAAAAGATTAGCCATAGTAAGTGATGAAGTTATCGGTAAAATCAACTACTGTATTTTCTTAACGATTGCTTGGCTAGTTCTTGTCACATATTTTATTTTGTACTTATTTACGGTAGTTACTTTTTTCCTATCATGGCATTCGCTAACACTGAATAATGTGCTGGAAATGATTTTACAAACCGTATTAATCATCCCAACACTCTATACGTTATTTGTTCCACGCAACGAGGTTATCAAGAAGGTTGATGACTTCTTATCAGCAAAAAAAGATTAAATCACGCGCAGCAACTGCAACATCTCGTCATTCTCTTGGCTAAAAAAAAGATTGAAAGGTAACGATAATTAATGAAAATAAAAATTGAATCTGCTTGGCAGTCCCTCTGTGATGCATTCCCAAAATTAAAGGATAATCCACTTTACAAGGGTTGGTATATTAGCTATGCGATCCTTGTGATATTATCTATTTTGATGGTAGTTGTAGTGAACCATAAGGTGGTCTATGCATTTCCATTTGATTGGTTTGGTTTGCTTTTTGGAATTATCTTACCTTGGGTTCTTACAACCTTTTATATCGTATATCAAGGTGTGGACCATGCTCATCAGTTTACATCGACTAAAGTTGTTCTTGGGTTATTTATGTTACCAGTAATTCTGATTGGTTTTACTTCTAATTTTAAGAATGAATACAGTTATAGCAATCGTATGGTTACTTCAGTTTTTGACCAAGAACTCACTCAACAAAGTTTCCACGCAACGAGGATTACATCAAACCAACTTGATTACTTTAAGAAAGATAATGTCATTTTTCCTTATAAGAAGAATACAGCTTCAGAGATATATGTGTTCTTTAGACCTGATTGCCCTTACTGTCAAAAATCAATTCCAGTACTCAATAAGAGCTTAACTGAAAAAGAACGAAACAAGATTATCTATGTTAATGTTCTTGACGAAAGTGGCAAGGATTTAGCTAAAGCTATGGGAGTAGAGAAAGCAGCAACAGCAGTTATCTATCATAAGGATAAGACTTCTGGTGGATGGTCCAAACGAATTGAACGAATGGCTGGAGGGAAGCATGAAGCACCTCGTCTTGATGAGGATGCTATCCATGATATTGTGTCAGTCGCAAAGGAGGAAACAAAATAATGTATTTATCAAAAAAGGATATTTCAGAATGGATTGCTAGCCTAAAAGTAGGTGACGAGGTTGCTATCCAAATAACACGAATGGATGGTGTCATAGTTTCTAGTGAGCGTGGCATTGTCGACAAGTGGTTAGGAAAGAGACTTATAGTTGTTAACGGAAAGCATTTTGTTCCTAGCACTGGTTTGAGACAAAGTAACGCTTTTGTCCCTGGTCAAAAGACAATCGTGGAACAACTTTTTCCCTTGGATGCTTTACTTTTAGATGAGGAAGAACTTGCCAAAAGAGACACCATTATTCAAAATTTGAAAGAGTCTGCTGAAGGTCTAGAGCACGCGCAGAATTATTCTTCATTAGTTGTTTCTAGGGTGCTTCGAAAATTGTCAGTACTGGACGTTGGGGATATTTATGATCTAAATGAACTACGTTCCTCTAGTAACACAGAAGACTTAGAAGATAGTGCTTTATTGGATAGACGGAAACTCTCAGAGAAGAAACGTTGTCTAAAGACCCTTGACCGTATGCTTACGAACTTGAGTCAAGATAATACCTTGGGTGCTTTTAAGTTAATCTCTCTTTTAGGAGAAGTAGCTTCTGAATTTACTGATTCTGAAAATGAGGTAAGTCAATGTTAGCCTATATTATTTTGTTTTTAGTTATGTTTGCTATCAAGTGTGTCACTCTTACTTTTGTCAAGAATAAAGAATCTACAGTAGTCAGTACTTTTTTGAGTGGCACGAATCTGATTTTCCTTAATACGATTGTCTGGTTCCTGCGATTAACAGCCATGTCCCAGTTTTATCTTTTGGTTGTTGACAATAATCTAACTGTTATTCCTATAATTGTTGGTTTTATTCTACCCAATATCTTGTTCTGGTTTAAGGGTATCAAAGCTTCCTTATCTGATTTGCTTGTACGTTGGTTAAAATCAGTCATTGGTCATGAGTATAAAACATGCCCATTTTGTCATGAATCACATTTATTCTTTCGATACACGGAAGACAGGACAGCTGCTTATTACTATCTCTTGACGGAAGATGATAGTCTAGTGGCCATTGGAGATTTTGATAATAGTGACCATCCTGCACGTTTCTTTTTAAGTAACGATGAATCGCATTTTGATGAACTGGTTGATACAATGCTACCTTATATGTTGCCTGGCATGGAAGAGGTGGTCTATGTAGGTGGGCGACAACAGCGGTTGGCTAGAGAATTGTATTGTGTCGATTGCCAGGAACGAGTCAGTGAAGATAGTGGGGTACAATTTGGTGAAGTGCTTTTAAGTGAGCGTAGGCATGAAGATCATAAAGCCCTAATTTAGTTTATTAGTGTTTTTAAAATATAGTTTTAGAAGAAGATAGAGAGGTTTATTTTATGGATAGTAAATTAGTCGTTGACAAAATTGATATGTTAGCATCGGATGTAACTCCACTTTTTATTACTGTGTTAATTACTTTGTTAGTAGGAGCGTATTGTATTTTGTCAATTCTTTATTATAGATTCTTAATAACTGAAGCTCCTACAGCCATTTACATAGGTTTTTGGCATCCTATTTACTTTGGGAAACAACTATCAGGTTTTAAGAAGTTTTTATGGTTTGTGATGACTCCGATACATTATGTCATATTTGCTTTTTTCTTGGTATTGTTATTCCGATATTTGTTTGGGTAAAATTCATACAACAAGTGATAGGTAGAATAGCCTATCGCTTTTTTTATTCGGCACGCGCGTGAGCAGGACATCATGTGACTTTTAAACACAAAAAAACTAGGGCGATGGCCCTAGTTGTAAAGGAGGTTTGTTCACATCTGGGTTTATAGGAGATTATGATGTGAACTGGATTGATTAGGAGTCTCTATTTCTATTAGGAGGATTAGAGACAGAAAGGATTAATTTTCGAGTGTAGTTTCATCGAACTACAAGAAAATTATAGCAGTTTATGAGAAAGGACACAATGGAGTTAGGGGGTGTCACACCCCCTATTATTAGAGAATAACTGACTTAAGGTGTAGTGGTATGTCTTATTGTGTGCTATCCTATAATTAGGCTAATAAATAACATAAACTATAGGTTAAGAGAATCCTAGCGAGGTGACAAATGGGTACATTAGTTACTGTGTAAATCACTTGGTGAAAACAGATTACTAGAGAACGAGAAGACATCCTAATCACAATAAGTCTCTCTATATTTAGTTATATCTATTGTTTTAGTGGCTAGGATAGACAATTCCCGCAAAGAAAGACGTTGTTTGAATGAAGGAGAAAAAATGTTTAAAAAAAGCAACTATGATTTTGAAATTTATAAAGAATTACGAAAATTAAATGAAACAATTAATATGCGAGGAAACTTAGATGAAGACACTAACATCAAAAACAAATTAGAATTAGAGTATATTTTGGATAATGCAAGGAAGTATTATTCAGAAGAAATCGTTGGAGAAATTAGGTTCTCACCTGAAAAAATTACCTTCTCTGATGAGAGTGGTTGTAAATATAGATTTTTAGTAGCTTTGGACGTTAAAGGTTTATATAGTAAGTCGAATTTAAAAATAAAAGGTTTCAATAGATTTACAAAAGAGTGGACTGTTGAGTTTGAAGGAAATGAATACTCCTTAGATAATTCAATGAGACTACTTAGACATTGTTACTTGATTGATCTTAAGGAGTATCCAAGTGCTGAGGAAATTGTCAAGAAGAAGTCTATTTCCTTAGATTGTCTCTCTCAATCATTCCCCGAAATCATTTCAGCAGATAAGTTCGTTAATACTATGGCTCTATCTCATGGATGGAGATTTGGCCTGCAACAACAAAGGTATGAGGGAGCTGAACAAAATAAGGAATTAATGGATTTCGTAACAAAAGAAATATCCTTGCGTAAATGCTTCATCACATTTTCACCCACTGATGAGGAATTTGAGGAACTTCATTTCTTTATTGAGCTTCAGGATTGTTTAATGGGATCAGGAACACCTGAAAGACTTGAACAATTGGGTTTTTACTCAATAGAGCCTGTCACTTTTATGGAAGAGTTTCCTTCAATTCCTAGATATCTATTGTTTGGCCGAAATGTTCGTGAAATTAAGGTTTTTGGTTATCCTCTGATTGAAAATGAACTTACAAACAATTATTTTAGTTTAATTAACAAAGTACTATCGTTTTGTAGTGACACTATAGGCTCCCAGTCGTTTACTTACCAGCTAAATGAGGTGATAATAGATGAATAGGGTATTTGACTCTCTATATTCTAAAATGGATGTAATGGTAGCAATTTGTTTCATAATGATACTTACCTTGGCTGTAGGTATGATGACGTGGTCTATATATACTCCTAAAGGGCACTTCAAAGGCACTCAAGGGGAACTTAGTTCCATATACGGACCATATGTTCATCAACTAGAAAAAGGAGTGGAGAGAAATGAAAAAAGTCGTTAAAAATAGTATAGAATGTACGATTATTACTATATCTTTGTGTATCTTAGTAGTGGTTTTAGCAGCAGCAATTAGAGGCATAGCTACTAATAGCACTCATCATTCATTCTTTCAAATGGTAAGCGATAATCTACCTGAAGCTAACTCTTTGATTAAAAAAGGGACACCATCTCAGTCTATTTTTGAGGGTACATTGGGTATCCTAACGATCTTGCTAATTTATGTAGGAATGTTCTCAATTCATATCTTGTTAAAAAAATATGACTGGTCTTTAGAAAGTTTAAACTGGTTTGTCATCCTTGTTGGAATCACTCTAGGTTTACTGTTAATGAATGTATTGGGCTTTATGACATTCAGCAATAACATTTTGATAAGATTATCGTTTAGTGTTTTAGCAGGGGGTAACTTTTACTTGCTGCTTAGACTGATTTTAGCTTTTCCATATTCATTTTTAAAGTTTCTTTCGGAGAAAAGGAATCAATTTCCTGAAGGGGTATCTACGAGCAATAATAAGGCAGAGAATAATAGGGAACAGTAGTTACTGTGCAAGACAATTTGTTGTAAACAGAATAGAGGTGAACGAGAAGGCATCATAAGTGGTGTCTTCTTGTTTATTTTCAAAGAAATTAACCTCTAATGTTGACATAAGACAACAAACTTGATATAATATACTTGTGAGATAGAAAAAAAGAAAGGAACGGTAACCGTAAAGGTAAAAACAATGAAAACTAATAAAGTGATTAAATTTACGTGGCACGTAAACAGAAGAACTACCGACTTATATTTCTATGCTGATAGCTATAAAGACGCTACCAGCGAGATCGAGGGAGCAATCAATAGAAACTCTTATGGAATATCAAGCTATCCTATCTCTGATAGAGTAGAGAATGAACTCTTTGAGGATATGAATATGGATTTTTGGGAAAAGAAATACGAGGACGAACCAGAAAAGTTTGAGGATATGATGGAAAAATTCCATGAGGGTATCTGGGAATTAGCCACTGAACAACAATGGCGTGAAGCTGTGTTAGAGGAGGGGGCAAAAGAGTCTCAAACTGATATGTTCTGGTGGACGGTTTACGAAGCTATGACAATGGTTGAGTTTTCAAAGCGTATTAGTCCTGAACGTAATAAAAAAATTATTGAATTGTATGGAAACTATACAATCAGGGAAATCTACAATATCTATCTTGATTATGTGGAACTTTATTATGAAACGAACTATATTGAGCACCCAAAAGCTGATTACGTTCAAAATGAAATGATTAAGGACTTTTGGAAAGGACTTCTAAACAAAGAAATCATTGAATTTAGCAATGGCCCAACGATTGATTTTTCAGAGGGATTGCCAGATAGTGAGAACTGGTTCGGCTATGATTAAAATCAGAAGCAAGACAATTTGCTAAAATTGCTGAATTAGAAGATTGATTATTGAGAGGTGATGAAATGAAAATCAATACAACAAGAGTAGAAATGATTTTAATGAACAGAGCTATACCAGCCAACTATTTAGAAAAAGAGCTAGGTATTAGTCGTTCTACAATTACAAGAGTAAGGAATGGGGAAAGGAAATTTGAAAACCTAACCCTTGAAACTATTATGACTATTCAAAAGTGGATTGATGATGGTAATTACACTTTTAGTTACGATTATAGTGAGCTTATCGAAGACCTTGAAGCTGACATAGCCGAGGGCTTAACAGATGATTACCTCTTTATTGTTCGTGGTGATTATAACGAAGCCTTGGAAAAGTGTCCTATTATCGATTACTATTATAGTAAAGAAGAGATTGAAGATGGAGACTTGGCTGAAAAGGTATTGACAGAAGCAGTTCTGAATGAAATGAAACAGGACAATGCCATACTATGATATGTGAGGGACTATGGATAACATGGCAAAAAAGAACTGTTTAATCATTATTATATCTATTCTTCTGATTATCTTAGGCTGTTACTCATACTACCGTATATCTGAAGATGCTTACGTGGTTCGCACTTTTAGTAATGGGCGTAAGCTATATTATGATAAAAGAGGTGGCTATAATCCCTATTACCTGGAGGGAGAACCAGAAACAACATGGAGTAGTTCTGTAGTATTTGTAGATAATGATGAAGCACTCAAAGAACAGCAACTCCTTAGTCAGTTAAATGGTGAAGTCTTTGTAGATGTCAGAGATGGTTGGAGCAAATAGGGTTGTTACTATTTTTAGTGATAGATAACTAGTAGCAATTCATTTGAGTATAAGTCAGATAGAGGTCTATATGGCTAATTAACAAGGATAACTTCTTAGAGAAAGGAATAGGAGAGTGTATACTTTAGAAATCCCTTTGAATACCAAAGGTTATGATGATTTTCTAGCCAAACGTTTTAAATATGGCTACAAGTTAAAACGAGCCGTAACAAATTGGATCAATTGCCAAGAACATCGTCGTGTTAGCTCAGAGGAATATAAGTCTTTGTCTCTACGTACTAAAGAGCTGGCAGAGTTAAAGGAAGCTATCTCTAAAGAGAAAGACAAGACAAAGCAACTCTCTATGAAGGAAACTCATAAGGAGCTTTCGACGACACTTAAAGCAGATTGGATAGCCTTATTGGATAGCCTTAAATGATAGATTTGGTCTTAATAGTGGTAAATTTATCCGATATAAAGAATTAGGACAAGCAACTGCTATGTATGAAAGGTATGCAGAAGAAGGGACAATCCACTGGTCTACTATGGAAATTCTTAGTCAGACAGTTAAAGGGGCCTATCTTCAGCGTCGTAAGCAATGAGAAAGTAGCAACCATGTATCAATTGGTCGCTTAACGAATTTTACGACTTTATGGTACCGTAAATGCAATAACAACGTGACTGATGAAGGGGTATTCTTTGAGACTGGGAAAGGCAGAAACGACAAGCTGTTTATCCCTTTTGCTTTTCGTCGAGGCCAAGAGATTAAGGTTGCCTATGCACTAGAATTCCAAAAATTAGCGTTATATGCTCTTAAGCGAACTCTTGTTAAGGGAAATATTTGGAAATACAGTATTTTATTAGTCTTTGATGGTGTTCCTTATGGATTGGACCATGAGCTACCAAATAAAGGAAACGTGGAAATCAAGTTATCTGTTGAGCAGATGGCGATTACTGCTGCGCGTGATAATGAGACTATTGTTTATGATCTCTCCAATGATTTTGGGTATAGTAAACGGTTGGCGGACTTGGATAGAGCTATAGAAAGTAAGCGTCGAGCCTTAAAACCAGACAACTACGATGAAAATGGTGTTCCGAAAAAAGGGAAGAGAGCATGGGTGCAGGACTCAGCCTATAAGAAACTTCTAGAACAAAAACATTATATCTGGCATAAGGTAAAAAAAGCACGAAAGAACCGTTTTGGACGGATTGCTAATCAGATCTTGATGTTGGGTGATACCTTTACTCTTTATCAAGAGGACTTCAAATCCTTGCAATCTCGTAAGGATTATAACCCAGAAGAGATGTCTTGGTTTGACCAACGTAAACAAAAAGGCTTTGAAATTATGTTTAATGCTCCATATGAATTTGTGGCTATTTTAGAGAATAAACTCTCATTTAAAGATATAAAACTGAACAAGATTAAACATAAGAATAAGTGATATAGGGTTATTTGCTTGATTCCTTGCCTCAAACGATAAATATGTTATAATAACTAAAAGGGTTTATTTAGGAACCTTCAAGGTAATTATGAATAACCTTGTAAATACCAGATAGCCTAACCGGAAGCCAAGGCAAGAAGGTCGGGAGCTGGTCCATGTCGAGGTTTTGTTACTGTTCTATTTGACATGGTACTAAAACTTAGAGGAAGGTTAACCTTTAAAGTACATGGTTTTGTTACTGTTCTATTTGATATGGGACTAAAGCATAAACTGTATATCATGCACCTTTTAGGTGTTTTTTTTTATTTTACTGTAAGTCACCTTTAATCTAAAGTTGCTATTTTTTCATGCGTTTGCTATACTAAAGACATAAATATTATTATTTATATCTATTTCACCACCTCAAATGGTGAACCTTTAGTCACGTGACTAAAGAAAAGAGAAGCATGGAGGAGGAGATGTCATTACTGGTTCTGTCCCAGCAATAGGCATACCATGTTTTATAATGGGTTAAAAGGGAGCGTACTCGCTTTTAGCTATCAGTTAAGCCATCAGACAGAAGAAGAGGCTTAACGCTTATAACAGGTACGAGAAATTGCTTTTCTGACTTTGAAAGGCTACAACAAACGTTATTAGCAAGTAAGCATAACGAGAAGTTTATCCTATGGTTTGCCATAGGCACGCGCATCCTTGTTTTTTGAGACAAGGCTTGCCGGCTTCTTTGTTATGCTTTTTTGTTTTGAGTTTGGGTAGTTGGACAAAAAGAAAGGCGACATCTCGATGATTAGAGGTGAGGAACAGGTGTTCCCAACTCTAATTTGTCGGCATACGGAGGAAAGTCTACGAACAGGTGTTCGAGGCTTTCCAAGGTCACTTTACAACAACAATTTATTATTAAGGAGAAAGACAATGAGAAATTCTTTCAAAACTAGCTCTACTTACAGAGCAGCACGCAAACAACAGAAAACCGCAAATCGTAAAACATTTTACGATGAAATGAATTATATGATCAGTCCTAGTGAATGGGCTGATGGTGTAATTAGTGGTTTTATAGACCCTAAGACCTCTTGGTCAAATGATCATGTTAAAGGAAAACTTGAGAGAGTTACCCCGCGTAGTCATTGGACTAAGAAGGGATATAAGGAGTACCTTGGTAAATCAAGGTATGTTTCTCAGCAAGAGCCTGAAGCGGAAATTGTTGAGATGATGGATCTCGAGTTAGTGTTTTAGAAAAAGGAGAAAAACATGGCAAAATTTGTTGAAATTTCAACTGAAGGTATTTTTTCAAGAACCTTCAGAAACGAAAAAGGAAATACCGACTTATGTAAACCTACTGGTAGGGAATTACGTGAGTCTCAAGACCCAGCAGATTGGTGGGTAGAGTATGAGGACGCTTTAGGTGGTCTTCATTACGGTCGTTAAACAACATTCAATATCAAAGGAGAAAGCAATGATTAATAAAGTAATTCTAACAGGACGTCTTGTAGATGCTCCAGAACTTCGCTACACGCCTTCGAACAAGGCGGTGGCGACTGCTCGTATCGCTTGCCCTCGTGATTTCAAAAATCAAAATGGGGAGCGAGAAAGCGACTTTTTCCCTCTAGTTATTTGGGGGAAGAAGGGAGAGAATTTCGCGAACTGGCTAAAGAAGGGGTTTCTTGTGACCGTTGAAGGACGGTTGCAAACTCGTAGCTACGAGAATCAACAAGGCCAACGTGTCTATGTGACCGAGGTTAATGTGTCAAACTTTGACAACTTGCAGCCTCGTGATCATAGTAACACTTCTTCGCAAAGTCCAGATTTTGGACCTGCAGAAGGGGGCTTTCCTGGAGGTGGAGAACCTCTAGATCCTTCTATGTTCGAGAATATTCCTTTCTAGGGTTTCAAGAGAAAATAGAGAGAGTTCAGTCATACTGAGCTCTTTTTGTTTATGAAAGGAGAAAAATGATAGAAGAAGTAGTTCTTCCTCCATTGACGGAGGATAATTACTACCAAGATAGGCATTATATGTCCACTTCTCGTTTTAAGGAGTACATTAAATGTCCCTTAAGGCAGGAAGTTGTTGACTTGGGCTTTTGGCCTGAGAAGACGGAGACAGAAAGCCTACTTGTTGGTAATTATGTCCATTCTTATTTCGAGTCCAGAGAAGCTCATGAAGCTTTTTTGGAAAGGAATCGAGATAAGATTATTAGTCAACGAGGGAAAACAGCTGGCCAGGTAAAAGCCTCTTTTAAACAAGCAGATAAAATGATTGCTGCTTTAGAGAAAGAAGAGCTTTTTCATCGTTTGTATCATGGTACAGATGATGAACTGGTGGAGAAAGAACGGATTATCACTGGTACGCTAGAAGGGATTCCATTCAAGTGTAAAATTGATAGCCTTAATCTTTCAGGCGGTTATTTCGTTGATTTGAAAACGATGGAGAGTCTTCAGTCGGAAAAATATTCGATGACACTTCATCGTTATACGAAGTCTCTTCTCTATAACATTGTAGAATATCAGTATACGCTACAAATGTACGTATATCAGGAGTTGCTGAAGCAAACCTACGGTTATGAGTTTACACCTTATATTATGGCAGTTTCAAAAGAACCTGTTCCAGATAAGGAGTTAATTCTGATCGATGATACCATCATTGAAATGGGGAGAGACCTCTTCTATGGGCATGTTGAAGCACTTAAAGATGCTTTGGCACATAAGTCTGTCGAAGGTTGTGGTCACTGTGATTACTGTTTAACAAATAAGTCGTTAACAACAGCAAAAACAGTGGCAGAATTTTTACAACAATAATAAATAGGAAATAAAGTGGTCTCTTGACCACTTTTTATAATTAAGGAGAAAAAACAATGACTGAAACTATGGTAAATAACACAAACATGCTAGCTGAACTTGTAGAGGCTAAAGTAGCTCTAGCTAAAGCGGAAATGCAGTTAGAGGCTGAACAAACTAAAAAAGACGAGCCGGAAGTTATGGCTCCATTGTTTGAGGCTTTGGCCAAGGCTCAAGCTGAGTTTGAGCCGGTAACTGCGACAAGTAGAGTCACGTTTAAGAACGTTGACTTTAAGTTCGCACCGTTATCCGACATCCTAGCGGCTGTACGTCCAGCACTCAATAAGTATGGTTTAACTTTGACTCAGCAAACCAAACATATTCCGTTTGGGAATGCTAACGGAGTCAAAGTTGTGACGACAATACTTCATGAAAGTGGTGTCTCTTACGACATTGAGTCGGTTCCGGTATTCTATAATGTCAATGACATTAAGAACCTAGGAGCTCAAGTAACCTATTTGAGACGCTACGAGGTGAAAACCTTGCTGGGTATTGAGGCTGATAGCGAGGAATTAGATATGGACAATGTGCCATATCATTCGCAATCAGCTCAACAGACTGGTAATTATGATAATAACCATAATTATCAATCAAATGCCCAAGCGAAAACACCTCGCAAGCCAACAGGTGCTCGCTATGGTAAAACAGCTAAGTCTGCGTCACTTACTACTTCTTTGAGTAGTAGTGAACAAACATCACTAAGTGAGGTGACATCAGCTAATAAAGTTGCAAGTGATAGTGTATCGCAAGTAACTAGTGAAGCAGAAGTCCCTACTCAAAAGAGTGAAACAGCTACTCCAGAGCAAAAAGGGATAAAAGCTGCTTGTAACGATGAACAACTGATTCAAATGGTTGCTCGTGGTGAAGAAGCTGCAATGTCTCTTGGGGCCACAGAAAGTCAGTTACTTGAGTGGTCTCAGCTAGGAGAAAGCCAAGGGTTGACTGTTCAACTCAAAGCCTTGTCTGATTTTGTTTCTAAACAACGTCAGCAAGCCCAGCAACAATAGAAAAGTAGAAAGGTGATCAAAAGACCACTTTTTATATTAAGGAGAAAACAATGACACAAATTACAGATTTATTCAATACTAATCTAAGCTATACACAACAACAGCAGGTATGGTATGAATTCTTTAATCAAACACTCCCAGAGTGGTTGTTCATCGGATTCGTGGCTATACTTTGCTACGTTATGTTGTGTAACTTACTTCGAAATAAATTAATTTTTAAGTTGGTTGTAGCAATAGTATTTCTGATCCCGATTCTCTTTGTAGAAGGGATTCAGCATCTATTTCGTAGTTAGAAAGGAGAAAAAATGATACAAATCATTTGTTATAAAAAGGGCGTAAAAAAACCCAAGGCTCATACAAAGCCTATGGGTGTTATCAATAGTCTGCTTATTAATCTCGGCTATCGCACTAGCATTAGCTATGCGACTCTTGAAGAACTCGAAAAGCTTGAACTCATGGGGATTAACACCATGAGTGAAAAGCAAGAAGGGGAAAGAGTATGGCTCATCGTGTATGACGATACTCACCCATGTAAGTCCTATACTAATGAGGACGTAAATTATTACAAAGAGTTCGGGGACTATTTTGCTCCCCGTGAAAAGCGTCGTGCAATTTGTCGAGCCTTAATTATGAAGGCGAATGCTATTGCATGAGATGATATTAACAACAAAAGAAAAATGGTCCTAGGGCCATTTTTTTATGATTAAGGAGAAAAACAATGACAAAAAAACAGAAAGCTTTGTGGTTGCAAGAGCATTATAAAAGCTATTCACTGAAATGGTATCTCGAAGATGACAGCAGATTGAATGCGATTTTTAGAAAAGTCTATAATCGCTACATGGCTGACATCAATAAACGTGCTTCAAAAGCACAATTGTCTCATATTGAGGACCTGGGCAAACGTATGCGAGAGGTATACGAAGATGTCTACGGTACTAAGTTTGATAGCGATTGTCGCTTAGACCGTGCAGAGACGAATCGAAAGGTGCAAGCTATCCGCTCTATGTGGGTAGTAGCACCAGCCTAGGAGGAGGTAGTTATGGATAGAATCAGTATTCTGCTAGAAACACTACCTCGAGAAAGTACCATTTCGGTTTTGTATAAGGGGAGTGCTGCTGTTGTAGTTGCAAGGGATAAACAAGAACGTTTACTCTTTAAAGTAACAACAACAGTAGCAGTAGCAATGCAACTACAAGCTGAATGGCTTGTTGTTTAACAAGAGAGGAGAAAACAATGACTGATAAAAAAATTACCAGGAGAAAAGTAAGGCATCCTAGAACATTTGGGGATAGGGAGCTGTTTAGAAAGGCTTTCACTCACTGGATTCCTTCGGAAAAGGTCGATGCCTTGTATTCTGAATTGCAAGGAGATTTTAAGAAGGTGTATGAGTTAAGTCTCTCTGAGTTAAAACATTATGGATTAACTCAGAGAGATGCTATTGCCTTTCTTTCAATGCTTGAGCTTTTCAAACGTTCAGAAGGTGAGGAAGAAAAGCCAACTTGTGTCACTGGGACTGGATATTTTGCTCAAAGTATCCAAAAAGCCTATGGGCATAAGAAACAAGAGCATCTTGTAGTGTGGTACTTGGATGTGCATTGTAACGTTATCGAGGAGCGAGTAGTTTTCATCGGTAGCGTTCATCGTAGTATGGCGTGTCCAAGAGAGATTTTTCACTATGCAGTGAAGAATTTAGCTCGCTACGTGCTGGTAGCTCACAACCATCCCTCTGGAAGTGTATATCCTTCAAGTAACGATATTAATGTTACTGAGGCCCTTGAGGATGCTGCAAAGCTCTTTGAAATGGAGGTCTTAGACCATGTTATCGTAACGAAGGATAATTACTATTCTTTCAGAGATAACGGAAGAATGCGTTGTTTCTAGGAGAGGAGAAAACTATGGGGAATATTTCTCATGCCTTTGGCAATGTAACTATTTCCGCACCAAAATACTCAGATATTGAAGTGCTTGTGGCTACTCATAGAGTAATCAATGAAAAAGCTTGGAGACCTACGACTATAGAAGGTTCTCCAAGTGAAGCAGATTGTATCACAACTGAAGAAGGATTTGTCTCAGTGACACTTCCTTTTACAGCTTGTGGTAACTGGAATATTCGAGAGAATATCGATAGCTTTTTGCCTAACATCTTAAAGCAAGATAGCACTCTTAACGATACCCCAGTGTCCGCCACATTTGATTATGTGGATGCAGAGTCTGGTGTGAACTTTATTTATAAAGCAACCGTTCTGACTCGCAATGTCCCAGGTAAAGGGGTAACCACTGAACTCTTAACAGATGAAGACCTTGGAGATTATTCCGAGTCTTATCTTAAAGAGTTAGAGAAAGCTTATGATCAAGAGTTTGCTCTAGCAAGTATCACAGTCTGAAGAAAGGTGTTATAATAAATATGAAAGACATATTGGAGAGGAAGATGGCAATGAGAGAAACGTTCTTTTGGGACTTCAGTCAAGAAGATATCCCGACGCTATCTGATTTGACGTCAGAGGGCTTTGAATTTGACTGGTCGGCTATTAGTTCTCCCAATGCAATCACCAGTGGTTTTGTAATTCAAGGTGAGGTTTCTGGAATGATTGAGTTCACTCCGGAGCCTACTGACTATTACAATTTTATCCATAAGCTAGAGGTGCGAATGGATAAAAGGAACCAAGGGATTGCTGGTGTCTTGCTTGCTCATGTAGCACAAGATGCTTTCAATCGTGGCTTTGAGGGGTTTATGATGCTGATTTCAAAGACTGCTCTTCGTGACTTTTATGTTATTCGGTACGGAGGCAGTCGTATTGGAAACACTGACCGGGTGATTTTTGATACAGCAGCATCTCAGGGGCTCATTGACCGCTTTTTGAAGGGAGGAATAGACTAACCATGAGAATTGTACAGAAGTTCAGAAACGATTGGAGGTCGCTAGGCTTACCAGATAAACCATACAAGACACCAGAGGAGATTGAAATGATCAAGAATGGTAACCTTGTCTGGGCTGCGCGTGTTGAGCAAAAATTGGGGCGTAAGTTAACCCCAAGTGAACTCGATGAGATGCAGTGGTGAGCCACAAAAAACACATTACACCGTACAATATACATCGTATATCGTACATAGAAGAGAAAGAGGAAGGTAGTAGCCTTAGGCTACACCTTCCTCTTTTTCTATGGAGGAGAAAAACAATGACAAAATTATTGGCTTCAACTAAATGCTTAGAAAAAACAGTTAATCAAGGAATGACCTTGCGTCAATTTTTGAATGAGACTGGGAATAGCCGTCTTTTTATCAAGAAGGATGGAATGGTTGCTATCAATACCTTGTTAGAACAAAGTGGGTTAATGCCCATCTCTTGTGATGAGGCGTTGGTAGCAATGGAAGACTTAAAGATGACTAGTTTAAGGTCACAATTTGGGTTTTTCATTAAACCAACCCAATATAAACGCCAAAATCCAGAAGTTTTGGTGCGTTTGGGAAACAATCGTAAGGTTGTATTCCATCGCTATTACTTTGGTAATGGCTATATGGCTAACCTGGTCTATCAGGTAGAAGATGATCAGATTGAGTTCTGCCAGTCTTCTGTCTTTAAGAGCTGGGATAATGGTGAGTATCATATTACTTACGATACGCCAGTAACAGAAGATGTTGAAGACATCAACACGCGCAAGGAGTTGCTTTCTTTCTTACGTCGTGTTGAGGAGCTTCCTTCTGTTAAGTAGAGAAGTTATGAAAAGCTAGTTATTAACTAATAAGGAGAAAAACAATGACAAAACAAATTTTCGTTTATAAAAACAAAAAAACACAGGAAGTCTTTGCAGATCTTTTTGCCAAAGACCTTCTTGAAGGCGTTACAACATTCCCTCGGATTGATAACGCTCAATCTTATTCGTTTTTGGAACTCTCTTGTTTTTATATTAAGAGAATTCTGGAAATGAAGGAGTGTAAGGTTCAAACCCTTTTCGTTGAGGGAAAACCCGAACCAGCACTTGCTTCAGCATTGTTGCAAGCACGTGATATGGGGCTGAATGTTGTCATCAAATTGAAGACAACTGAAAGCAATAGTGAGACTCAAGAAGGGCTCAAAGAGCTTGGTCTTGAGGATGTTGTAATGGCGTGATCTGAATAAGGAGAAAAAACAATGACAGTAATGCATCAAGGATTGTATTATATTGAGAAACTTACTCAAAATAATTGTAATCTTGCTGGCTTTCCGTCAGACTTAATCAATGATCGAATTTCAGCGATTATTGGAAGCAATAAGATGGAAATGAAACACAGTTTGCGATACCGACCAGTTAAAAACGTGGTTTTGAATCGAGAGAGAGTATCTAATCTTCCTCCTATTGAAATCCCGTTTGAATCTTCACTTTATTATGATGTTGAAGAAATAAATCCTGGGTTATCCAAGCTAGTTGTTACAGTAGAACATGCCGCAGCCTTTCAAGAATCGGATATTCGGATGTTGGAAGCTCGCTTAACCATGTTACAACGGGCTAACGCTTGTGGTAACTTTTCCACAAGCAATTTCTGTAACAGATTCCCAGAGGAAATAAGAGACGATCTAAGTCTTTTGGACCTTCTAGCTTGGGGAACAAAAGATATGCCAACCTATCTTTTCTGTATGTTAGAATCTGCATTAGATAGTTATCGAGGATTTTATTCCTTGAGAGAACTAATGGAGGATGCTAACTCTACCCTTCAGCAAGGATATGATAAAGCTGTTTACTGGCTCTATAGTGGAGTCAAAGGTCAGTACGAATATTAAATAAAGGAGAAAAAATGACTAAACATAGTTATGTTGCGAAATTTAAACGTAAAGACGAAACCGTCTTTACGAAAAGGTTTCTAGCTTCAGATTTATTTGAAGCTGATGAACATGCCTTGGAGTATGCCAATAATCGTGATATTTTATATCTCGATTTAGGGCCTGCGGAATAGAAAGAAGAATGGCACTTAAAGTTTTTAAACTTTAAGTGCTTTTTTTGTTACTTTTTGATATCTTTTACGAATAGATATATTGTAAAAAAATAGGAGGTATATAAAATGATGACATATGATGAAGTAATGGAAGCGATAGAAAGAGGGTTTATCAAGGGGGATAAAATCAGTATTGTCCGACGAAATGGAAAGATCCATGATTATGTTTTGCCAGGAGAGAAAGTAGAACCTGGAGAAATTTTAACTGAGGAAAAACTACAGAAGGTTCTTGATGAGTTGAAAATGTATAGGTGATTCAACGTTGGAAGTAAATTAATAAATATTGATCTTTACATTTATATTTGAAATATATTTGTAATTTTCATAATTTGTGATAGTATGTTTACTTGAATGGTGGTTTTATTTTATGGAAAGAGAAAATTCAAAATTCAAAGAAGCGAGTGAAGAAATCGATTCTCTAGTTAAATCTGTTAACAATTTATCAGCAATATTACCAATTTTGATTATTTTGGTAAAAATAGCAGTATTATATTTTGCTAACAGTTTAGTAGAAGGTATAGGAGATATAATAGAGCTCATTATAACTTCAATTTTTGGTGGGTTTATAGTTCGTTGTTTTTACGAACTGAATAAATTTCATGATCAATATAGTAAAAGTAGTTGCGAGACCTTAGTAATACCCGAACAACTAAGAAATACTTATGATGATAGTGTTGTGAAGGATGCTGAAGCAAACCTTGATTATATCGGAAGTGTAAAGTTATTGTTAGATCATGGTTTTAAAGAATTAATAGGACAATTGTTCTCTACCATTATTGCCGTAGTGGGACTTTGGATTCCAGATAGTTTGAGTGGAAATAGGAGTAAGTTAAACTTAATTTTATTTTATTTTGCTATAACATTACCCATATTTGGGATAGTTAGTTCTTTTTTGAAAAAAATAATAAGTAGAACATTAGAGGTTTCAGATTTCGCTAAAGTAGGTTTTTGTTTTTTCATAAGTGGCGTAGCAACAATAGGACTTTTTGTCTTTGAGTTCGTATTTTTTCTTAATGATGAAGTATGGTGGAAAGCATTTATTAGTGTCTATTTTGTAGTAATGGTGGTAATCGGTATTAGTAGCCTTTTTGCTAACAAGCATATAAATAAAGTTGAAGAGTTGAAGTGTAAGGCCAAAGGTGCTAATAAAAGGTTGAGTTAAATAAATAATAAAAAAAGTGTCCTCTGAGCTTCGAATACAAGACGTGTTATGATATACTTATATCAAGGTTAAGGAATGAGGCTTCTCCCCTCTCCTTAACCCAACCATTGTTGTTGTAAGGTTAGACGAGATTTCTCCTCTCGCATCTAACATAATCTATTAACTTCTGTTAGTTATGAACCAGGGACCTCCCCAAGCATAACTATCCTTTCTGTTTTTAGTGTTTTGAGGTTTCTCCCCTCGCTGTTAAACTAAAAATAGTCATTGTTTTTCTTCTCCAGAGAAATTTCTCTTGGGAAGAGAGGTAGTCCATTGTGGGCTGCCTCTTTTTTGTTGTCAACGGAACTTATTTTGAATAGAAAAAAACCATCGAGACAACAGGAAGTCCCAATGGTTACAACAACAATATTTTCAAAAAACAATGACGTTTTATGAAAAAGAAGATATGGAGAAGAAGGAGAAAAGCAACCTCTCCATAAAATTCCCCGAAGGGAAAAACAATGACTGTGTTTAAGAGTACTCCTAAACACATTTTTAGTATAGCCTATTGGACGTGTTATTTCAAGGCAAGGAAACCAGAATAAGAGTAATTTCATCTCAAAAGTCAACCTATGTCACTAGGTTGCGACAGCTATATAAAATAGCCTATCATGGCTTCATGGAAGAATTTAAAGATTATGGAAATACACAAGGGCTCGAAGAACTAGAAGGTTGGCGGTATTTTCCGATTAGAGCAGCAAATAGGATCAAGTCCTTCTGGGAGAGTAACAGAGTTCTTTCTTACTTGAGGCGACATCGGTTAAAACGAACGTTAATCATTAGCTATGCATTACTGGGAACTATGGTCTGGACAGCTACAACTGCTTATTTCTCTCCAACCCGAGTTACTTACTTAGAGTCACAACTGCAGGCAACACAATCATTTGGTAATGGCCTTGGAAGCATCACCGCAACTTCTATGACTTACTCCTCGTCAAATGGATTAGTCGTTATGGAATTGACAACATCAGATGCTACTAGTGCTATTAAAAAAGGGATTAATACTGAAAATCTTGATTGGCAGGTTTTCTTGCCAAGTAGTGTTAAGAATCCTGAAGCAGTGACCTTAGAAGTCATTCCGTTAACCGGAGATAAGGTGTATCTGGTCTTGCGTAATGTTCCTTCAGATTATACGCTGATGGTTATTCGTGCGACTAATAAGACACCAAACTCAAATAGTCTTAAGATTGACGTTCAAGAATACGATGACTACTTATCATCAAGTTCAAATGACGCTTCGGTTTCTAAGCAGAGTCAGCAAAAAGATAAGGAAGGTACTAAGAACTACGTTGATTTCTTTGTGACTCCTCAAAATGAACTTCTCAAAAACAAATATGTCAAGAATTTGTCTCGTGAGAAGTTTGCCCTCAATATTTTCGAAGAGGAGTTGAAATATCAAAAAGGTCAACGAAAAGAACTCTTGGCTTCTGCAAAAACACTAGATGATAGTGTCGAAGAAGATACTAAGACACTGGAGCAGTTGAAACGTGAGTCAGAATATCTGGTTGGTAACGAGTTAACTGAAAAGCAGAACGATATGGAAGCTATTGAGAAAAGTATAGGCTCTAAAGAGAAAGATGGAGCGAAAGCGCGTGAGAATGCTGCTTATGTTCAGACAATCATTGAGCAGATTGAAAAGAATATCAAAGCAGTTAAGAATGGTACTTACAAGTTTAATTCACCAGTACGATCAGTAAAACAAGATATTGGTGAATAGATAAAAAAAGAAAGGACTTTATTTAACGATTATGACAATTGACGAACAACGCTATTTACTTAACCAAGATTGCTTATTGATGAAATATCAGCGAGGCAACGCTATGAATGAACCCCTTCAAATTTTTAGAGGGAAATGGGCGGACGGTTTAGAACGTCTACACCAAATTATTGATAAAGAAGTAGGCTGGAAGAACTTTTGTAGTTTTGTCTCAAGTAAAGCACATCATGACTCAGAAACATCCATCGAGGTCGTCAAGAAACATTTGAACCAATGTCGTATTGAATGCACAGACCTTTTAGATATTGATTTTGGAGAGAAGGGTTCTATTTGTATTCAGAGAAATCAAGTGGAGCTTTTGACTGAGAACTTCCGTTATTTCCTTTATTTTGAAAGTAATATTCAACCAATGATGGATATTGACTTCTAGGGAGGTGCTAGATGAGTCAAGAAGAAAATCAACAACAAGAAGGGAACTGGGGATTGCCACGTGGTCTTTACACCCAAGTTAAGTATTACGGTGTTCCTGTAATGAAAGCTTTTATTATAGTGGGAAGTTTTGTTTTTCCGCTACAATTCAGGGATATATTCTTTCCTAGAGGGCAAGAGTTGAAGTTCCTAATCAATTTACTCTGTACAATGACTTTAACGATTTATTGGATGATCCCTTCTTCGTCTGGTGGAAATAAGTTCTGGGAATTTATTCATGCACACCGTCGGACAAAGAAACGTTATTATCCAATTGATAAGAACTGTTACCCAGAGTTGAGAGATGATGGCTCGAAAAACCGTCGCTATTTAATGGATAAGGCTGCAGAACGTTTAGGAAGGAAGTATAAATAGATGAAGGAGAGGACTAACCATAATCTTAGTAAGACTCCTTATATTGACAAATACACAACAGACCTTACTGAGAAAATCAGACCCAAGCGTCAAGATTTTGTGGCTTGGGGTAGACAAGATGAAATCAGACAAGTCTTTATCTCACTGAATCGATTAGAAAAAAACTCTCCTGTACTAATTGGTGAAGCTGGTGTAGGTAAAACAGCTATTGTAGAAGGAATTTGTGCGGATATTCTTAACAAGAAAGCCCACGTCCCAACACGTTTCCAAGGTAAGCAGGTTAAGCAACTAGAATTATCTGCTATCCAAGGGAAAGAATTTGACCATACAGGTAAAGAGGTGAACATCATTGCCAAAATGGACGGATTGATTAAAGAGTTTATGGCTCATAAAGATGAGTTTATCCTCTTTATTGATGAAGTGCATACCATTATGGGTACTGGGGTTGAGGGAAGTGCTCTTGACGTCGCTAATAGCTTGAAACCAGCCTTATCTCGTGGGGAAATCTATCTTATTTCAGCCACTACAGCTGATGAGTTTATGATTATCGAACGAGATCCAGCGATGGAACGACGTCTGCAACCAGTTTACGTTGATGAACTGGACAAAGAGGCATCTATTTTGGTCTTGAAAAAACGTCGTCCCAAGTATAAACGAGAACTTGATATTGAGATTCCTACTGATGCCATTAAGGCAGCAGTAGAATTATCTATTCGTTATGTCACGGATAAAATGCTTCCGGATAAAGCTATTGATATTATTGATGAAGCTTCAGCGACTGCAAATATCGATGGGAAATCAGAGATTACCTTAAAAGATATTGCGAGTGTCATTCACCGTAAAAAAGGTATTCCTATGGAAAGTCTTCTACGCACGTCCTCAACTCCAGTGGATTTTGCGGAAGGGATGCGTGCTGTTGTTAAGGGGCAAGACCATGTGATTCGAACTATAGCACGCCTTATGTATAAAGGTATCCAGGGAGGGCAGAACAAGCGGAGACCTCTTGGGACTCTTCTTCTACTTGGAACAACAGGTACAGGTAAAACTGAATTGGCGAAACAAGCAGCAAAACAACTGTTTGGTAGTGAAGAAGCGATGATTCGGCTGGATATGTCAGAATACATGACTGATAATGCAGTTGTTCGTCTTATAGGAAATGACGAGCGAAAAGGTGACTTAACGGAAAAAATTAAGAAGAATCCCTACTCGTTAGTACTATTGGACGAGTTAGAAAAGGCTCATCCAGATGTATGGGCTTTATATTTGCAAATGCTTGATGACGGGCATTTAACTGACGGACGTGGACGAAAAATCAATTTTAAGAATACGTTTATCATTGCAACATCAAACGTGGGGCATAAGCGAATCAAAGATAAATATATCACCTCTGGTCAGACCTTTACAGAAATGAACAAGACTGACTATAAAGAGTTCATGAAGGACATGAGAGACGAGTTAATCAAGATATTTAAACGTCCTGAATTTATCAACCGTTGGAAAATTGAAGTGACTAATATCTTGACGAAACAAACCATTGATAAGATTGTCTATTCAAAAATGGCTGTACATGAGGGTAGTTGGTTTAAAGAGCATCATATCCTTATTAATTATGAGGATGTTATGGATGGTGACCAAACTATCGATGGCAAAAAATACTTCTATGAATATCTCAGTAGTGTCGGTGTTAGCCCAGAAGATGGAGCAAGGCCTTTAGAGAGAACTATTGATGAAGTATTAACTGATGAAATCTTTGAGCAATTGTATTTCCTTGGGCGAAAGCCACAAGATTACTTTATGGTTGATGTGTCTTTATCTGGACATGCACCAGGAACGTTTGCGTATGGTAACTCAGGTAGAAAGACAGTTCAAGATAGGCGTCAGACGCATATTAGTGTCAAACGGATACCTCCAGAGGAGTATGGTAACTATTTGCTTACTTCTTAAGGGGTGTCACTAGGTTGTGACTCGTAGATGGAATATTGTAGACTACAGATATTAAATTTTTAAGGAGGCTGTTTTGAAAGAAAACACATTTTTGAACAACGTGAAGACAAAGGCATCAACACTAGGAATGACTGCTTTGTTGACGTTAAACTCTGTATCCCTTGCTTTTGCTGAGCAAACTGGAGGAAATGTTGCTAACCCAGCTAATGAAGCAACTAATACGATTAATGATATTACAGGTATGTTGCGTCTCGTATTTCCGGGGTTAGCAATACTAAGTGGTTTAGTATCATGTATCTTGATGATGATGGGTGATAAGAAACGAAGTATAGCACTTGACCGACTCATGTGGACTGCAATCGCGCTATGTGTTGGTTCAGCACTCGTTTCAATTGTTAGTTATCTTTGGCAACCTAAATAAGTCTTTAAGAGGTATACTTTATGGAAAAAGAATTACTAACCATAAAGGGGAATCGCAAGGTATTGTTTCCCGATGCCTTGTTTCTTTATATTGAGTGGAAAGGAAATGCAAATCCTAAAAAGGATGAAGAGTTAGCGGATATCATTGATGACTTAGATACTGAATATTTCCCTAGTAATAAAAAGGAAAGTATCTCTCAAAGTCTACCATTTCTAACTTTTAAACAAGCAGAATTACTTTTTCGAGAAATCAAAAAGCGTTATTCTGAATTTACCTTAAAAGGAATTGCCCTTGCTAGTCAACCGATGGAACAAAATGGTCGTGTCACACGACCAACTACGGGAGTCCCTAGTATTGAAGGACAACCTCAGATTACCCCTTTTGTTATTACGAAAGATTATAAGGAACTCGTTACCCCACTCATCGAAGAAGCACATCGTGATAAACGGTTTGAGAAGACAACATATGAAGGTATCTCTAACTTTTTCAGTGGTCCAATGGGGTTACTTCCATGTTATGCTGAAAGTCTAGGCTTGTCTCTTGTTGATATGCCACCTTATCCAAAACCAGGAACAATTGAAGGAGAACTTCCAAATCGTCTTATGTCGAATAAGGATAAGCATAAGCAGTCAGTTGCTGGAGCAAAGAAACGGAAGGAGAAAACAGGTAGGGTGTATGAAGATGAAGAAGTAGGACCACCAAGTAAATTGCCATTGATTTTGGCTATTGTCTCTTGTACATTGTCGGTGTTCTTATTGTTGATGCTAATGGTCTATAATAGTAATTTCACGCGCGTGAAGAAAGAACTTGTGGCCACAACAGATAAGGTTGAGCGTCTTACAATGATACAAGATCATGAACATGAGATTGATGTCATGGCTCGTTATTTCATGTCATACTATTATTCAGGGGACAAAGATAAGCTTAAGGCTTACTTGGATAATAACGATGCTAAATTTACTAACCCAGAGGTAGCAACTGTTTCTAGCACAATGTTAGAGAAAGTTGAACTTGTTAAAGGTGAGAAAGATACCTATGAGGTTACATACGTTGTTGGTACAACGAATGAGGCTCAAAAAACAACTGTTCGTCGTGTCACTTTCAATGTTAAGAAAAAACCATCAGCTACTCAAGGTTGGGTAGTTACATCTGAACCGACAACAACAGCATTTGCAACTCCAACATCTCCTTCTACTGAAACGTCAGCTGAACATAAGGAGGGCTAGCCTATGGGTGCAGAAGCGACAATCGAGATTGAACAAGGGAAGGTCTGGCCGTCTCTCTCAGATATGATTTCTCAATCTAAAGATTGGCCTAATGAAATTGGTTCTAAAGGTTGGGGAAATGACAAAGATAAAGAGCTACTGTTGGCATCCTTTTATGCTCAATGGGACCAATACCTACATCCAACAACTGGGATATTTATAGCCTTTGGCTTTATTCCTGAGATGCTTTCAAAGGGTATCTATAGTTTTAGTTATGCGATTGAGAAGGTTTATCTCAACATGTTTAAGCTATTTGGGATGTTTGATTATATTGGTCAGTCGGATAGCTTTGTTGGTCAGGTTTATAAGTGGCTCCAAATTGTTGGGATTTCTTTATTTGTTATGGTAACACTCATTCGTCTTATAATGGCTATAGCAGGAGCGCCATTCAGATATCGAGAATTCTTCAATCATATGATTTTGGTTACGTTTTCTGTTGCTGCACTACCAGCCTTTGCTTCAAAATTTGGTAGTGCTATAGCAAAGGATACCGTAGGATTAGCCTATTATGACATAACGGGTAGTGGTCAGGGTGTTTCACTTTCTGTAACACCATTTCGAAGTAATACAGTGGACCTCGAAATGCTGTATGCAATGGATTTTGATGCAAATAAGTTGGGCTATAATAAAGATACTCATTTTATAGCTGGTGATAAAAACTGGAATACTATTTCAGATGGTAACATTTGGTTCACTAATTTTACTGAAACCTATGGTCCAACCAATAAGGCAATGCTTCAGTACTATTCTGGACGTGAAGGACGAGTATCGTCGATAGCCAAATTCGTAGGAGTGCGAGAAGACGGTTCGGTTGACTGGGGACAACAAGTAAAAAATGGTATAGCCTTATCTAACCCGATAACTGCTCTTCTTCAAACCAGTAAAATATTTTTTACTGGTTGGAAAGAGGAATCCGAGTGGAAAGATAATCAAGAAAAATCACCCTATAATGGTTTCTCTGATGTAATGAGATCCACGCTTAACACCATTCGTTATGCAGATGGTAAGATTGCCTATGCACGAGTTACCACTTCAAAATCAGGTTATTTCCTTGGTTTTGATAATACTGCTTTCTTACCAACTTATGCCCGCTATAAAGTTGACTGGATAGCTCTGATCACTCAGCAAATTATTCTTTTACTTTTGCTTATCGGATTGCTGGTAACTACGGTACGAATGATTTTCAAAACACTTATAACAGTGATTATTTCACCACTAGTTTCATACTCGGCTGTTGGAAATAGTATGCGTATCCTAGAGGTTTGGCAAGAAGTTATGACAGGAATTGCTGCCATCTGGTTCCAACTATTATTCGTAAAAGTAGCACAATGGTTCTTAATTACTTATAGTGAAGTGAAGCTCAATCTAGGTTCTGGAGCATCTGATGTTGCTAAAAAAACTCTGGGTGGAAGTTTCTATGATGGCTTAGATCCATTCCAACATGCCATTGCGACGATTGCTGTTTACCTCGGTGTTTATCTTGCAGTTTCTCAAGGATCAAAAATGTTGGAACGCTGGCTAGGTATTGATACTAACCTTTCAAGTGGAACTAAGGCTGGAGTTGCTACAATGGCTGTTGGTGCGATGGCTGCTAGTAAAATGGGCGGTGGTGCTATAAACTTTGCTGTTGGTAAGTATAACCCAACCACCGGCAGACGAAATCAAAGTGGTTTTAATCAATTCAAGAATAGTGTTGGTAGTGGAATCAACGGTCTTAGGGCTGCGGGAGGCACAGTAGGAGCAACTGCAAACAATATCAGACGAGGTGCCTTAACTGCTGCTGGTGCTACTGCTGGTACTGTAGCAGGTACTTGGAATGCAATGGCTGATAGAAGAGCTCATGGTCTTAAGTATAGAGAGATTATTGGTCAGTCAATGAGTGCTACTGGACGCAATGTGTCTAGAGGATTCAAAGAGACTGTTAAATCTGGTAAAGAAGTTGTTAGCAATGAATTCAGGAATGCTGGTCAATCTGTTAAGAGAGACTTCTCAAGCAGTTTCGGAGAAGGCTACACAAGTTCTAGAGATAATGTCAGAGATAAAATCTTAAATAATACTGGAGGGGCAGGACGAATAACTCCAAAAGGGGATACTTCAAATATTACTCCTCCAACACAAAGCTTACCAAAGAAAAATAGCTTAGATAGTGATAGTCGATTCCAGAAATTTGATGCTGGTGAAGACGGTGAGTTGTGATAATAGTCTCAAAAAAACAAGCCACAAGGCTTGTTTGAGAACGAAGCTAATCTACTCCATAAGCACTATGGCAAACAGATGTATCAGTTATTGGATATTGGACTTAGAGCGGTTTGATGGAGCTATCATGAACCAAGTTTTAAACCATATCGACAATTTCAGAAGCCGGATGCATTGCAGTAATTTTCTTTGAAGGAACTAAGGTGGAATCGTAAAGACTGTGACTGATAGGTTGCAGTCTTTTTTGCTGTTTCCGTGGTATAATTGGGTAGTAGTTCAATCTGGAGGTTATGAGATATTGGAGAAATTGGTTGAATTCGTGGCCATTGCAGAGGAAAGAGTTATTGATGATTTCAATAGTTACATGATGGAATTTCAAAACTTTTTGGTCGAGTCAGGAGTAACTGATGCTGAATCTATAGGTAGTCAATTTTATAGTTTAACAGAAGTCCCACTTTATGTTATTGATTTTCAGTCTGAAGAGTACATTTGGAAAATTGTTGTTGAATTTAGTACCTATGAAAAAAATCATGAACTGATGGTTTCAATTCAAAGTAAAAATTATAAAATTAGTTTAGAAAATGAATATCTTGAACGATTAAAGAGAATAGTCAAAAATTTTATAAAAACAAAGCACAAGAAGATATTTTGGCTATATGATTCGGAGTCCGAATTTTTAGCAACCGATTTATATCCTAAAGTTTTTACAGTCGAAAATTTAGCTAGAAAATTTATTACATTGGTACTGAATCGGAAATTTGGGCTACATTGGTGGAAACTTGTATCATTAAAAATTCAAGAAAAACATAAAAGTAGATTTGGTGGCTACAAAGCAATAATTGATAATTTCAAAGATGTAGATGAAAGATTGATGTCTATTGATACAGGTGATTTGCTTGATATATTATCAAACAAAGTGATGAAGTGGGAGTCTTCAGAAGAGAATATAATGGAATTGACCCAACCTAATTTACATTTGGAAAATTTGGCTAAAATTCTACAAAGACAGCAAGTTGAAGATAGTGATTGGTGGCAAACGATATTCTCTCCTCTTTTGCCTGAAAGTTTTCTAGAGGAGTTCAAAGAATTTGAATTGAATCGAAATCATATCGCTCACAATAAATTGATAGATAAATCAGCCTATAAGAATATATTACATTCAATAGATGTTGTTCAGGAAGCTTTACTTTGTGGTATGCAAAAGATGTCATCAGAGTTTAAATCGGAGGAGCGCAAAGAAGAAGAGGTTGAGTATGAATTATTATTAGAGGAAGAGTTAAGCCTTTCGGAAAGAATTCGCGAAATGAAGGAAAGTGAGAGTGGGGTAATAATTCGAGATAGTAATCAAGTTCTAGCTCTATTCAATGATGAATTGAGTCGACTTTATGATTCGATTGAAGAATACTTCCGATTCAGTGAGTATTTAAATTTCAGCGATTATTCTGAAATAAAGAATTGGAATTCAAATAGTGTTGTATTTGAAATTGAAAACAAAATTGATGGTCGTGTAATTAGTTTTGAGGCTGATACTCATGACGATGAAGGTTGGGAAAGTTTCCTATATCTAGGGTATAAAAAAGATGGTTGTCCAAGTTCGGAAGAAATTGGAAGAGTCTCCTATACTTATGGTGAGGTTGAAGTCGATGAGTATCAAGGTATTTATATGCCTGTCCAAAAGGATGGCATTTCAGAGCACGAGCTGTCTAGACTAGGCAAAAGCTTAGTTGATATAATTAAGACTGAATTCACAGATTATAAGGAGGAAGTGGAAAGTTCCAGATATTCTATTATCAAAGATGGTGGTCCGGATCCAATTTTAGATTTACCTTGTCAAGAGTGTGGAGAGGAATGGATATGTGTTGATGAAACTATCACAGATTTAGGTAGATGTCTGAACTGTGGAGAAATTAATGAAGTAACAGAGTGTGAGCGTTGTGGTCGCAAAGATTTCGGTTCACCAAGTGAAGATGAGCCATTTTTATGTGAGGGTTGCTGGAATTATTATGAAGAGGAATAGATAATTTCCTTCAATAATGTAATTATAAAGTCAAGTACCCCCTTTTCGGTCTATAGTATAGGTAGGTACTATCAGCATAGGTTGAAGCGATATCACTACTTGTAAAAGCGTAGAAAAATATGTAGAATAAAAATCCTTGGTTGCAAGTCTTTCAGAATGAGGACAAACATCGTTTTTGATGTTTGTCTTTTTTATTTTCACACTTAATTCTCCCATAATCCAATAATATTGAGGTATTTGGATAGAATAACAGGTCTTCCTACCATTATTTTTACCAATTTTTCGATATTTAGACATACAAAGTAAGCCCAACCTTATCTTTAATTTAGGCTTTTCCTTTTTCTCTAGCTGACCCGAATAAACGTTCTATCGTTTCTTCAACTTTTCTTAGAAGATGGTCTTTAGTCACAAGTTCATCAAGCGTATATAAAACTACTTAACGACAATTATATTCCAGATTATCCTTGTGAAACATAGGAGTACTTATCAAATATCTTTCCTTTTATTATACTCCTTCGAAACAAGAAAAGTCCCCAGAAGTAAAACTTCTGAGGACTTTGTCTTCGTTCTGAAACAAGCCTTATGGCTTGTTTTTTTATTTCTTAACTAAGAATAAGAGGAAGAAAGGATTAAAGAGACTGATGATGAATAGGATAATACCACAGATTATTAATAAACCAAAGACTGGGAAAAAGAAACTAGAAACAGCACCTACTAGGATTCCAATTGAATGGATGATGCCATGAAGTGTCATGAATAGACAAAATAGAGCAAACATTCCAGTTAGAGACAATGAAAATTTAAACCAAATTGTTTCAGCAGCCTCACTTATCGTAGAAAAAAGAATCGTAAGCAAGAAGCAAGCGATACCAATAAGTACTGAAAAAAGTAACCATTTTAATGAGGTCCAAGTGCTTATATATAGTGAAAAATAGAAATCTTGTAAAAAGTCTAGCATCCTAAAACCCTCCTAAAAAAGATTATTGCGATTGTATTTATTTGATTGTAACAGTTTTTTAGTAGCTAGACAAGGACAGAGAGCCCTAAATGGAAGGCGATGGTCAAAAACATGGAGAAGTATGAGTAGCTAATAGGTGTCACTGGGTTACGAACGTCCCATTCTGTTTTGTAGAATAGGGAAGAATAAAATTTATGGAGGAAATGATATGCCAGGTTTAATTGAAGAACCAGTATTGACAAAAAAAGAGATTAGGAAACGAAAAAAAGAAGAGGCACAGAAAAAAAAACTAGCTAAGAAGAAGGAAAAGCAAACACAATTTGAAAGTATAGACCTTGGCGAACGTGCTGGAGAAGATTTTGTGTATGTTCCGCTTAATAAGAAAAAACGTAGAGATTTCTTAGACACTGTTGCAATTTCTGACGTGAAGTCTATTCTATATGGCTATCCTAATCAACCGATACGATTAGCTAATGGCTATTCGGGTTATGTGCAGATTTTTGAGGTGTTTGGGCAAGATATTCAAGCGATGTCTAATGAAGAGCAAGCAGCTATTAAGGTGGGATTCACTCTTTTTCTGTCTGGTACTACCTTTGACATGATGCTTCAGACAACGAAATTGCCAACAGATGTCTCTAGCCAATCTAACGAATTCTTACGTCTGCTGGATGAAGTCAAACAAGAGCAGAATGCTCCAGAATTGATTATCAATGATGGCGATGATCTTGACACAATTTCACGTAAAGAAAGACTTATTTATCAACTGAGACAACGAGAAGATATATTGATAATAAAATATCTCGTTCAACAAGTCGTCGCAATCAATCAACCAAATATCGAGTTCTTTATTTGGGTGTTTGGAGACACTCTAGCTGAAATTGATTCCAATACCCGTACCACATTAACGATTGCTTCGAGTCACGGCTTTGCCCCTAAAGTTGTATCTTCCGAAAAGAAGGAAGAGTTATTGATGCAATATTACAATTTTAATAATTCGCTTTAATGATTCACATAATCAGTTTTGGAAGGAGTTTACATGGATTTAAGTTCACGAAAAATCAAGAAATATATTCGAGAGGGTTATGACCTCAATCTTATTAGTAGGATTCAAAGTGATATTCCAGATTTTAAATATGATGATAGATTTTGGAGACAAGCAAACGGTTATTATAAGATTGCTCATGTTCCATATGACAGGTATCCACAACACGGTTTACCGGACTTCTGGATGAGCGATTTAATGCTCGTTGATAATGTAATCAGTTTTATGTCCTTAGAACATACTTCAAATAATGAAATGTCCGACTTAGCTTCAAAAGCTATTTCGAATATGTTAGCAACTCAAAATACAAAGGCTGCACAAGATGCAGATGATAAGAAGCGGATTGGTTCTTTATTAGGCTATCGCGAGAAACTTGATAATAATGTTCCTTCTAAAAAAATTCACACTCGCTTTTTATTAGCTGCAAACACATTGGATCAACTGGTAGAACGAGAGGCAGATCTCAAGCAACAGTTGAATCAGTACTCTATTTCTTCTTCAGATGGCATGCAAGACGTCGAATATCATACAGCTTTTATACCAGCTTCTCGTTTGGAAGATACCCCACTACGTCGAAAAGGGCAAGCAGCATCCGCCTGGGATTTAGGTGCTGGCTATCCTTTTAACCATACAAACTTAATGGATACCTATGGTGTTTACTTGGGAGAAACACGTACTGGTGGAGTAGTAAACTTTGACCTTTTGCATGAAGATAGGGAACGTAAAATTCCTACGATGATGATTGCTGGAGCAGGAAATGGGAAAATGAAGCTTTTAGGTAATTTGATTGATACCTATTTTGCTAAAGGACATACCATTTTTAACATTGATCTTACTGGTCACTTAAAAGACCTTACGGAACAGCAAGGTGGTCGATATGTTAAGATGTCTGGTACTAATAATCGAAATCATATTAACCTCATGCAAATCATTGCGACGGCTTCCTCTGCAGACGGAGAAACGACGGACCAGGTCCAATCTTTCTATGCCCACCGTAATAAACTACGTGCTTTGGCCCAAATTCTTGATCCTGGATTAAAGAATTCAGACCTTAATAATTTGTCGTCTGCCTTAAATGACTTCTATGAAGACCGTAGTTTGTGGAACCGTAATGCTGAATTGATGGACCAAGAAGACTTAACGATTACGAATGTTATTCCAGAAGATTATCCGACTCTATCTCACTGGGTAGAACGCTTAAACAAGCTTAAAGAGGACAAAATCGCAGAGGGAAATGAAATTGATGCTGGAAGTTATGACCGTCTCTATAATGCTTTCTCTGGTCTCTTGGGGGATTATCGCTTCTTAAATGCGACCTCACAGTTTGAAGATTTCTCAAATGAACAAGTTGTGACCTTTGACCTCTCTGGGATTCAAGATACTGAACTTCTTAATATTCAGCTTTACCAAGTGTTATCTATCATTTCATCATACGCTGTAGCAAATGGAAGAAGGGTCTCTGAGTATTTCCGTAGAGGGATTATCGGGGGAGATAAGAGCCAACGACCTCATAGCATTATTACCATTAACGGAGCACATAAGCTCTTCAATTATCGTTACTCAGAGTCTCTTAACTTTTTAAAGGATTTGATTGAGAATGTAAGTAGTAACTATTCCGCATTTATTATGGAAATGAGTTCATTAGATAACATTCTCTTGAATGCAAACTCTACGGACGCAGTGGACTACGTTTTAGCGACACGTGCGATTTTCTCCATGATGACTTATCGTGTCTTTTCTCAATTAGGTGATTTGACTATCCCTCGTCTAGCAGATGCTTTACAAGGGGAAATGACCGAGAGTGAACTTTCGTCACTTAAATATTTAAGAGATGGTGATTTCTTCCTAAATATTGCTTCTGTCAAGAACTTAGTCTTCAACCATCAACTAGCGGATAATAGGTCTTATGGTAAGTATCCGTATGATGAACATGTTCGCTATGCATTCTTACCTTAGAAATGGTGAAAGGGGGAAATACAATGAACCTACAGCAACCATATTCTGATGAGGCATTCCAACTACAAACTAAAATTCTGACAGAGGATAATCCGCATAATTTGGAAAGAATTGTAAATGATTACTTAGAGATCTTGGCTTACAAAAAGACCTGTCGTGTTGTTGATATTACTTATCAGATGCGAAAAACACATCTTTTAAGTAGTTTATGTGGCTTATTTGGAAGTCAGCAAGTGGATGAGTACTCAGCCATGATTATCTACCAAGAACCTGCTCGATTTGAGTCGAGAATATTTGAATCAGAAGAAGAACCAGAGGAGGAAATTTAATTAATGACCACACTAATGCAAATGTCACTATGGGTTAACAATATTGCTTATGACATTAAGACACTACGTTTTTTTAGGATAGTCTCCTTTATTATTAGTTTAGTTCTTGGTTTGGTTGGTTTCTATAGCTATCTCATGCTCTATCAGACACTTTTATTCGCCTACGGTGTTCATTTTATGGCTATAGCCTATACACCATATGTGTTTTGTGCCTTGATTGTAGCCATTTATCAGCTACTTACTGGTAAGAGACGTGAACGTATCAAGAAAGCAAAGCGTATCCTTATGTTTAGTCTTCTTCCAATCTGTTTGATGAATACCTGGGGCTTTATCACGCTAGTGACTTGGGGGCTTGCATGGGTTATGGCTAAACTAGAATATAACCATAGAAAACGAGCTGTTAAGATCGTATCATTCTTCTCAAAGGAATATTCACCTCTTTTTGAAAAGAGATTGGCCAATCGAAGTAACTATTATGCTTATCAATCTGCTTATCGTCTCCTTGACTTGATTCAGGTGTCAGCTTACGAAGAACTCTTTAAGGAAGAAGTGACGGAAAAAGATTATAAAGCTGGTCTCGTTGTTAAAGAGTTACACCGTACTTTTAAAATTAAAGGTGTACCTTTTTCTAAGGTAACAATAACAGACAAACTCTATATTGCTCCACAAAAAATGCCAATTATTGGCTTAAGGAGGTTTTAATATATGGTATCTTATCGTTTTAAACGAGATGGTCAGTATATTCAACGTGAACTAGAACTAGATTCTCTAAATGGTTATCAAGACCAAGGCTATCCAGAAAACCTCGAAGAGCAAGTAGATTATTCAGCATTTTACGATACCTACTATGACGGTTTTGATGAAGACAGTATCTCACGTGAACAAGAGAAAAAACAAGGTCTCATTGCGCGTGGGAAAGAAAGGTTATCCAGTGTCAAGGAGGATGTGACAGACTATTATAATTTGCAAGTGGAACGTCACAAAGACTATTACTCAGATGAAGATTCATTTTGGATGCGAAAGCAACAACAAAAACGAAATCGAAAATTCATTAAACAAAGTACCTTTCTTGCCCTAGGACTTTTACTTGTATTTGGTTGGTATTGGCTAACCGCACTACTTCATTAAGGGGGTGACTAAGATATTTGAAACGAATAGGTGATAAAGCTGCTCGTGTTCTTCTAACGATTTTTGGAGTGAAGACAACCATTATTATAGGAACTATTTTAACTTTTGCGGTTATCTTAATTGCAATTATCACTGGTTTAATGGGGACAATTAGTACTTCCGGTGGGAAAGGTAGCAAGACTAACGCCCAATGTGTAACCTACCAAAAAGATGGCGATGAAGAAGAAGAGGATGATGGCTCTAAGCCTCAATCGACTTCTACTAAAACTGACTCAGCATCTGCTGGCGACTCTGATCCCTTTACGAAGGGGACAAAAGCCTATGAAAATGCCCACAAAGTCTTTATGGCTTTTGTGAATGCTGGATTGTCTGGGGAATCTGCTGCAGGTGCTGTTGGTTGGGCAAACTCTGAAGGGAGCTATGACATCATTGGACGTGCCCAAGGGCATTATGGTGGAGGTATCAATGACTCCATTTCTAAGGGAGCTGTTCCAACGACAGGTGGGACATCTAACACACTTGGTGGTGGTGGAATCTTCCAGTTTGACCCCTACACGAAATATGCACCTCTTAATAGTCCTGATTGGGAAGATGCTGATAAGATGGTTGCCTTTGTTATCGATGCCATCTCAAAAGGTGACTGGAACCCAGCCTATGACGAATCTGGTCATAACTGGTCATTCCAGGAGTTTGCGAAACAAACCAATATCGATGAAACTGCTATGTCATGGAATGCCTACGAGCGAGGTAATATGGCTTATGTCAAACCAGATCAGAAGAAGGCAGATGCAAGGAAGTTTGCGGAAGTCTTCGAAGCAAGTAAATATAAGTACGATGATGCCAAGTTCCAAAAGGCGTTTGGTGGTGGCGGTGCTTCTTCCAATAACTCCTCGTCAAGTAGTCAAAGTTCAGATGATGATGACGGTGACGACGATGAAGAAGATAGCGACAACGAAGACAATGATAATGATAGCAGTTCATCAAGTGACTCTAGCAACAAGGCTAGCAAAAAAGACAGCGATAAGGATAAAAAGACTATTGATACTGACAAAGCTATCAAGTGGTATAAGGATAAGCTAGGCAAGGTTAAGTATTCTCGTGATGCTCGTACTGGACCAGATAGCTATGACCATTCATCTGCTCTCTATTATGCCCTTGTTGACGGCGGTGCTAAAGAATCTAGCTCTCCCGTAGATACCGATTCAGAACACGACTGGTTGAAAGACAATGGTTATGAGTTAGTGTATGAGGGTGCATGGTCTTCCAAAGATGATGTACAGAACCGTGAAAAAGGTGATGTCATTATCTGGGGTACGAAAGGAAGTAGCTCTGGAGATAAAGGACAGACCATGCTTGTAGAGAATAAGGAAAATATTATCCAATGTTCTCCATCAACCGACGGGATTGCTGAGAATAATTATGGCCAATATCGAGACCGTATTACTATGGACTACGGAAAAGTCTATGTCTATCGTCCGAAAGACAAGAAGGATAAGGATGATGACAAGGAGGAAGTAGATGCAGATACGTGTGGCGACAGCGATAGTAGTAATCTCAGCACTGATACTGGTCAGCCACTCGATGTTCCTTATACCATTACCCAACTTTTCGGTGCAGCAGCTAATGCAGGTGGACCAAATGCGGGTTCAGGACACACAGGAATGGACCTTGCAGCACCAGAAGGCTCTCCAATTTACGCTGTTACAGATGGAGAAGTAGTAGAGGTCAATGAAGAAGCGATGAATATTGACGGTAACCACGTGATGCACACTCTTCCAGATGGCACTATTATCTATTATGGACATATGCGTGATGTTCCTCTTGTTAAGAAAGGGGATAAGGTCAAAAAAGGCCAACTTATCGGATATGTTGGACAAACGGGAGCAGCTACTGGACCACATATTCACTTTGAACGTCGGAAAACGAAAGTCTTCCAGTACGGTGATTTCTTGAGTCCAGCGTCGATTATTCTAGGGGATACCCAACCACAAGTTGGTATGGTGATTGATCCTAAGACACAAAAAGGTGGAGCACCATCTAAAGAATAAATCAAAAAGGAGAAAAAGAGTATAAATGAGTAAACAATCAAAAATTAATCCGAAAAGCATGTCATTATTGGCTGTACAAGGCCTAGACTGGTGTTTGCGAAAAGCTTTCTTATGGTTCGTTATAATTATGGGAACGATTTTCCTTAATGTTTTTATTAATACGATGCCTATAAAGCAAACAACGATCTACCTTTATCTTTTTCAAGGAGTTTACCTCGGTCTCTTTACGTTAAAGGCTGTTTCTAAATATAAAAGTGGTAGTGACTGGTGGGTATTTACCTCACTTGTAAGTATAATGGAAATGTTTGGTTTATGTATTCTTTTAATGAAACCAATTCAGGTTACGGATGCAAGCATGACATTGATTTTTGAGCTATTGTTAGTTAGTCTTGCCCTTTATTTTGTGGGAACGAAACTAAGTTCTAGCTTATTTAAACGTTATCTATTCAAGAATGTTATTGATGTGGAATATCTTGGTTTGAAGAAATCTACTGAAACAAACTCAGATAATGAACATTCACTTATTAATGATATTGAGTTAACAGGCTATGGCACTAATGCTCAGATGATAATGCTCAATAAGAATGCTATTAAGCCGGAGTATAGGGCGATTGTTGAAATCACTAATATGGAATGTGAGAAAGTAATTGCTCCTCGTTATTATAGAGAGGGAACTGCTCCAGGCAAGCCACAAGGGGATATCAAACATACGTTTGAAACGAAAGATACGCTATACCATCTTCATTTCAACTTCCATTTATTCGGCATTAACAGTAAGTTTTCACCATGTTATCTTTATTTAATTGACCTAACGGTTAGTGATAAACAGGGTAGGTAAAACATAAATATAATTATGTATATAAAGGAGATTCTTGAAATATAGTTATATGATAGAATCAAAAACTGCAGAACTTAAAGAAAGACAGGTTATTGATGTAGTTAGTGTATTAGGTCCTTTTTACATGAAGTTACAAGTGACAGTAACTATTTTAGGTATAACTATAAGTGATCCGAATACCCTTTTGAGAGGCTTTTAACAAGTCAAATGTTATGGTCTTAGCAATATGAGAACTAGTATCCTTAGGTTTTGTTAGCTATCAAGGGCATGTAGCATATATAGCTTAACAACTGGAACATTTTCTTTGAATCTGATGTGTATGAAATTGGATTTATATATTGATACTCATAAAACGAATACCCTAGGGAATAAAATATGTAATTTGTATGAGAATAATACATATTTTATATTGTTGTTTGAAGTATTTATTTCTAAGTGATAAAATATATATAATAATTAATCAAGGAAGATGAAATTGGGAATTTTACTAGCTTCAAGATTGAAGGAAAGACGAAAAGCACTAAAAATGTCTCAAAAGGAACTTGCTGAGGGGATTTGCAAACAAGGACAGATTAGTCGTATAGAGAATGGGGAGTATACTCCAGGATCAGAATTGTTATATGCACTTTCGAGAAAACTTAGAGTAAGTATGGATTATTTTTTTGATGAACAAGTTCAAGATGAGAAAAACGAGCTCGAAAATTTTAGATTAGTAGCTGAAAACTTTATTTCACAACGAGACTATTCATCGTTAAAATACCTATATAATTTAGAAAGCAAATCATCAAGTCATTTATCTTTATCAGATAAGATGTATTTAGAGTGGATTCAAACTCTTGTTTTATTTTACTGTGATAATAATAAGTTAGAAGCTGTAAGTAAACTAGAAAAGCTAATAAAAGAAAAAAATATCTCAGAAATAAACTATCTTAGGTTTTCAAATACTTTATTTAACTTTTACTATGATATTGATGATTTAAATCAATTCAATGAGATACGAGATAATCTAGAGAAGCGTGTAAATAACTTAATAATACATACAATTGAAGAGTTGGAGTTGTCTATAAAGTTTAATTACAATATCAGTCGTTATCTTTGGTTGCAAAATAATGTTGAAGATGCTCTAAATAAAATAAGTGAAACAATTCGGATTTGTAAAAGATATAGATCAAATTATCTTTTGGCAGACTTGTATTTATTGCTTGGAAATGCTAGTGCAAGCTTTGGTAATATAGATGAAGTCAGAGATTACTATACTAAGGCTAAATTTCTTTATAACCTAGATGGTAACCAAGAGATGTCTTTAAAAGTAGAACATTATTTAGCAGAAAAGTTAATGTCAAACTAACTGTTTAGTTTGATACTTTGGGACTTGTTTTTCTTTGTCAGTTAGAATGAGGATTCTAACTGTTTTTTTTTATTAGCTAAATTAGGATAATAAATTATAGATATAAATTTCAGATGAATACAAAAAAGGTATTGTATGATATATAGAAAAGTGATATTCTTTTTGTAATCAAGGAGAGGAGAGATTTAATGACTTGGTTCTTAAAAGTTGATGATGTAACAGTCAAGTATGAAGACTTTGTAGCTTTAGATTCAGTTTCAATTGAAATTTCTAAAGGGGATTTTATTGGTTTACTAGGGTCAAATGGTGCAGGAAAGTCAACATTTATTAATACGATTGTTGGCTTACAACCTATGCATAGAGGAAGCGTGGAATATAATGAGACGGAGTTGAGTAATAAGCAACAACCATTTTCAAACATTGGGTTTAATCCTCAGACTGCTGTCATGGATTTTTATACTACTGTAAAAGATAATGTTATATTGGGTTTGAATCTAGCTGGAATATTTGGTAGTAAAGCAGATGAACTGTGTATGCAAGCTTTGGATGTTTTAAATCTTTCAGATAAAAAAGATAAATTGGTTGATTCCTTATCAGGGGGACAGTTACAACGTGTTCAGCTTGCCAGAGCTATTGCACATAAACCAGATTTTTACATTTTGGATGAGCCGACAGTAGGTTTAGATACAGAATCTTCAGACCGCTTTTTATCATATTTAAAGGATGAATCGAATAAGGGGAAAACCATTATTATATCTTCCCATGATATTAACTTGATTGAAAGATTTTGTGAAAAAATCCTATTTTTAAAAAATAAACAAATTTCATATTGGGGAACTCTAGAAGATTTTGTTAATAGAACGAATCGTAAAGTTGTATTCTCATTGGATCATCCTCTAACTAATGAACAGTCAGAGTTTCTTACTTCTTATAAAGAGAATGTCGTAATTTACAATGACACCGAATGTATGATTAGTGTTGATAAAGATGATAATGTTATAGCAGTAATAAATGATTTAGGTGAAGTTTTAAGTATTAAGGGCATTTCTATCGAGAGAGAGTACCTACGAGATCGTTATCTAGAAGTTGTGAGGGATTCATATGAAAGCAAGTGAACTTAGACACAAGTCAGATTTAGGCGTAAGAGGAATTGAGATTATAGCAAAGAATGAATTAGTAGCTTTTTTTAGAAGTAAGGGGCTACTACTTTCTCAATTATTACAACCTATTTTGTATGTTGTTTTTATTGTGATAGGATTAAATTCAGCGATTAGTAAGGTAAATTATGATCATATCATTACATCCTATACAGAGTATGCAATAACTGGAATTATCGGCTTATTGATTATTGGTCAGATGACTCAAGTTATTTACAGGGTGACTATAGATAAAAAATATGGGTTACTGTCTTTAAAATTATGTAGTGGTGTAAAACCTATTTATTACATTTTAGGGATGAGTGTGTATTCTTTATTAGGGTTATTAGTTCAAGAATTTATTATTTACTTGGTTTCAAGTATGTTCGGTGTAGCAATACCATTATATAACTACTCTTTGATAATTCTATTGTCAATAGTCTCATTATTCTTTTGGAATGGTATAGCAATTTTAATTACTATGTTTATTAATGATTATAGGAGAAGAGACATTGTTATCAGATTCTTTCTAACTCCCCTAGGATTTACAGCACCAGTCTTTTATATTTTTGACTCGTCCCCTATGGTAATCAAATGGTTTGCTTTAATTAATCCATTGACTTATCAGTTAGATATTATGAGAAAAGTATATTTTGGTATTGCTGAATTAAAGGATATTGCCATTTTAGTGATAGCTACTCTTACTTCGCTAGTCGTGACCTCTTTGGTTATTCCTAAAATCAACCTTATTTTGCTTGAACGTTAATTTCAGAGATAAATAAGGCTTAAGAAGTAATTCTAAGGAGATTAGTAATTAGTTGACTTTAGATTCGTTTCGTTATTAATGTGAGAAACAAAAATTCCAAATGATTTTACAAGATAAGTGTTCAAACCAATTGTAAAATGAAATGTATTGTAAAGGACTAAGTCCTTTCTCAGCCATCCAGCAGTTCTATCAACTTTTTCCAAAAGACTTTTTAAACTCCTTTACCTCAGCCCGAGGAAAGGAGTTCTTTTATTACCCTTTTGTAGAAGATCTTGATATAGATTTTTACTTTTCGGATGCCTATTCTTCCTGGAAAAGAGGAAAAAACGAAACCTCTAATGGTTTACTTAGAGAATATTTCCCTAAGAAGACTGATTTGGCCACCATTAGTAATGAAGACTAGTTCTCAGCACTGTTTCATTAAAACCATCGACCACGAAAATGTTTAGGATACAGAACACTCTTCGAGGCACTTTAAGTGAGTGGTAAAAATGTTGCACTTATTCTTGCAATTTATCTTTTAAAAAATTAGAAAACGCTTGCAAATTATTCATGTATAATATATAATGTGTATATACGATAAGCACAATGTATTTAAAAGAATAAAAAAATAAAGGAGACAGACTTATCATGGAAAAAAATACTAAAATTGATTTTGTAGAACTTGAACGTTTAGCTGAATTTGGTGGTTCTGATGATGGATCAGTTAAACCTCAGGCAGTATCACCAGTTGTTTCTGCAACTCTTAAAATTTGTTTACCTACGGTTTCTGCAGTCACTACGTTTTTATCTTGTAATAGATCTTGTGGCTGGGGATGTAAAAAATAAGTCGGAATTATTTTTATATTAAAAGCTTATTGTATATTTTATTATTCTTAAATACATTGTAGACTTAAATTATTTATCATCTTGGTTGGAGTACATTTTTGCTGTGATAAGATGGTAAATAATTTTTTTTAGGAGGAGAAGTGTTAGAAATATTAATTTCATATCATTCCAAAGTGCCAATTTATGAGCAAATATTTAAGCAAATTAGTAATAAAATATTAAGTGGGGAACTTTCCCCAGGTGCTTCTTTACCAGCAATTAGAGTTCTTGCAAAAGACCTCGGTGTAAGTATTATTACAGTAAAAAAAGCATACGAATTACTTCAATCACAACATTTAATTAACTCTGTTGTTGGTAAGGGGACAATAATTTCTAAATTGAGTTCAGATTTTATTGAAGATAGTATACGGAAGCAACTTGAAAAAAAAATTGATGAGGTTATTAAATTTGGTATTGAGGTTGGAATTGATTCCAAAGAAATTAAAGAAATTATTTTATTGAAGTTAGATGATAATGGAGAAAGATAAAATGAATTTAGATAAGAATATTATTTTAGAGGTGAATAATTTAAATGTAAACTATAAGAATTCCAAATTTAAAGTTAGTGATGTTTCTTTTTCGATTCCTAGAGGATGTATTGTTGGACTTATAGGTGAAAACGGTGCAGGTAAAACTACTATAATAAACTCAATATTAGGTTTACAAAAAATTGAATCTGGAGAAATTAAAATCTTTGGAAGAAATTTTGACATAAACGATACTAATTTAAAAGCTAAAATAGGTGTTAGTTTCTCGGAAACTTATCTCAATAAAAATTTGAAAATCTTTCAAGTTGAAAAAATTTATAAAGGATTATATAAAAACTGGGATTCGGATTATTTTAATTTCATTTTGGAAAAATTTGGAATTTCAAAGACGAAAAAAATTTCTGAGTGTTCTTCTGGAATGCAAAAGATTTTATCGATAGCTCTATCTTTGTCCTACAATCCACAACTTTTAATTTTTGATGAGCCAACAACTACTCTTGACCCAGTTAGAAGGAAAGATATATTAGGCATATTTCAAGAATTTGTTTTAGACGAAAATAAAACTGTTATTTTTTCAAGCCATATAACTACAGATATTGAACAAATAGCTGATATTATCATCTATATTAGACAAGGAAAAGTTCAGTTTGTTGAAGATAGTACAAAATTATTACATGACAATGTTTTAGTTAGATGTCTAGAAAGTGATTTTAAAAACTTAAACCTAGATAATGTAATTGCATATGAAAAAACAGCTCAAGGATATGAGGTTATAATGCCAAGAGATAGAATTCTGAATCTGGATAATATTGTAGTTGATTCCTTGGATTTAGAAAAAATAATGAGCATTTATTCAAAAGGTGTGGTGATGGAGAAATGAGATATTTAATTAAAAAGGATCTAATGAACTCCAATGTGTTTAGTGGAATAACTTTTGTTGTATTACTTATCTTGCTTGTAATTCTAAGCATGTTTAAGTTAGAGGATTTTCTGCCAATTATTTTGTTCTTAATTATACTAGTTGCGCCTCTTACTTATTTTATGAATATCTTGAATTATACCGATGAAGATTTTTATAGATTAGAGCAGTTCTTACCAATTAAAATATACAAAATTGTTTTGGCAAGATACATAGAATATTTTATTGTTACAATTGCGTGTGTTCTATATATTGGATCAATTTTAATTTTAAGGGGTTTATTTAATAGTTTTTATATCCAGGAAGCACAAATGAATGTAATTTTTCTTGGTGTATCTGTCTCAATTTTATTTGCATCATTTGTAATGTCAGGTTCTTTTATATTTGGAAACCAAAATATAAAAAATATAAGTGTATCATCATTTATCATAACACTTCTACTAGTAAGATTATTCATGGAATATATGAGCAATAAATATAATTTGGCTAATTACTTTGATATTTATGATTCAAGATTCTTAGTTTCTATGTTGGTTGCAATAGCATTTAGTATTTATATTATTTCATACTTCATATCACTTTATGGCTTTCGACAAAAATTGAGGTAACTGACTAATGAAATCTATAGTTTATAATGAATTTCTTGCTGAATTTAGGAACATTACAAATGTAATCATTTTTGTTGTTATCGCTTATATCATAAGTTTTATACAACATACTCCACAATTATTTTTAGTTTTGAACTTTCTTCAAATACTAGGGATTTATAGTAATAAAGAATTGACCGAAAAGATCAGAGTTTTTGAAAGGTTAGTACCAATAAATACAAAAAAACTCGTATTAACTAAATATTTCTATCTATTTCTAAAAATATTTGTATCATCACTACTATACTTATTTCTACTAATTTTAATGAATTCGGACATTAATTTCGATAGTTTAGAAGATTTGTTTATTTTTGCAGTTTTATCAGTTAGTTTTGGTGTAGTAATAGTTTTTAAAAAAGTGGTAGGTATCAATAATTATAATAAGGTTAAGTATTATGGTTATCAGTTAGTATTAATTATTTTACCAACTATCATAAATCATATATATAAATTTATTGATAGTCAAATATCAATTATAGTTATTTTTTTGATTAATATTTTTTTATATTCAATTTTTGTAATACTCTTTTATAGACAGACTATTTTTTATTTAAATAGAACACGAGGGCTCTAGTATGATTAACTCAATAAATGAAACATTTGAAAAAAGTGGACTACTCGATAAAATAATAATTTATTTTAAATTAGAAGATAAAATACATCAAATTATAGAAAATTATTCTTTTTCTGAGCAAAAAATATTGTCAATACTGAAAAACTCTATTGACAGTATAATGGAGGGAATTCTGTTAGATAAATTTGATAGTCTTAAGAGTAATGGTATTATTTCTGAAGGAAGTCTTTCGGATAAATTGGAGAAATTTAAGGAGTTACTGGGAATCGAGGATGCTATTTCGAAGTTATTTTACGATTATCCTGTTTTGGAAGAACAACTTTCAATTACTTTGAATAACGTTATTGCCGAAATTGTTGATATTCTCAACGATTTTCAAGAAGACAAGAATGAAATTCAGAACTTTTTTAATATTAAAGCAAATTCAATTTTAAATATAGAATTAGACTGTGGAGATAAACATAATGATAAAAGTGTTGCAAAAGTACTAATTGACAATACAGAATTGTACTATAAACCCAAAAATTTAAATACGGATCATTTATATAGAGATGTTCTAAAATTGCTAGAAAAGTACAGTAATTTTGATTTTAAAACTCCAAGTACGTTGAGTAGACGGACACATTCATGGCAGGAATCAATTCAAATTTCCCAAGAACTCTCACTATACGAAGCAAAAAAATATTATGAAAGAGCTGGTTATATGCTTGCTGCATGTGAAGTTCTTCATAGTACGGATATCCATTTTGAAAATATAATAGTTAGCGGTGAATATCCTGTTATCATTGACACAGAAACAATTGCTTCTCCAACAAACCATGACCATTTGGTTAATGATAATTTTAAGAGTATTGATCAAAGTGTTGTTGCAACAGCAATGTTACCATCAAGAGATAAGTTGTACGATGTTAATGTTAGTGGGCTTTTTTATAGGCCATCATCATCAAATACTTTAACGACTAACATTATAATAGAAGATGCTGAAAGTGATTATAGGGAAACCAAGGTACCTGTTCAAACCTCAATCACTCCAAATGTAGTGTTGATAGAAGGAGAACCTCTAAATTATAGATTAGTAATAGATAAGTTGATTAAAGGATTTAAAGATGGTTTATCTATTATAAAAAATCATAAAAATGAGTTATTAGATATAGTAGAAAAATACCATAATAAAGCAATTAGAATTAGAATTATCCTTAGAGGAACTCAAGTATATTATACTTTTTTAAGGGAGTTACAGAAGCCTGATGCCTTAAAAAATAGGAATAATTACGAAAAAATTCTCAATATCTTGCTATCAAGTTTCACTCCTTCAAGTTTCGGTTATCTGAGAGTAGAAGAGGAAATAAAGGATTTACGAAATCAAAATATACCTTACTTCTACACGTATCTAGATAGTACTAATCTTTATTTTGAGGATAAAGTTCTATGTGAAAACTATTTCAAGCACTCAGCAATGGATAATATAATACATACACTGGAGATGCTAGATAGTGAAATGATAGATTACCAAGTACATTTATTAAAACTCTCTATTGCAACAGAATTTGCAAATGAAGATAACATGAATAGTGACTTTACTTGTAGTAATGCAGATATAGATATTAATAAAGAATTTACTGACTCATACCCATTTAAGTTACTAAAGAGAGAAATATTTACAAATACAAGCGAAAGTGATACGTTCTATATTTTAAACTTTGATGAACGAAATTTGGTAGTTGATTTGATTGGTCCAGGTCTATATATGGGAGGAGGAATTATTCATTATTTGTATGTATATGCTTACTATCATAATAGTAAAGAAATTCAGGAATTTTCAAGGAGGTTAATATTAAAGTTATATAACAATTATAAGGTAGATAAAATTAGTGGTGTAGGATCCAAAGCATGGAGTGTGTATCAAGGTAATGGTGGTCTACTATACTTAATGTATAACTACTCTAAACTTTTTAATGATGAAATAATTGAGAAGGGATTTAATAATCTATTACAAAATCTTATTTCTGACCTCTCAACGATACAGTTCTCTGAGCAAGATAGTGATTATATAAATGGTTTAGGAGCAACAATACATCTACTAGCAGATTTGCTTCTTAAACTTCATAGTCCTAATGACATAGATAGTGCTTACACCGAATCCAAAAAAATAGTTTTAAGATATTGGGAGTATTTAAAAAATAATTCGTGTTTTGAGATTGGACTGGCTCATGGATTATCGGGAATAGTAACGCCATTAGTAAAAATTTATTCACTTACAAGGGAAAATGAAATCCTAAAAGAGATTATCAACTTGGTATTACTTGAAGATAAAAAAATAGAAGAAAATTTTAAAGAAGTTGATTTTAGTTGGTGTCGAGGAATTGGAGGGGTGATCATTTCAAGAATTATTATAATAAATGAATTGTCTAAAATTTCCAACCTAGACAGCGAGTTAAGAATTGTGAAAAAAAGCTTGAGCAAGCTGTTAAATGAAGAATTTTTTAATAAGATATATTCTCAAAAAGGTCTGTGTTTATGTCATGGATCTAGTGGTACAGTTGAAATTTTGAAATTTTTAGAGAAAAACCAAAATATTAACCTAAGTGAAATTTATAGAAAACTTTTACCAAATAATTACGAAATTGACCAATATGAGTGGTTTGAAGGAGTTGATTATCAATTTGAATCATTTATGTTAGGATTAAGTGGTGTAAAGTATGTTTCTCTTCAAAAGGAGTTTAGAACCCCTTCAGTACTTGCTTTAGAGACTTATTGATAGTTGAATACAGGAGGAAATTATGTTTAAAAGAAGACTAAGGCTAGTTACTCAAACTACTTCTGCAGAGTGTGGTTTGGCCTGTATCGCTATGATTGCAAATTATTTTGGTTTTAAAAATTCATTATCTTACTATCGGAAAATCTTAAATATCGGTAGGGATGGAGTTAGTGTCTCTAATTTATTCGAATTGTTGAAACAAGTTAATCTTTCGCCATCAGCTTATAAGCTTGTTGATATTGAAGGATTTAATTTTTCCGAAAATCCTTATATATTATATACTAATGAGAATCATTATGTTGTGTTAAAAAAAAATCGCAAAAATTTTAGCGTTTTTGATCCATCATCTGGAAAGAAGAAAATGAGTTTGAATGAAGTTTCTGAAATAAATGGAGGTATACTATTTGAAGTTTCTAAATCAAAGGAATTTAGAAAGAACAAAAATAATATTTCTGATTTCAGATACATAAAATTTTTTCTCAATAACGTTTTAAAAGAATTTTCTCTTGTTTTATTTTTTTCTATCCTTTCTTATGCTATTTCGGTCGTTATTCCGCAACTCCTAGAATATATAATTAATTCGTTCGTTAATGATTCAAAAGTTAATCTCAGTAGTATATATATAATATTATTATTTATGATAGTGTTGTATTTTCTTATATCTTACCTTGAAAATTTTTTCATTATCCAATTTCAGACTAAAGCGAAGAATAATATTACTTTATCTACAATTAAACATTTGATAAATTTACCATACTCTTATTTTGATGATAGAGGTGAAGGAAATATATTGTATAGACTAGGCTTTTCTAGTCAGTTAGTTGATTTAATTTGTAATAAAATGGTTCGTACCATTTTAAGTTCATTAGGAGTGCTAATTTTATCATTGTATACAATATACAGATTTTCATCACTTCTGGTTCCCGTGTTATTAATGATACTACTTTTGGGAATACTTGTTATGTTCTTTAATTTCTACATACTTAGTGAAAAAGATGAAGAATTATCAAAGGAATCAAAATATAAGGAATTAGAAATTGAAATAGTAAGTAATATTTTTAGTATAAAAAGTTCTAGAAAAAGCAATTATTTTCTTAATGATTATAAAAACAAGTTTTTATCATTTTTAGATAAAAATAAAAAAAACAATGGAAAAATATATTTTTTCAATTTAATCATTAGTACTTATACAATGTTTTTTCCAATTGTCTTGGTATTGTATTCGATACAAAATCTGAATGTTAGAGCAGGAGAAATTTTCTTTTTATACTCAGTAATAAGTATGATTCTAGCCAATGTTTCATCATTCTTTACTCAAGTTTGCGATATAATAATGGTGAAACCTTCTTTATTGTACTTGAATGATATCTATGATGAAGAGGAAATGGTGCTACTCGGTCAGGAAAGCATAGATGACTTTCAAGAATTGAAAGTAGAAGGTGTTACTTTTAAATATAACGATGTATCTGATAATGTTCTAAAAGATATTAATTTTATTTTAAGGAGAGGGGAGAAGGTATCAATAGTAGGTTTATCAGGTAGTGGTAAATCAAGTATAATAAAATTATTAACTGGTTTGTATCATAAATTTTCTGGTAATATCTCAATTAACGAAATTCCGTTAGAAAAAATAGATGAATCTTTTTTCCAAAAAAATATATCTGTAGTAAATCAAAATGTTACAATTTTCAATAAGACAATAAGAGATAATATTATTTTGGGAAATTCAAGTACTACAGACGAAGAAATTTGGGAAGCATTAAAAATTGTTCACCTTGATGAATTCATTAAAGAATTACCCTTAGGTTTAAATACTATAGTTAGTTCTCATGGGGCAAATTTTTCTGGAGGTCAAGCACAGCGATTATGTTTAGCTAGAGCAATAATTAATAAACCACAGCTATTAATTTTAGATGAAGCCACAAGTTCTTTGGACACTGTTAATGAAAACTATTTTTATAATATGATAAAGTCTCTTGGAGTCACTATCTTATCAATTTCCCATAGGTTGAATACTGTTGTGGATTCAGATAGAATTTATCTAATTGATGATGGAGAATTCGTTGCTGAGGGCACCCATGAATCTTTGCTTAAGACTAGCAATCTCTACGCTAAAATTTATAATGAAAAGAGGAAATAAAATGAAAATTTTTATTTATTATGGTAATAAAACTGAAGAGTTCTCTTCAAGTAAAATTTTCGTAGACAGATTGTTAGAAAGTTTGAAATCTGATAGTAGATTTTCGGAAGTAATTTTTAGAACTCCTTCAAATACTGATTTTAGCCATATAAGTAATTGGAGGCAGGTGATTGAGTTCAATGAAGAAAGACAAAAAATTAGTAAAGAGATGATGGAGTCCGATATAATATTATTGATTTCACCGGTATTTATTCATAATGTTTCATCTTATATGAAAGTATTTCTAGATAATTTTGCATTATGGACTCACGTAATGCCATTAGTTGGTAAGGTTGGAGTACCAATTAGTATATCATCTACAAATGGTAATGAATTTGTAAATGATTATTTAACAAAAATAATGAACTATTGGGGGATTCTAACACACAAATCTATATCGATTACGCTAGCAAATAAAAAGAATGAAGTAATAGAGAGTTATGTGAGATATGTTCTACATGTTGTAGATGCATTGACTTGTAAAAATTTTTCTGCAGATACATCAACTTTAAATTTATTTTTTGAAAATAATGTCAATAACTTTAAATTGGATCATGAAAATTATGAGAAATCTATATTTAATGAGTTACCATATAGTAAATGTGAAACATTCGATCAGGCTTATGAACTAATGAAAAATAAAGAATGATTACTTCAGATTGAAGACAAAGTGCCCAGAAGTTATACTTCTGGGCACTTTGTCTTCAATGAAAGGGGGTGTCACTCCCTTTTTCTCTTGTATAAATGATGCTATACTGGGCTCATGAAAAAAGATTCTAAGTACATTATTATTT
>OODN01000139.1_pt1 | contig 62618 bp, 43 predicted proteins | sample 1671651 | NCBI WGS metagenome assembly OODN01 (sample SAMN06348178, study PRJEB24527) | human gut metagenome | biome: human gut; feature: ankylosing spondylitis patient; material: feces | host: Homo sapiens | place: China | collected 2015-10 | reverse complement strand
CGCGCCCGTCGCAGACGCTCCTGCGCAGGGAGCCGCTGCCACCGAGGCCGGCGCGCCCGCTGAGGGCGAGCCCGCCGATGTTCGCCCCGGTCGCAGTCGTCGCACGGCCGTTAAGCGCTCGTCCAAGGCCAAGGGTTCGAAAAAGGACGCGTTCGAGGATTCTGGCAACGAGGTCGCCGAGGCAACTGTCGACTCCGCTTCCGATGCCGAGAACGCTGGTCAGCCGGCAGCCGAGAAGCCCAAGCGTACGCGCAAGAAGTCTGCAAAGGCTAAGGCCGTCGAGCAGCAGGCCGATGCTGAGCCCAATGCCGATGCCGATACCAAGGCCGATAATAAAGTCCCGGCCGACACCGACGCCGCAACTCCGGCGGCCGAGGGCGCCACGACCGCCGAGACTGACGAGAACGCCCGCCCCAATCGTCGTCAGCACAAGCGCAACGACGAGCGCAACGAGCGCAAAGACGAGCGCAACAACGACCGTCGCAGCCGTCAGCGCGATCGCAAGCAGCGCAACAAGGAGCGCAATGCCGCCCCGACCGAGCCTACGCTTTCGCGCGAGGAACTCGCGGCCATGAAGGTCGCCGAGCTGCGCGAAAAAGCCAAGGAGTTCGAGATCGAGACGACCGGCAAGAAGAAGGCCGAGCTCGTCGAAGAGATTTACACCACCGCCGCGAAGGCCGAGGGTTTCCGCGACATCAAGGGCATCCTGCAGATTCGACCGGACAGCTCCGGCATCATCCATGCCCACGGCTACATGAAGTCCAGCGACGACGCCTTTGTTCCCGCATATCTCATCCGCTCCGCACGCCTGCGTACGGGTGATGTGATCGAGGGCTCTCTTCGTCCCTCGCGCGGTGGCGACAAGCGCGCCGGCCTTGCCAAGATCACGACCGTCAACGGCCTTGATCCCGAGCAGGCCCGTAACCGCCCCAAGTTTGGCGATCTTACCCCGGTCTATCCCAATGAGCCTTTGCGTATGGAGCACGGCAAGGATTCCATCACCGGTCGCGCCATCGATATCGTGTCGCCGATCGGCAAGGGCCAGCGCGGCCTGATCGTGTCTCCGCCCAAGGCCGGCAAGACCACGATTCTCAAGAAGATTTGCCAGTCTATCTCGATCAACAACCCCGAAGTGCACCTCATCTGCCTGCTCGTCGACGAGCGCCCCGAAGAGGTCACTGACATGCAGCGCTCCATTAAGGGCGAGGTCGTGGCCTCGACCTTCGACATGCCCGCCGATAACCATACTCGCGTGGCAGAGCTCGTGATCGAGCGTGCCAAACGCATCGTGGAACTGGGTGGCGACGTCGTGGTGGTGCTCGACTCCATCACGCGCCTTGCCCGCGCCTACAACTTGGCCGCGCCCGCCTCGGGCCGCATCCTTTCGGGCGGCGTCGATTCGGCGGCTCTTTATCCGCCCAAGCGTTTCCTGGGCGCAGCCCGCAATATCGAGAACGGCGGCTCGCTCACCATCCTGGCGTCCGCCCTCATCGATACCGGCTCCAAGATGGACGAGGTCATCTTTGAGGAGTTCAAGGGTACCGGCAACATGGAGCTCAAGCTCGACCGCGACCTGGCCGATCGTCGTATCTTCCCGGCTATCGATCCCGTTGCCTCGGGCACGCGCAACGAGGACCTGCTGGTCGACGAGCAGATGCGCCCGTTTGTCTTTGGCCTACGCCGTATCCTCGCCGGTATGAATAATACCGAGCGTGCGGCCGCGTCGTTTATCAAGGGCCTCAAGGGCACCAATACCAACCAGGAGTTCCTGGTGCGTTCGGCAAAGAAGCACAGCGATTACGAGCAGACGTTCTAGGCCGTCCGCTGCACGCGACAACAACCATAGACATGCCAGAAGGGCCGGGTTTAAATCCGGCCCTTTTCGTATAGCCGCTCGCCAACGATTATTGACCTCACGACCGGCAAGCAGCGATTTTCCCGTTTCAATCCCGCTTCGTCGCTTGCAATCCCCAAGGGGGTTTCGCATAATAGCTGTTAAGCTTCGCGACGGAAAACGCAGATGAAACGAACCTTATACCGTTGCTTTGGGGCATAGCCCCGCTTCATCTCCTCTCGCGCAGCCAACTGAATGATGCGATTTTGGTGCTGGAAGATGGGGAGAGCTCATGGCTTCTTCTGATGCAACACAACGAGCAGTCCTTGCTGGACTTTCCTGCGGAATCGGCCTTGCCGCTCCCGTAGTGATGTATGCTGCCACGCTTCCGTTTTCGTCGGTGAACGAGACGGTCGTCGCGGGCGCTGTTCCCTTTGCCGTGGGTGCGGTGGCGGGCGTGGGTATCTATGCCGCCTCGCTCGGCATTTCTGAATATCGCGCGCAGCATGCCGAGCGCCTGTTCCAGCCCGACGCCATGGGTGGCGCTGCGAACGTCAACCAGCATCAAAATGAGTTCCAGACCGCCTCGATGCCCGCCCAACAGCAGTGGGCTGCCCCTCAGGGCGTTGCTACTGCGGCTCCTGCCGTTGAGGAAAACGCCGCGCAGCCCTCTTCGGTTTTCTCCGGCCTGACCGGTGCCTTCCAGCGCCGTCGTGCCGACGATGGCGTCCCCACCATCGCCCGCGCCGCAGACGCCATGAGCGAGGCCGACGCCTGGTCCATGATCGATAGCATGCTCGACGACGATTCGCCGGTCAGCTGCGATCCCACGCGCTCACGCGACGTCTACCAGGTCGCTATCGACGAGCTTACCTACGGCGGTAAGACCGGATCCTATAACCGCGATGACATCGCTGCCGCTGCGCGCGCCGTCTCGGGCTCTCATGCCGCCCCTGCGGGCAGTACGGCCGCCTTTGTGGCGCTGGTGGCTAACGCCGCCAACAACGCCGCCACGGCTCAATCCGTTACGTATGACACTGCCGTGCCCGTGACTCCGGCTGCCGCCACTGCCGTCGACCCCTACGCCGACGAGCCGCTGGCCGTCGACGAGGAGACTATTGCCGCCCGTCGTGCTGCCGAAAGCTCGCTGTGGGGCGCTCCTGCACAGCAGCAGGCGGCGGAGGCGGTGCCGTACAACGCGAACCTTGCCAACATGCCGATCATCAGCGACGCCTCTGCTGCGGCTATCGATCTCGATGACCTTGATGAGCCGGTCATCTCGAACGACATGCCGTATGTGGTCGCCGCCCCGGTCGATGCCCCGGCCTCCGCGTCCCAGTCCGTCGCTGCCGATGAGCATGTCGATGCGACTCCCGAGGAAGACGTCCCCATGGCCGATTATTCGGGCCACGAGGGCATGTGGGCAGCCGCTGCTGCAATTTTGGACGAGGTCGTCGAGCCTGCTCCCGTTGCCGCTCCGGTGTTTACGAGCGCTCCTCAGTCCGCTGCCCCCGCTTACGTTGGTCGCCACAGCGCCGTGTTCCCCGAGGACACCGCGCGCATCTCGCGCGAAGGTATCGAGCGTGCCGAGGCCATTGCTGCCGGCATCATGGAGAACCGTCGTCACGAGCGCGTCAATCAGATTCTCGAGGAGGAGATCGACCGCCTGCAGTCTGCAGCGGTGAGGCGCACGGGCCGTGCCTATCTGAGTGTTATCGAGGGTGGCACCGCCAGCTTTGAGCCGCTCTGTGCGGAGGCATAACTTCTGCATGCTTAAACTCGATCGAAAATGGGCGGTCGCGACCTGCCTGATGGTGCTGCTCATCTGGGGCAATTCGATGGTTCCCGGCACGGGGTCCGGTTCATTGAGCCTGTCGATTATGGAGGCCGTACGCGGCTTTCTGCACGGCATGGGGCTTCCGTATGAGTGGGTGACCAACTTCGTCGTTCGAAAATGCGCGCATTTTACCGAGTACATGGTGCTCGGCATTCTGGCGACGCACGCTTTCGATGCCGATGGCTGTCGCACCTTTGACGTGCTGCTTCCCACGGCGGTGTTCCTGCTGCTGATTCCCTCGATTGACGAGACGATTCAGCTGTTTGTACCCGGTCGCGCCGGCATGATCACCGACGTGATGATCGACTGTTGCGGAGCGATGACGGGCGTTGTGCTTCGATATCTTCTACGATCGCTCATATGTGCCAAAAAGGCCGCCTAGGACACATTGCTTGTCCTAGGCGGCCTTTCTTTGTTTGGGGGCTTATACGGGGCGTAGCGGCGTTATCCCGTAGGATGGGATTGCTGAACGTTGCGGCGCCCCTTTGGCGCGTCTACTGCTGAAGCGCGGCGGCACCCAGGGCCAGGCAGCCCATGATGCCCTGCTTTCCCTCGAGACTATTGTTGACAATGTAGGTGTCGATATCGTTGACCTCGGGCGTGACGATGTAGCCGTTGAGCATCTCGGCGCACTTTTTGCGGGCGAGCGGCACGATAGGGGTGTGATCGGCAACGCCACCGCCGATGATGATCTTCTGCGGGGCATAGCACAGCGTGTAGGTCATGAGCGCCTGCGCCAGATAGCCGGCGAGCAGGTCCATGGCCTCCGGGTCGCCGGCCATCTCTCCGGCGCTCTCGCCACCCCAGCGCTTTTTGACGCCGGGGCCGGCGATGAGGCCCTCGAGGCAGTTGTCGTGGAAGGGGCAGCCGCTGTGTTCGCCGATGGTGTCGCGCGGGTCGCGGGTGACAAGGATGTGCCGGGTCGTTCTTATCCGCGCGGCTCGATTTTATCACGCAGAGACTTGAGGTTCTCCAGCGCCGCGTTGAGCGTCTCGTCACGCTTGGCAAAGTGGAAACGAATCAGATGGTTGACGGGCTCGCGGAAGAAGCTCGATCCGGGAACAGCGCCCACGCCCACCTTAGACGCGAGGTCCTCACAGAAGTCAAGGTCGCTGTCATAGCCAAACTCCGAGATATCCATCATCACGTAGTAGGCGCCCTGCGGCACGTTATGCTCAAGACCGATGCTATCGAGTCCCTGGCAGAACAGGTCGCGCTTGGCGGTATAGAGATCAAGGACCTCATCGTAATAGCTGTCGTCGAAGTTGAGGGCGGTGACGACGGCTTCCTGCAGGGGAGCGGCGGCACCCACGGTGAGGAAGTCGTGGACCTTCTTGATGCGCTCGGTGATCTGGGCTGGGGCAATGGTGTAGCCCAGACGCCAGCCGGTGATGGAGTAGGTCTTAGACAGTGAGCTGCAGCTGATGGTGCGCTCAAACATGCCGGGCAGCGTGGCCATGTACACGTGCTCGTGGGGCGCGTAGACGATGTGCTCGTAGACTTCGTCGGTGATGCAGTAGGCGTCGTACTTTTTGCAGAGGTCGGCGATAAAGGTGAGCTCCTCGCGGGTAAAGACCTTGCCGCAGGGGTTGGACGGGTTGCACAGGACGATTGCTTTGGGATCGTTGTCGCGGAAGGCCGCCTCGAGGACTTCACGGTCGAAGTCAAAGGTGGGCGGGTTGAGCGGCACATAGATGGGCTCAGCCCCCGAGAGAATGGTGTCAGCGCCGTAGTTCTCGTAGAATGGCGAGAAGATTACGACCTTGTCGCCGGGGTTCGTGACTGTCATCATGGCGGCCATCATGGCCTCGGTGGAGCCGCAGGTGACTACGATGTTCTGGTTGGGGTCAACCGGCATGCCCATAAAATGCTCCTGCTTGGCGGCAAGCGCCTCACGCATGGCCTGGGAGCCCCAGGTGATGGAGTACTGGTGGTAAAGCGGCTTGGGGTCGGTGGCGATGGTGCTGAGGCTCTCGAGCAGCTGCGCCGGGGGATCGAAGTCGGGGAAGCCCTGTGAGAGATTGACGGCGCCGTACTTATTGGAGATGCGCGTCATGCGACGGATGACGGAATCGGTAAATGCTGCCGTGCGGTTGGAGAGTTCTTTCATGCCGGTCCTTTCGAGGATTTGCAGTGGGGCAAGTTTAATCCTATGGAACCGGTGGGATTTGCTCGAAACAGGCTCGAAAAACTCTTTTCAAAATTCTTGAAAATTGGGGCTTGCATCGTGTGGCGTTCCTTGCAATAATAGTCGAGCGCGAAGCGCACAGGACACGGTGGGTGTAGCTCAGTTGGCTAGAGCGACGGGTTGTGGTCCCGTAGGTCGAGGGTTCGAGTCCCTTTACCCACCCCAGTTCTTGCTTCGTGTTGATATCGGGTCGTTAGCTCAGTTGGTAGAGCAGGGGACTCTTAATCCCAAGGTCCAGGGTTCGACCCCCTGACGGCCCACCACACGATATCTCTTCTAAAGTCCGCCACAACGGACTTTAGCTTTGGGTCGTTAGCTCAGTTGGTAGAGCAGGGGACTCTTAATCCCAAGGTCCAGGGTTCGACCCCCTGACGGCCCACCAAAGCATGTTAAGACGGTCAGCGAAAGTTGGCCGTCTTTTTTGTTGACCTTTCATGGGGTCGAACCCGTCGGGGTGCGGAGCTGAGAAAACGCGTAATCGTTTGCCAGCGCAGCGCGCAAGGCGCGAAGCGCCGCAGCGGACGCCTGCGCAGCAGGCTGACCCCCCTGACGGCCCACCAAAGTAACCCGGAATATTTACAAATCGAGTCTACCCTGTGGATCGGTAAAGCCGTCTGTACCCTCCTTGAGTTTCTTCTCGTCTGCCTTCACGCGACGCTCGAGCTTCTTTGTGTCCTCGGCAGGTGGTAGATTTTCGGGGACAATTCCGCGGTCGATGAGGCTGCCACGCACGCTTGTGTTGTTCTCGACGTGCTCTTGCTTGATCTGGTCCAGACCGTACAGGTCGTGTTCCTCGGCGTTGAAGGCCGTCATCGAGTTCGTAAGGTCCTTTGCTTTGATGAGGACATCGGCTAACCTGTCCGCCAATGCCGCGCTCTTGGGTACGCCGAGCTGCTGCTTCATTTCCGCCGTGCTTCTGCCGCCGAATAATGCTTCATCGCCCTTCGACTTGATGATCGCGAATCCTTTGGAGTCCACGCCGCGTTTGAACGCAATACCCGAGAGCTGTTTCTCTGAATCGGATAGCGAGTGGCGCGCCTGCAAACGCTGAATCTCTGCGAAGCGCTGCTCTATGAGCTCTTGGCGGCGCGTCTGCACGGCAAAATATGCCTGGGCGAGCGCGATTTCGGGCTTGTTTGGGTCTCCGTTTTGGGCGATTAAATAGCATGCGTAGCGTGTCAGCTTGTAGTCTTTTACGGCTCGTTTGGCGATGCCGGCATCTACCATTTTGCTGGCCTCAGCAAAATGGGCGGCAACAGGCATTTTATTGGTGTCACACGATGCCATGGATCTCTTAACCGCAGTCTCAAAATTACGCCATTGGGTGTATCCGAGGGGCTCCATTAAATCGCGTGCGAGCCAATACTCAACGCCGTCTTCTACATGGGCGTAGCTGTCAAGTTTGACACGCCACTTCTCGATATCTCTACTGTCCATATCTCCCCCTCGCTGATCTATTGTCTATGCGGGCTTTGCCCGCTCTGTATTCGGAGTAAGGATACGCTGCCGTGCGGACACGTATGGGCCCCGTGCCACTTCGAGTTCACGGGGGCCATAGATATCGATTAGTTGTGTTCTGCTTTAGATAGGTGTTCAGTTTAGTCTGCTCGATAATGGGAACCGAGACTTTCGGTTCGGTTGCGCATGGCTTTGACCATTTCCTGTGCTAGCTGAATCTGCGATTCCAAGCGGGCAAGGGCTGCGACTTGGCTGTCATGAGCGTTTCGCATTCTCAGAGTCGTTGCTTCCGCCTTCAGGCTCTCAATCTCCTGCAGCGCTGTGTAGAGGCCCGTCTCGGTGCGGTTGATCATGCAATAGGTACTCATCGTATGCTTAAGGCTGCGTGTCAGGCGTTCGGCATCTGTTGTGGCAATGCCGTACTGGGGGAGGGCGATATCCGCCTTCAGGGCTGCCTCAGGTGCATTCTGTGCTGCCTGGGCTGCCGATGCGCCCGCGATGCGCCCAAATACGATGCCGTTGGCGCTCGACAGGCCTCCGATGCGATCGGCGCCGTGCATGCCGCCTGTCGCCTCGCCGCAGGCATACAGGCCTTCAACGCCCGTGTACGCAGTCTTGTCTATTTTGATGCCGCCATTGGCAGCGTGGGCATACATCGCCACACGCATCTCGTCGGTCGGTGCGATGCCGTGCTCGTCTTGCAGCCAGGTGGCAAAGGTCTGCACAAACTCGGGGACGTCCTCGCGGGGGAAGTCGTAGTGGAGCGCCAGGCCTTCGGCGCCTGCTTGATCGATGGCAAGATCGATGGCGCGGGAAGCTAGGCGCGAAGTGAAGGGACCATATCCGGAGCGTTGCTCAAGCAGATCGTCCAGCATGTCGTCGGCGATATCGACCGGCTGGTCTACATGTACGTAACGCCAGGTCTTTTCGTTAAAGACAAGGTTTCGCTTAGGCTCGATGAAGCCGGTCATCATCTGCATGAACTCTATATTAGAAAGGGACGCACCGTGCGCCAGCGCGATTCCCTGTGATGAGCTGAGTACGTCGGCGGAAGTGAGGCTGCGCTCGAATAGGCCGCCGGTGCCGCCCGCAGCAATGATAGTGGCCTTAGCTGCCATGGGCACGAGATGCTCGCTTGCGCGGTCGTAGAGTACGGCGCCGGCAATCTTCCCGGTTGTATCCTCAACAAGGTCTATAAGCTCGTGGCGGGGGAGCAGGCGAATGCTGAGAGACTCGATCTGGGCCATACACGCGTCCTCAAGGGGCTTGCGGGTGAGGCCGCGCCACATGCGCGTCTTGTGGTCAAAGCAGGGGATAAACTGCTTTTGCTGAGCGCTCTCAGCACTTTGCGGACGCTGAAGCTCAACGCCCAGGTCTTGCTCGAGCCATTCAATTGCCTGGGGAATGCCGTGGACAAACGTCTGGACAAGCGTAGGGTCGGCGACGCCGCCGCCCACGGTCTGGATGGTGTTGATGAGGTCCTGTTCGTCGGCCGCGTCGGTGGGACCGATAAGCCCCAGGCCCCAGGTTCCGGGGAAGAAGCTCGATCCACTCATAGTCTTGCCGGCGCTTGCCACAGTGACGGTTGCGCCCGCGCGTGCCGCTTCGATGGCGGCGCAAAGGCCCGCAATGCCAGATCCAATTACCAGTACGTCAGTTGATTCCATCGGATTCCTTTCTCGTCCGGCGCATTGTCGCACGGGTGATCGGTAATGGGGCCGCAAAGACTCGGCAAATCGGTAAAGGGCAATTATGACAGGTGGGCGTCATGGACGCTCTGACATTCCATCTCGTTACATCTCGTATTTCGCCACAACTGATATATCGGCATTAGTTACCCTGCGACTGCGCAAACAAAAAGAGCCGCTACCCGGGTGGATAGCGGCTCCAAAGCTCAACTATATGAGCATCGCGCGGGCGCGATTAGGCCTTGAGGGCCTCCTCGACGGCGACAGCGCAGGCGACGGTGGCACCGACCATGGGGTTGTTGCCCATGCCGATGAGACCCATCATGTCAACGTGCGCAGGCACGGAGGAAGAACCGGCGAACTGGGCGTCGGAGTGCATACGGCCCATGGTGTCGGTCATGCCGTAAGAGGCAGGGCCGGCGCCCATGTTGTCCGGGTGCAGGGTACGGCCAGTGCCGCCACCAGAAGCGACGGAGAAGTACTTCTTGCCAGCCTCGATGCGCTCCTTCTTGTAGGTGCCAGCGACGGGGTGCTGGAAGCGCGTGGGGTTGGTGGAGTTACCGGTGATCGAGATGTCGACGTTCTCGTGCCACATGATGGCAACGCCCTCGCGGACGTCGTCGGAGCCGTAGCAGTTAACGGCAGCGCGGGGACCATCGGAGTAGGGGATGGTCTCGACGACCTTGAGCTCGCCCGTGTAGTAGTCGAACTGGGTCTTCACGTAGGTGAAGCCATTGATGCGGGCGATGATCTGAGCAGCGTCCTTGCCCAGACCGTTGAGGATAACGCGCAGCGGCTTCTTGCGAGCCTTGTTGGCGTTCAGAGCCAGGCCGATAGCGCCCTCGGCGGCAGCGAAGGACTCGTGGCCGGCCAGGAAGGCGAAGCACTCGGTGTCGTCGGAGAGCAGCATAGCGCCCAGGTTGCCGTGGCCCAGACCGACCTTGCGGTCCTCGGCGACGGAGCCGGGAACGGTGAAGGCCTGGATGCCCTCGCCGATGATGGCAGCAGCCTCAGAAGCGGACTTGGCGCCACGCTTGACGGCGAGAGCGCAGCCGAGGGTGTAGGCCCACTCAGCGTTCTGGAAGGCGATGGACTGGGTGTTGTTGACGATCTCACGCGGGTTGAAGCCCTTGTCGGTGCAGATCTGCAGAGCTTCCTCGAGGGAGGCGATGCCGTTGTCGGCGAGGCACTTGTTGATCTTGTCAGCGCGGCGCTCGTAACCTTCGAACGTAACAGTCATAGTTATTTCCCTCCCTTTCTACTCGTGAACCGGGAACACGCTGGCGACGGAGTGAGTCTCCTCGTCGGTGCGCGGGTCGATGTACTTGGCAGCGTTCTCCCACTGACCATAGTGGCCCATAGCGCCAGCGATGGCCTCCTCGGGGGTCTTGCCGGCCTTGACGGCGTCGGTGAACTTACCGAGGTTCAGGAACTCGAACGCGATGATCTCGTTCTTGTCGTTGAGAGCCATGCGGGTGACGTAGCCCTGAGCGAGCTCGAGGTAACGAGCGCCCTTGGCCTTGGTGCCGAACATGGTGCCGACCTGAGAGCGAAGGCCCTTGCCGAGGTCGTCGAGGGAGGCGCCCACGGGCAGGCCGCCCTCGGAGAACGCGGTCTGGCTGCGGCCGTAAACGATCTGCAGGAAGATCTCGCGCATAGCAACGTTGATGGCGTCGCAGACGAGGTCGGTGTTGAGGGCCTCGAGGATGGTCTTGCCGGGAAGGATCTCGGAAGCCATGGCGGCAGAGTGGGTCATGCCCGAGCAGCCGATGGTCTCAACGAGGGCCTCCTCGATGATGCCGTCCTTGACGTTCAGCGTGAGCTTGCAGGCGCCCTGCTGAGGTGCGCACCAACCCACACCGTGCGTAAGACCGGAGATGTCGGAAATCTCCTTAGTCTGGACCCACTTGCCCTCCTCGGGGATGGGTGCGGGGCCGTGGTATGCACCCTTGGCAACGGGGCACATGTTCTCCACTTCCTGTGAGTACTGCATGCCTCTCCTCTCTATCGTGTTGGCGTCCCGTCTGGGGGTCGTGGCTGGCGATTGCCGGGCGACCCTTCGAAAGGGACATGACATGCAGCCCCTATAATACCGCGAAATGCACGGAATATTCGGCGAACGGCTCAGTTTTCGTAGCGAGAAGCGCGGAACTTTCAATTGAAGCGATTTAACTCTATGTTCTGTGGTCGCGAACTTCTGTAGAGGGGGTCCGTCTTGGGCAGGCTTTTGGTCAGCTCTTGCAAGCGTTGCAGGGGTTGACCTGTTGCAACGGTGCCGTTCGCCGCCTGTTTACTGCCTTTGGCCGCGCGAGTGTATTGTTTTGCGTGAATGTTTTGATGGCACGCTTCAATCGTGCTGTATTTGATGGTGAGCGGATCCCGGGGAAGGGAGCGCCATGCAGCGCGTTTGGAGAACGGTTACCGGCTTTTACCATGTTTCGGCCCGTGGCATCGGAAAACAGATCATCTTTGAGACCGATGACGACCGGTGGGAGTTTTTGGAGCTGATGCGCAACTGCTGCCGCGAGGCCCAGGTGACGATTGTGGCGTGGTGTCTCATGAGCGACTGCGTGGATCTGGTGCTTTTGGATTACGAGGACAAAATGAGCGCAGCCATGCAGCGGCTGCTGTTGACGTATGCTCGTCGGTTCAATAAGCGCACTGGGCGCTCGGGCTGCCTATTTCGTGAACGTTTTGAGCGCCGCTCGCTCGATATCGACTCGCAGGTGATGGAGGCTGTTCGCTCTGTACACGCTGATCCGCAGGAGGCTGGCATCAGCTTAATCGAGCGTTATGCGTGGAGCAGCTTTGTCGAGTATCTACGGGCCTATGACAACGATATGACGAGGGGATTTTCCGACCCGTCTTGCGTGCTTGAGCTTTTTGGTTCTGCCAAGGCCTTTATTGCCTATTCGCTTTCGACGCCCGATGCCTGCGAGCCTGCGATGCCCGATCTGGAAGAGACGGAGTGGGAGCGGCACGCCTTTGCCGAAAAGCTGGCGAAGGGTCTCGGGGTTCCGCTCCACGAGGTTAAAGCCGCATCGTCGGCGCAGCGCAATATCGTTATTCTTGGATTGCATGATGCCGGATTTACGGTGCGTCAGATTGAGCGGTATACGGGGATTGGCAAAAGTACCGCTGCGCGCATCGTGCGCGCTCGTGCGCCAGCGGCGGTGCTGACTGGTGGAAACGTGGTGTAGGGTCGCCTGTGCACCGCAGCCGGGGTCGCCCATTCGCCACAACTATTGTTCTAAAAGCTTGGTACGGTAACTGCGCATCTAGATTTGCATAGAACGGTCGCCTTCATGCATATAATAACGGCTTAGTTAGGTTTAGCCTGTGCCTACCCCCGTCTACTCCGTGCAAAAAGCGGAGTATTCAGCATCGTGGTACTGTCGGCACCGTCGCAATCTTGAAACATACGGGCTCCGAAGCGATTTGTGCCTACCGATGATCCTCCGAAGCTCATGTTTGCGCCCCCTGAGACCTCGATGCTTGTTCTAAATCGCAATATAAAGGCGACTTGAGATGTTGATTAACACTTCCGATGCGTATACACACAGCTTGGCGTGCTGAATACTCGCAAAAATGCACGCCGCACCCTAGGGGACCCGTCTGTGGCAGACGCAAAGCGAACCGGAGTCCAGCGGGGCAGGACATGGGACGTTGCGTGGAGTGTCCGTGGCCCTGCCGCAAGCCATTGGTGCTGTGGAGAACATCCGTGTTCGCGGTTGGCCGTGCGTTTAATGACAGGCGGGGCGCCGGACGCGTGGACTGTGTGTGCTCGTTATAAAAAGCCGAGCCGCCCGTATCGGGCGGCTCGGCCATCAAAAAGCTTGGATTTGGGACATCCGCTACTGGTTAGCTTTGCCCTCGAGCATGCCGCCGAGGGTGCGCCAGGCGAGTTCGGCGCACTTGACGCGGGCGGGCATGTGCGAGATGTCCTGGAGCTGGGCGGCTTCGTCCAGGTCTTCCAGGTCCTCATCGGAGAGCTGCTCGCCGCGAATCATGGCGAGGAATAGCCCTGCCAGTCGGCGTGCTTCCTCGACCGTCTCGCCGGTAATGAGGTCGGCCATGATGTCGGCGCTGGCCTGGCTGATGGCGCAGCCGTGGCCGGTAAAGGAGGCCTCCTCGATCACGTTGTTCTCGACGCGCAGCTGCAAGGTGAGCTCGTCGCCGCAGCTGGGGTTGATGCCGTCGTGCTCGTGCGTGGGGGCATCCATCTCGTACTTATAGTCGGGGTGTGAGTTGTGCTCCATGAACGTGGTGGAGGTGTAAAGGTTACCCATTGAACGTACTCCAAACGTGATGCAGACCGGCGATGAACTTGTCGATGTCGGCCTTGTCGTTGTAGAAGGCTACGCTGGCGCGGCAGCAGGCGAGGTTCTCGACGCCCAGCCAGGTGAGCAGTGGCTGTGCACAGTGGTGACCGGCGCGGATGCAGACGCCGTCCATGTCCATGATGCTCGCGACATCGTGCGGGTGGATGCCCTTGACATTAAAGCTCACGACGCCGTGATGGTTGTCCCAGTAGATGGAGCCGATGATCTGGACAAAGTCGAGCTGCATGAGCTCGCCCATCAGGTAGTGGACGAGTGCCTGCTCGCGTGCCTGGATGTTTTCATAGCCAACCGTGTTGACGAGGTAGTCGAGGGCGGCGCCTGTGGCGAAGATGCCGGCGGCGTTCTGCGTGCCGGCCTCGAACTTCTCGGGGACGGGCGCCCAGACGGCGTCCTGCTCGGTGACCGAATCGATCATTTCGCCACCGGTAAGCATGGGCGGCATGGCGTTGAGCAGGTCCATCTTGCTCCACAGCACGCCGATACCCATGGGGCCCATGGCCTTGTGCGCGCTAAAGGCAAAGAAGTCGGCGCCCAGATCGGCCACGTCGACCGGCATGTGCGGCAGCGACTGCGCGCCGTCGACGACCAGATAGCCGCCATACTTGTGCACGAGCTTGCCGAGGTTCTTGACCGGGTTCTCGACGCCTAGCACGTTGGAGACCTGACCCACGGCCAGAATCTTGGTCTTGGGGCCAACCTTGGCCAGAACCTCCTCGGTTGTGAGCTGGCCGGTCTTGGTGGGGTAGAGGTAGACGAGTTTGGCGCCGGTCTCGCGGCAGACCTGCTGCCACGGGATCAGGTTGGAATGGTGCTCCATGATGGTGATGACGACCTCGTCGCCGGGCTCGAGCACCGTGGGTGCAAAGCTCTTGGCGACCAGGTTGAGCGACTCGCTCGTGTTGCGGGTGAAGACGACTTCGTTGGCCTGGGCAGCGCCGATGAGGTCGGCGATCTGCTGGCGGACCTTGGCGATGGCGTCGGTGGCCTCGACAGACAGCGAGTACAGGCCACGCAGGGGGTTGGCGTTCATGCGCTGGTAGAAGTCGCGCTCGGCGTCGAGCACGCAGGCGGGGCGCTGTGCGGTGGCAGCGCTATCGAGGAAGGCGATCTCGGGATGCTGCTGGAACAGCGGGAACTGCGCCTTGTAAGGGTTGGTCTCGATGTCGACGGTGGGCCAGCCGCGCGAAGCCTCGTCGCTGGCGTCGAGCTCCATGGGCTCGGGGGCGGTGCAGGTATCGCATTTAACGTGCTCGGTATCGATCATGCGAGCTCCTCTTCAAAGTTATCGATCAGGTTGTTGCCCAGGCGGACGACGGCGGCGCGGGTGTGCTCATCGGTGGCGGAAAGCGCGGCGTCCTCCAGCTTGGCGCGGATGAACAGGTCCTCGGCGGCGTTTTGGTCGAGGCCGCGGCAGGCGAGGTAGAACAGCTGCTCGTCGCGGACGTGACCGATCGTGGCGCCGTGGTTGCCGGCGACGTCATCCTCGTCGCAGAGGATGACGGGGACGGTCTTGTTGTCGACGCCCTTGTTGGCCAGCAACACGGTTTCGCGTTCGGTGCCGGTTGCGCCCTTGCAGCCGTGCACGAGGTCGATGGTGCCGCGGTAGACCTTCTTGGACGTGCCGGTCAGCACGCCGTTGGCGTCGATCTCGCACTCGGTCTTGCGGCCGCGATGGCGCAGCTCGTAGTTAAAGTCGCGCACCTGTTCGCGGGCACCCAGGTAATCGGTGTCGATCGTCACCTTGGCGGTGTCGCCCAGCAGGTCGCCGGCAAGGCCGGTGGCGCTGGCACCGGCACCCAGGACGGTGTGCTGCACGTTGACGCGTGCGCCCTCGTCCAGGAACAGGCCGGTGTCGTCGAGTGCGATCCAGCTGTCGTCGAGCGTCTGCGTGCAGGTCACGTTGACGGTGGCGTACTCGTGGGCGCACACGCGCAGCGCAGAACCCACGACGCCCTCGCCGGCAACGGGGGAGTCCAGGGCGATCTGCAGGTCGAGCGTCGACTGCGGATGGGCGACGACGTCGATGGTGGCAATCGCAGCCGCTGCGTCGACGCCACTCACGCGCACGGTAACCGTGGCGTGCTGGTATGCGGGCACATCGATGACGATGCGCTTGGTGGTGTGGTCGGCCAGGTAGGTGTAGGCGGCTTCGCCCATGCCGGTCTCGAAGGCCTCGGCAGGGGAGAGCTCTTCCTCGAGCTTGATGGCGCCGGCCTGGTAGACAGAGGTGGCGGGCACGTCGAGCTCGGTCTCGGGCGTGATGCGGGCGCGGTCGGCGGCGTCGCCGGGGGCAGCGGCGCGGCGCTCGGGGAAGCGCTCGACCATGGCTTCCATGGCGGCGTCAAAGGCGTCGGCGGCACCGGAGAACTGCTCGTCCAAGCCCTCGACCTCAACGGCCCCGGCGGGAGCGGTGACAAGCTCGTCGGAAAGCTCGAGCTTGGTCTGGTTCATCTTGAGCCAGCCCCAAGTGGCAGCAGGCATCGCATTAACCTGCTCGAGCGTGGTAGCAGCGGTGTTGGTTTCCTGTTTCATTATCCGATCGCTCCTTCCATCTCGAGCTTGATCAGGTTGTTCATCTCGACGGCGTACTCCAGCGGCAGCTCTTTGGAGACCGGGTTGGCAAAGCCGTTGACGATCATGGTGCGGGCCTCTTCCTCCGAGATGCCGCGGCTCATCAGGTAGAACACCTTGTCGTCGCCGATGCGGCCGATGGTGGCCTCGTGGCCGATATCGACGTTCTTGGCGCGGATGTCCATGGCGGGGATGGTATCGGAGCGGCTCTGGTCGTCGAGCATGAGCGACTGGCAGCTCACGGTTGCCTTGGAGCCCTCGGCCTTGGGAGTGGCCACGATTGAGCTGCGGAAGGTCTGGATGCCGCCGCTCTTGGAGATGCCCTTGGTCTCAACGGTTGCCGAGGTATCGGGCGCGTTGAGCACGACCTTGCAGCCGGTATCGAGGTTCTGACCTGCGCCGGCAAAGGTGATGCCGGTAAAGCTCGAGCGGGCACGGCGGCCGTTGAGCACGCTCATGGGGTAGAGATAGCCCACGTGGCTGCCGAAAGAGCCGCTGATCCACTCGATGTCGCCGTCCTCGTCCACGCGCGCACGCTTGGTGTTGAGGTTGTACATGTTCTTGGACCAGTTCTCGATGGTCGAGTAGCGCAGGTGCGCACGCTTGCCCACAAAGAGCTCCACAGCGCCGGCGTGGAGGTTTGCCACGTTGTACTTGGGCGCGGAGCAGCCCTCGATAAAGTGCAGGTCGGCATCGTCCTCGACGATGATGAGCGTGTGCTCAAACTGACCGGCGCCCTTGGCGTTGAGGCGGAAGTAGCTCTGCAGCGGGAAGTCGAGCTTGGTGCCTTTGGGCACGTAGACAAACGAGCCGCCCGACCATACAGCGCCGTGCAGGGCCGCAAACTTGTGATCGGTGGGCGGGATGAGCGTCATAAACTTCTCGTGGATGAGCGGCTCCCACTGCGGGTCGTGCAGGGCCTCCTCGATGCCGGAGTAGACGATGCCCATCTTGGATGCGGTGTCCTGCATGTTGTGGTAGACCAGCTCGGAGTCGTACTGTGCACCGACGCCTGCCAGGTAGCTGCGCTCGGCCTCGGGGATGCCCAGGCGCTCAAAGGTGTTCTTGATGTCGTCGGGCACCGACTCCCAGTCGTGCTTTTGGTCGGTGTTGGGCTTGACGTAGGTGACGATGTTGTCCATGTCCAGGCCCTCGATGGAGGGGCCCCACGTCGGGTCGGGGAAGCGGTTGAAGATCTCGAGGGACTTTAAGCGCAGGTCGAGCATCCACTGCGGCTCGTCCTTCTTGGCGCTGATCTCGCGCACGATGTCGGGCGTAATGCCGGCGTCGAGGCGCTCGAATCCCTCCTCGCCATAGGTGAAGTCGTAGAGGCTGCGGTCGATGTCCGCGACCTCGGTGCGGTTCTTGGTCATTGCGTCGCCCCTTTACGCCTGCTGCCCGGCAGCGGCGGCCTCGGCCTGGGCGCGCTGCTCGGCGGCCTCGCGCTCGAAGGTCTCAAAACCGTTCTTGTCGATCCAGGGGATGAGCGAGGCGTCGTCCTCGCGCACGATATGACCCTTGACCATAACGTGGACGCGGTCGACATCCAAGTGCTCCAGGATGCGCGTGTTGTGCGTGATGATGAGCATGGAGCCGTCGCAGCTCTTGCGGTAGGCGTCCATGCCGTGGCTGACGGTGGAAAGCGCGTCGACGTCCAGGCCCGAGTCGGTCTCGTCGAGGATGGCGAGCTTGGGCTGCAGCAACAGGAGCTGGAGCATCTCGACCTTCTTCTTCTCGCCGCCCGAGAAGCCCACGCCCAGCTCGCGGTTGAGGTAGGCGGTATCCATGTTGAGCTCGGCCGCGAGCTCCTTGACGCGACGACGGAATTCCTTGCCCTTCATCTCCAGGCCGGGGCGGCCGGCGATACTGGCGCGCAAAAAGCTCGACAGTGGCACGCCGGGGATCTCGACCGGGGCCTGGAAGCTCAGGAACAGGCCGGCGCGCGAGCGCTTGTCGGTGGTGAGCCCGGTGATGTCCTGGCCGTCAAAGACGATGCGGCCGTCGTTGACCGTGTAAACGGGGTCGCCCATGACCAGGTGGCCGAGGGTGGACTTGCCGGCGCCGTTGGGGCCCATCAGCACGTGGGTCTCGCCGGCGGCGACGTTGAGGTTGACGTTGTGGAGGATGGTCTTCTCGTCCACGGAGGCGGTCAGACCTTCGATGGAAAGCAGCGGATTTGCGCTCATGCTGTCCCTCTCTGTATATGGTGTACTCATAGGTGTGCTAAACCCTAGGAATCTTCTCGGAATAAAGTTACTATGGGTTCGGCGTTAGTCAAGGGAAAACCCGACTAATCCACTCGACTTTTCAAATTCTGGGACAAAATAACCTGTTGTGTTTGTCCCACTTACTTAAGATTTGGGACAAACAAACTTGGTTATGTTGTCCCAGATGCAATGGGAGGGTAGGTATGCTCATTTCTTCCAAGGGCCGCTATGCCCTCCGGCTGATGATCTATATCGCGGCGCTGGGCGACGCCGAGGGCAAGATTGCCCTGCGCGAGGTCGCCGACCGCGAACATATCTCGCAAAAGTATTTGGAGCAGCTGGTTCGTCCGCTTATGAAGGCGGGCCTGCTTAAGAGCGTGCGCGGCAAGGGCGGCGGCTACATGATGGCCAAGGATCCCTCCGAGGTGCGTGCTGGCGACATCCTGCGCGCCGTCGAGGGCAGCACGGCTCCGGTGGCGTGCGATGGCATCGACAACAGCTGCGCCCGCAGCGATCTTTGCTCGACCGTCAAATTCTGGCGCGGTCTGGACGACGTGATCGAAAAGTACGTCGACGGCGTGACGTTGGCCGACCTTGCTGCCGTCCCCGAGATCAACTTCGACATTAAGCTGTAGGGCTGCAAATGACATCTCTCGACAAGGTGTATAAGCAAATTGAAGTTTTTGCTCGGGAATGTGACGCCGAGAAGGTTGTGCTGTTTGGTTCCCGCGCTCGAGGTGACAACTTGCCTAAGAGCGATATTGACATCGCCGTAGCAGGTTGCCGGGATTTCGGCCGGTTGTCATATTTGATCGAGGAGCGTCTTGATACTCTTTTAGATGTAGATGTCGTCAATCTCGACGAGTCCTTATCGCGTCAATTGCTCGATGAAATTGCCAGGGATGGTGTGATTCTGTATGAAAAAATATGAGAACTTTGTCAGCGCCTTGGCGAATCTTGAGGATGCGCCCAATCAGGATCTCAACAATGATTTTGTTCAGAGTGGTTTGATTAATAAGTTCAATCTTCAATTTGAACTGAGCTGGAAGCTCCTTAAGCGTCTGCTCGAGTATGAGGGCGCCACGCTTGCCGCGTCGGGGTCTCCTCGTGCCATCTTGAAGGAGTCCTACCGATTCTACGACTTTATTGATGAGGCGGCCTGGCTAGATATGCTCAAAGACCGCAATACGAACGTCCATATCTATGACAACAAGCTCGCTCAAGATTTGATTCAGCGCATCTTGAACGTATATATTCCCGCTTTTTGTCAGTTGAGGGACGGGCTGATGGAGCGATACGGCGAGCTTCTGATGGCGCCCGACGACCAGTTTGTTTAATTCCTTAAGATTTCGCGGAGGGTTGTTGCCGTTTACCGAGGGGTTGTTGTGCAACAACGGGCGAGCTGCAATACTTATTTTTATCTTTGCAAACTGCACTTTAACTACACCAATGCAGGGAGGATCTTATGCAGCCCAAGCATTCTGCTATTGTCGCGGGCCTGACGCTGGCGCTTTCGTTTGGCGCCGTTTCCGCGCCGGCACCCGCCGCTGCCGAGGAGCCCACGCCGGGCGTTGCCTCGGATGCGACCGATATCGATAAGGGTCTCTATACCCAGCAGTCCTTCTCGGGCGTGCTGAGGTCGGTCCAGGGCGTTTCGTTTGTTAACGTGACCCCCGAGATGAAGTACTTTACCAAGTACGAGAGCCACGGCAACTATAACCAGGGCTTTTCGTATGGCGACGGCTATAACGCGCTGGGTTATTACCAGTTCGACCGCCGATGGTCGCTCATTCCGTTTATGAAGCAGGCCTACAACTACAACCCCGAAAAATACAGCATGCTCAAGGATGCGATTGATCGAGGCAGCGAGATTTCCAACGCGAGCAATGCCATGTACGAGAACGGCCAGCTCACCGAGCTGGGCCATATCGCGCAGGATGCCTTCCAAGGTGCTTATAACACCGATCCTGTTGAGTTCTCAGCACTTCAAGATGCCTATGCGTACAACTCGTACTATGCGGTGACCGAGGCGTGGCTTAAGAGCGCTCTTGGCATTGACATCTCCGGCCGCGCCGATTGCGTCAAGGGCATGGTGTGGAGCATCACCAACATGTGCGGTACCGGTGGCTGCAGAGACTTCTTCCGCTGGGCGAATCTTTCCAACGATATGTCCGACCGCGAGTTTGTGACGGCGCTCTCCAATAGCGTGGTCAACAATGTCGCCACCAAGTTTTCAAGTCAGCCCCAGTATCATGAGGGCTGGAAGAACCGCTACCGCAACGAGCTGAAGGACTGCTTGGTTTTTATCGCCGAGGATGAGGCTGCCGCTGCGACGCCCGTGCAGCCCGAGCCTACGCCGGTGCCCTCGCCGACACCTGATTCGAATGACGACTCGAGTGACGACGCCAACGATGACAGGATGGATGCGCCCTCGACCGATGCTGACGGTAATGGCTCTGCTGGTGGCACTACCAACGACGGCTCTACCCCGAACGGCTCCAATTTGAACGGCTCTGCTGCGGGCGATTCGCCTTCAAGCTCTGCCGGCAATACGGACAGCGACGCTTCTGGTTCGACTGGCGCTGACACCTCTAACTCATCTACCGGCTCGAGCGATTCGTCCGTTGACACCGGCTCTAACAACGGCTCCGGCTCTGACGCAGCCCCTGATTCCGATGCTTCCAAGGACGACTCGAATAAGGCGCCGGACGCTCCCGTTGCTTCGCCGGACAAGAAGCCTTCTTTCTCCGAGCAGCTTGGTTCTACGCTGGGCTCTTCGCTGATGGCTGGCGTCAATAATGGCTCGACCCAGAACAAGGACAACTCTGATCAGGTTTCCACGGAAAAGACCGAGGCCGCAAAGGGCGACTCCAAGGACAAGGCTTCCGAGAAGACCGAATCTGATAAGGGTTCTAGCTCTGAGGAGAAGGACGACAAGTCCACTCAGAAGAAGGACGAGGGTAAGAAGTCTGAATCTGAGGAGAAGGACGAGAACAAGGACAAGACCGAGGACGGAAAGCAGCAGGGCGAGGACGGCGGTAAGGGCAACACCGACAACCAGAGCCAAGAGCAAAATGACTCCAAGACGGTGACCACTACAACCACGACGACCACAACTACCAAGTCATCTGGCGGCAATATGCCCAAGACGGGCGATTTGATTGTGATGGCGAGCCTTGCCAGTGCAAGCTTGGCCACGCTGGGCGCCACGTCTATTGTGAGCGGTAAGCATAAACTCGATCAGCAGAAGAAGGCTTCTGGGGAGGATGGCTCGGAGGAGTAGCCTCTCGGTTGCCAGATAACTAAAGAGTTGGGACGGGGTCCGGTGCGAATGCATCGGGTCCCGTTTTGTTGTGCAACGATTAGTTATGCCCCCTCACACCTCTTGTTGCTACCGTTGCCCGATATGTTCGCGCGGCGTCGTCGGTACGCGCGAGGCGGTCATTACAATTGGCATCGTGCAGCGATTTAGGGGGAACGTTTTGGTGTCTGAACAGGCAAATGTTGATTGTGCTGCTGGCTTTGGCGTGCGCTTGATCGGCTGTGCCGACGATGCGGTTTTGCCCATTGGCATGCACGACTATGCGGAGGCCCTTGGTTGCTGCATGCTGGTTGATAAGACCATGTTTATTGCCGATGTGTTGGACTGCGACGCGTCCGTTGTGGTGTGCTGTCGACCCGAGGGTTTTGGCAAGAGCATGAATTTGTCGATGCTCAGGGCTTTTCTGGAGCGTCCGGCGGTCGGTCGCTCTAGTCAGCGTTTGTTTGCCGATGCTCAGATTTGGGATGCAGACGGCGGGCGCTATCGGGATGAGTATGCTTGCTATCCGGTGATATCGCTGGACTTTTCTGGCGCTACGAGGCGTGGCGCCGCTATTGCCGGCGTCGTGCGCGATGCTCTTTCGGGCGAGTGCGCCCGCTTGCTGGCGCTTTTGGAGGCTCCTGATTTAGCTCGAGACAAGGTGCGTCACATCGAACGCGTTGCGCGTGGCGCGGCGAGCGCGGACGAGGTCGCCTCGGTGCTTGGCGTGCTCATAGAGCTGCTGGAGATTGCCAGCGATGAGCAGGTTGTATTGCTCGTTGATGGGTACGATGCGGCGTGGTCTCGCCGTGCGAGCGCGAGGGACGCTTCCGACGCCGATCCGGCAGAACTACTTGACCGTGTGCTGTTTGACGCCATTGCCACTGCGCGCGATTCGTTGCGGCTGACGTGTCTGATGGGGGAGTGTCCCGGTCCTGCCGAAGCGGCGCTTTCTTCGCGCGGCTGCTCGTATTGTCTGACGACGCCGCTGTCGGCGTGGTGTGACCGATGTTTCGGTTTTTCGGATGCCGAGGTCGAGGCTCTTTTGAATCATGCTGGGCGCGAGGAATACCTGGATGATGCGCGTGAATGGCTCGAGGGTTATCGGTTTGGCAGGGCCTATTGCTCGAGTCCAGAGCGTGTGATCGGTTTTCTTGGCCGAGGCTGCACGGCGCCTGTGCGTGCCGATCTGTATGGATATGCCGATTGCCTGAGTAGGGTAGTTGCCGGGTGGAATCTCGACCGCCTTTCGGTCTTGTTTGATTTGCTCGAGGCCCATGGGTGCGCTGAGGTCTCGCTTTGTTTGGGCACTGCAGAGCCAGATGTCTCGCCTGACGATGGCATGTGGACAGCGCTGTATCTGTCCGGTTTTCTCACGACGGATATGACTGAGGAGCCAGAGCATGGCAATCGCCTCCGTGCTTTGCGATTGCCCAATAACGAGCTTCGACAGGCCTTGCGTCTAGTGATTGTTGAGTGGTTTGAGTGCGCTGCCGAAGACACTCGAGATGTCGATGCGTTTCGCGACGGGCTGTGCCGTGGGAACGAGGATACCGTGAGGCGGGCGCTAAGCCGCATCCTGGGGGATGCGGGTATCGGTGAGACCGACCCAGATAAGCCGCTGCCATATCATCTGCTCTTGCAGGGGCTCTGCTTTGGCTTGCCGGGCTATGCCAATCCTGCTTCGAGGCGAAAGTGTGGCGCGGGTCGCTGGGACATCCAGGTTTTTCCTACGGGCGCTGTGTTCGACGTAGCTGACACGATCGGCATGCTGGATGAGCGCCCGCTTATAACGATCAATATGATGTATGACCCCGATGTGGATGCGCTGGGGTTGGAATTGCTGGCCGTGCAGTCGCTACTCGACATAGAGCGCGACGGCATCGACGAAATTCGTGTACCACGCCCCGGCGTTGGCCGCATGCGCTGGGGGTTTGGGTTTGATGGACAGCATGTGGCTACGGTGTACCAGCGGCTTTAAGAGCTGAGGTGTTTCCGGCTTCCGTTACTCGGTGTCCTTCATGGGCGGCATGGGCTTCCAGTTGGGATCCTTGATGATCTTGCGGGCGTCCTTCATGCCGCGGCGCAGCGCCGGAATGCCGGTCTTAAAGCACTTATCGACCGCAGCCAGGCGAATGAATTCCTTGCAGAAGGTCGCGGCATTGCCCAGGCGGAACAGCATGGGGTGGTAGTCACCGTAGATCTGCATATAGCGAGCGAGGAAGCCGCGGTTGCGCATGATGTAGTAGCGGTTGGTGTCGCTCGTAGAGTTGAGCTGGCGCTTGCCGGCAATGTCCCAATTAGAGACGGCGCGGGCGCGCTTGAGTACAACGTCGGCAACAACGGCGGCGGGGAAGTGCTGGCTGGCTACATAGCCGTAGCAGGCATCGTCGCCGTAGATGAAGAATCGCGCATCGGGCAGGCCGATCTTGTCGACCACGCGGCGCGAGAACATGCCGCCCTCAAAGCACAGCTGGTTCATGGCGCGGTAGCCCTCGGGGCCCAAGTCCCACTTGGCGACAGGGTTGGGAATGCCGAGTAAAAGGATGAGTTGGTACTGCCAAAAGAAAGCGCCGCCGTCAAAGTCTAGGCGCGAACCCTGGATGACGTCGTAGCGGTCGGTCCACTTGGCAAGACGCTCGATGCCTTCGGGGATGACGAGCACGTCGTCGTCCATCACCCAGAACCACTGGGCGCCCAGGTCGTAGGCGCATTTAGTACCGGCGGAGAAGCCGCCCGCACCGCCGCCGTTTTCGAGCTGCGGGGCGTAGATGACACGGTCGGTGCCGCCCTTCGCGTCGGGCTGTTCGATGTCGGTGCCCCACAGGTTGGCCAGGCGCTCGTTGAATGCGGTGCACATGGCCTCGGTCTCGCGCGAATTCTCGTTATCGACAATCACGATGCGCCAGGGCGCGGCAGTGAGCTCGGTCATGGAGTCGAATAAATTGGCCAGGAGTTCCTGGCGCTTGTACGTAACGACGACGATGGCGAGCTTATCGATGGGAGCGGGAAGGGTTGAAGGCATGGGGCAATATATCCTTTCACGCGCGGCGCGCATGCGCTGCACGGAAGCTATCGAATACGTCCTTGGGGCTGTCCTATTGTAAAGGCTCGGCGCACCTTAGCGGCAAGCTTTGAATAAAACGCAGGAACCTGCCATGGGCCCGCCGCATGACGTGGGGCTGCTTTGCCCGCAAGAGGCTCCATAGATTATATAAACGCCCGCTGGCGCGCTGACCCTTTGATACCATGAAACGACAGGTATTTCCTAAGGAGCACATTTGTCTACTAACGCCTCTGGCAGCCCTGTTCTGTCGCTGCTTATTCCCATTTACAATGTTCAGCGCTATCTGCGCGAGTGCCTCGATTCCGCTCTGGCGCAGACGCTCAAGGATATTGAGATCATCTGCATTAACGACGGGTCGACCGACAACTCGCCGGCGATTATCCGCGAGTATATGGAGCGCGATGGGCGCGTCAAGATGGTCGACAAGGCCAACAGCGGCTACGGCGACTCGATGAACCACGGTCTGGAGATGGCGCGTGGCAAGTACGTTGGCATCTTGGAGTCCGATGACTTTATGGCGCCCGACGCACTCGAAATGCTTGTCTCGGCCGCCGATAGCAATAATGCCGACTTTGCGAAGGCGAACTTTGATTTCTACTGGTCTAAGCCCGAGGAGCGCCGTTCGCTGCACGAGATGTTTAAAGCCAAGGACTGTGGCAAGCCGGTGCACCCGAGCGATACGACGCAGTTCTTTAAGCAAAAGCCGTCGATTTGGTCGGCCGTGTACCGTCGCGATTTTCTTGAGCGCAACGGCATTACGTTCCTGCCGACTCCGGGGGCATCCTTTCAGGACACGTCATTCGCCTTTAAGGTGATCGCGTGCGCTGATAAGGCTGTTTACCTGCATGATGCCGTGTTGTCGTATCGCCAGGACAACGAGAATTCCTCGGTCAATTCTTCGGCTAAGGTCTTTTGCGTCAATACCGAGTATGCCGAGATTGAGCGTTGGATTCGAGAGGATTATGCCCGCGACCACGCAAGCGGCGATGTCGCGCGCATGCTCAAGTTTAATCAGGTCATTAAGTACGATTCGTACATGTGGAACTACGTGCGCCTGGCGCCTAAGTTCTATAAGGAGTTCCTGGTGCGGATGGCCAAGGAGTTCCAAGCCGCCCTGGATGCAGGTGAGTTTTCACTGGACGACCTTAAGCCGTGGAAGCGTGCGAATCTCGCTGCAATCCTCAAAGATCCCGAGGGCTGGGTGGATGAGCATCCGAGCTTTGCGACGGACGGCGCTCTGGGACGTGCCAAATACTACGCATCGGTTGGAGGCCCCGGCGTGGTCGCCGCCTTCCTCATCGAATCGCTGAGGGGGTAGGTCGGCATGGGAGAGGCCTCGTGTCCTAAAGCTACCATTGTCGTCCCCGTTTACAACTCTGCGCGTTCCATTCAGCGATGCCTCGATTCGCTGTTGGCCCAGTCCGAGCGCTCGATTCAGGTTGTCTGCGTCAACGACGGTTCGACTGATGATTCGTTGAACGCGTTGCGCCAGATCGCGCAGGCCGACGATCGCGTACTGGTGATTGACCAAGAAAACGCGGGCGTCTCTTGTGCTCGAAATGCCGGTATCGATGTCGCCGAGGGCGAGACCGTCTTTTTTGTGGACGCCGACGATTACATCGATGCCCAGACGGTCGAGCGCGTGTTGCATGCCATGGAGTCTGCGGATGCCGAGGCCGCCGTTTTTGGCGGCGTCTGTGAACCTGCCGATGCTGCCCCCAAACGCGTCCAGCAACTCATGAGCCCCAAAGCTGGTACCTTCGGCGCCCGCGATCCCCAACTGCTGTTCCATTCGAATGCGCAGCCCTATGCCTGCCGTGCGGCTTTTTCGCGTGAGCTGCTCAATCGCGAAGGCATTCGCTTCGCCCCCGGTTTGGCTTTGGGCGAGGACGTCGTCTTTCAATTTGCGGCTTATGCGCTTGCCCGCAAGACCGTCGTCATGCCGGACAAGTTCTACCACTACGTGATGGAGAGCGAATCGGCGACGCACGAGTTCAACAGTGCCGAGGCTCGCGCCAAAAAGCTTGACGCCCACATGAGGATGCTCGAGGAGGTCTTGGAGGACTGGGCGGCCTACGATTTTTTGGACCTGTGTCCCGGCGAGCTGATAACTTGGTTTTTGGACCTTATTGTGTTCGACCTGGCGCGCTTGGATGCCGATGGTTTCCGCCGCGTTGCCAGTCGCGTCAACAGGGCTTTCACGACGTTATTGGGAACGGAGTGGGCGGATATGCCTGCTAAGGGCGCCGTTCGCCGTGTTGCCCACAAGCTCGTTGCGGCGACCTCGGGCGTTTTGATGGCAGACGCCGCGCTGTTCTATCTTTCGACTCGCGGTCTCAAAGCCTGCCTGGAGCGCTTTATCTAATTCCAAGCGCTGCCGCCCGCCGCAACTCGGCTGCTAAAATAACCCTGTTACACGCTATTCAACAGGAGGTTCTCTTGCAGAACTCTGATACCCCTAAAGTTTCGCTGCTTGTCCCCATCTGCAATGTCGAACGCTACCTGCGCGAGTGCCTCGATTCCGCCCTGGCGCAGACGCTCAAGGATATTGAGATCATCTGCATTAACGACGGGTCGACCGACAGCTCGCCGGCGATTATCCGCGAGTACATGGAGCGCGACCCCCGTGTAAAGATGATCGACAAAGCCAACAGCGGCTACGGCGACTCGATGAACCGCGGCCTGGAGATGGCGCGCGGTGAGTACGTGGGTATCCTTGAGTCCGACGACTTTATGTTTGAGGATTCGCTCCAAAAGCTGGTCGCCAAGGCGGATGCCGAGCACGCCGATGTGGTGAAGGGCGACTTCTATCTGTACTGGTCCACGCCCACCGAGCGCCGCGAGCTGTTTGGGATCATCGACGAGCATATGACGGGTGCCGCGTATCGCCCCGTCGATTGCCCGGGCATCTTCTACCGCAAGCCTTCCATCTGGTCGGCTATCTATCGGCGCCAGTTCCTCAACGACAATCAGATTCGGTTCCTTCCCACGCCGGGTGCCTCGTATCAGGACGCAGGCTTTAACTTTAAGGTTTGGGCTTGCGCCGAGCGTGCCGCGTTTATTGCGGACCCCATTTTGTGCTATCGCCAGGACAACGAGAAGAGCTCCGTTAATTCGCCCAACAAGGTGTTTTGCGTGTGCGATGAATATGCCGAGATGCAACGTTTTTTGGACGAGCGTCCCGAGCTCAAGGCTCAGCTTCAGGGCATTTTAATGCGCATGAAGGTCGATACGTACCGTTGGAATGATGAGCGTCTGGTCGATGAGCTGCGTGAGCAGTTTTGGGAGAAGGCCTCGCCCGAGCTCAAGACCGACTGGGATGCCGGTCGCTTTGACCTGTCGCTGTTTGATCCGCGTGGCGAGACCGACTTGCGCCTGATGGTCAAGTCGCCCCGCGCCTATATCGATTCGCGCTTTGACTTTAAGAAGCCGGGCAAGCTCAATACGTTTAAGCACTACTTTAAGATCGGCGGCTTGCCGCTGGTCTGGCGCGTGCTGACGTATCAGCGCACCTACGGCGACAACCCGCACCCCGATGACGTTCCGGCCGCACAGTAGGAGCGAGTGACTATGGCTACCCCCAAGATTTCCGTTGTCGTTCCCATCTACAAAGTGGAGGAGTGCCTGGCCTGGTGCCTGGACTCCCTGCTTGCGCAGGACATGCCCGATTGGGAAGGCGTGTTAGTCAACGATGGCTCGCCGGACGGTTCGCGCGATATTGCGGCTGCCTATTGCGAAAAGGACGCGCGCTTTAGGCTGGTTGATAAGGAGAACGGCGGCCTGTCGAGTGCGCGTAATGCGGGTATCGCCGCGTCCACGGCGCCTATCGTAGCGTTTTTGGATTCCGATGATCGGTTCACGCCCGATGCATGCCGCGTGATCGTCGATGCCTTTGAGCGCGAGGACTGCGACGTTTTGACCTTTGGTGCGAATCCGTATCCGCTGGAGGCGGGGTATCCGTGGCTTAACTATGCACTGAGTCCACGCGGTGTGTCGTTTGAAGGCTATAGCTCTGACCTGCTGTTTAAGGAAGCATCTCGCCCCTTTGCATGGCGCACCGCCTGCAGGCGTGAGTTTTTGCTGGGTAACGGGATCGTGTTCGACGAAACCGTTAAGTATGGCGAGGACCAGGTCTTCGATTTTGCCGTGTACGGTCGTTCGCACAAGACCGCGCTTATTTCGAACAAGCTGTACGACTACCGCGTGGCGCGCAAGGGTTCGCTCATGGACACCATGCGCTACGACGACGAGACACGTCTGCTGGAGCACGTGAAGATTTACTCCGCGGTGCTGGCTGACTGGCAGCGCGACGGTCTCGATGCTCAGCATGCCAATGACCTGGCGTACTTCCTCTGCGACCTGGTGCTGTACGATGCGCTCAGGTTGCTGGGTTCGGACTGCGGCAAGGTGTTTGCTGCCGTTGCCACGGCACTTGCCGGTTCTGCCGTGGGCAGCGATGCTGCGCTCGCACAATGCGCTCCTTCTGTTGCTGCTATGGTGCGTGCGGCGCTTACCAGCAAGGCCCCCAATGCCCGTGGGTGCAAAAAGCTCATGTTCGATTACGACGTCTTGAGGTTTGGGCGCCTGGGTGCCTGCAAGCGCATGGCAGCGAACGCCCTGGGAAAGCGAGAATTGTAGATGAGTATCAAGCGTTTGGCACTTTGCCGCAGTCAGGGCCGTCTGTTTGTGCTGCTTCGTTTTGCCGGTCAGGATGTCGCCGCGCTTATTGAGCGGGAGGGTTCTCAAGCGTTTGCCCATGCGACGACGAGCGGTTCTTGTGTGCTGTCGCTGGTGCTCCCGGTCGATCATGGCCGTGTGCTGGCGCTTTGCCCTTCCGTTTTCGATTACGAGCGCGAGCTCGCCGTCTTGGTGCTTCCGTTTTTGGACGGCTCGTCGATGGATGTCGTTTTTGCATCCGGTGGCCAAAGGTTGGGCTCCATTCGCCTCGATAGCCGCGTGGCCAAGCTGGAATCCAAGATTAACTACAAAGCAAAGCCTGCGCTGTGTGCGCTTATCCGCGATGCGCAGCGTGGCGAACACTGCGGCCTCTACGAGATCGATGCCATTCGCTATTTGCCGGCAGACGCCGGCGCGGCGTGGCGCTATGAGGTTACCTGGGCTGGAGACCCTCAGTGCGCACCTGAGCTCCAGATTTTCGATACGCATATGAATGCCATCGATGTCACCGTGCATGTGTTTGAATCGCAGATCGATGTGCCACAGCAGAACGGATGCCGCGTCAATAAAACGTATTTGAGCGTTGAGATGCCCCAGGATATACGTGATTTTGTCGCGATTGCAATCGACCCCGCGGGGCAGATCCAGAGCGGTTTTTGCGCCATGGATGGTCGCCTGTACAACGGCATGGTCGATGACAGTTGGAACCGCATGAAGGACGCGCGTGCGGACGACGCAGCTTATCGACGTTGGTTTGAGCAACATCGCGCAAAGCCGGGCGATTTGGCGTGCCAACGTGTCGCTTCGGCGGCCTTTGCCTATAGACCGCTCGTGAGCATTGTGGTGCCGTGCTATAAAACTGATCGGGTCTACCTGCGCGAGCTGCTGGACTCGGTGCTAGCTCAGAGCTATGGCAACTGGGAATTGCTGCTTATGGACGCCTCGCCCGAATGGGATGCGGTGGCCAATCTTGCGGCTGCCGCCAATGACGAGCGGGTTTGTCGTATTGAGCTGCCTGGCAACGGCGGCATTGTGCTCAACACCAACGCTGGTATTCAGCAGGCGACTGGAGACTACATCGCGTTCTTGGACCATGACGACATTCTGGAACCGGACGCGTTATTCCAGTATGTTTCCGCGCTGAATAAGGCGGCCGAGGGCGAGCGCCCCCAGGTCCTGTTCTGCGACGAGGACGTGTTTCAGAAAACGGGGGAGTGGGGTCAGCCGGTCTTTAAGACCAAGCTCAACGCCGATCTGCTCTATAGTCATAACTGTGTGACGCATTTCCTGATGGTGGAGAAGGCGCTCATCGATTACATTGGCACGTCCCCAGAAGATGTTGCGGGTGCCCAGGACTACGACCTTACGCTTCGCTGCCTTGCGGCGGGCGCGCGGTTTGAGCATGTTGCGCACGTGCTGTATCACTGGCGCGTTCATCCGGGATCGACCGCCGATGGTTCTGCCGATAGCAAGCCGTATGCTATTGAAGCCGGGCGCCTTGCGCTTCAGCGCCACTTTAACGCACTGGGCATTTGCGGAACGGTCGAGGAGACCGAGACGCCGTTTGTCTACCGCATGCGCTATGCGCTGCCGGAGCCTGCGCCGCTGGTGAGCATCGTGATTCCCACCAAGGATCACGTTGAGACGCTCGATGCCTGTGTGGCGTCGATCGCTCAGAAGGCCACGTATACCAACTACGAGATCGTCTTGGTGGAGAACAACAGCGAAGCCCCGGAGACGTTTGCGTATTACGAAACCCTGCCGGAGCGCGTGGCTGCAGCATCCGAAGGTAAGGGCACCGCGCGCGTTGTGTACTGGCCGGGCGAGTTCAATTACTCTCAGATCGTCAATTTTGGTGTGGAGCACGCCAGGGGCGACTACCTGTTGCTGCTCAACAACGATACCGAGGTCATAAGCTCCGATTTTATCGAAGAGATGATGGGGTATCTGCAGCGTCCCGATGCGGGCGTGGTGGGCGCCAAGCTCTATTTTGCCGACCATCTGGTGCAGCACGCTGGCATTTTGGTCGGTGTGCGCGGCGCACTTGCCCATGCCAACCAAGACTTCTCGGCAAAGCGCGAGGGCTATCTTGCTCGTGCTGTGCGCCCGGGCAACTTTAGCGCCGTGACGGGTGCCTGTCAGATGGTGCGACGCGACGTATTTGAGCAGGTCGGAGGCTACAACGAGGAATTCGCCGTTGGCTTTAACGACGCAGACTTTTGCCTGCGCGTATGGGAGGCGGGCTACCGCACCATCTATACGCCCTATGCCGAGCTGTATCACTACGAGTTCACCTCGCGCGGCAGGGAAGAGGCCAACGAGGAAAAGTTGCGCCGCTGGAAGCGCGAACAGGCACTGTTCATGCAACGCTGGCCTGAGTTCTTCTTGACGGGCGATTCATGGTTGGGGCCGAACTTGTCCTCCGACAGTGAGTACTTCTCGTTTTAGTGCGAAGTAATGCCAAGTTCCGGCAAAGTATCCTCAAGAGCTGCAAGGGCGGTGGGGTTCAAGTACTCCTCGTTCAAGCAGCTCTTGTCATATCGAAAACGTGCCTCAAGATTTTTACAGGTGGTTGTATTAAATCGGTTCGCTCATGCGCTCAGTTTGCCTTAGAAGCTATTTGGCGTAACGGTTGGGGTTCGGCGACTCATATTTAAATTGCAGTCACAAAGACACCTTTTATCGATTTCCCGTTGAAATACTGAATTGATAGTTTAAAAATAACTTAAGAGAGCCTTAAATCTCGGAGAAAGGATGTCGTATGAAAAACCTTCGAGAAAGATGGCGCGGACTAACAGTGCTGGGAGTTGTTGCATTTGCCGCTGTCTGCATGACGGTTGCCCCGGCGCCCTCATTTGCTGATATTGCTGGCGGTGGCGGAGGCGGTGGACCGATTACGGAATGGTGTTCCGACGGTCGTCCGAAGACTGGACTCGTTCGGTGCGAGGACGGCAACCTTCGCTATTTCGATCCCGAAACTGGCGCCATGGTCACGAACCAGTGGCATAACGAATACGAAGCTGTCTGGTACTATTTTGGCGCTGACGGGATCGCGGTGTCGGGCTGGCAGTCTATCGGTGGGGACAAGTATTACTTCTACCCCGAAAGCCATGATATGGCATACGGCCGAGTTCAGATTGACGGCAAGAACTACTTCCTGAACACCCCTGGTGCCAACGCCGATGGCCGCATGCAGCATAGCGGCTGGCTCTATGACTCCATCTATGGAAAGTGGTTCTATGCGACCTCCAGTGGCGAACTGCTGACCGGTTGGCATAATATCGGTGGAACTTGGTATTATTTCGACGAGTATGGTGTCATGCTGACCGGCTGGATCAACGTTTCGGGGACGTGGTACTACGCCAACGCTTCCGGTGCGATGGCCACTGGCTGGCTCAACATCGGCGGTACGTGGTACTACCTCGACGGTTCGGGCGCCATGGTCGCTAACAGCTGGCGCAGCCTCGGCGGCTCCTGGTACTGGTTCGGCGACTCCGGTGCAATGGCCACTGGCTGGTTCTTGGCAGGCGGCTCTTGGTACTATGCGAGCGGTTCGGGCGCCATGGCAACCGGCTGGCTCAGCAATGGCGGCACGTGGTATTGGCTCGGAGGTTCGGGCGCTATGGCCTCTAACTCTTGGGCTAACGTTGGTGGAGTTTGGTACTGGTTCGACGATTCCGGCGCGATGGTTACCGGCTGGCGTCAGGTCGGCGGCGCCTGGTACTACTTTAGCGGTTCCGGCGCTATGGCCCACGACGCCTGGGTCGGCGACTACTACCTCCAGTCTTCCGGTGCCATGGCTACGAATGCCTGGGTTGGCTCCTACTATGTCGGCGAGGACGGCAAGTGGATTCCGGGCTATGGTTTAGTTTGGTATAAGAGCGGTAGCCATGTTTACCATACGCATAAGTGCCGTACCGTTGGCAAGGACGCAAAGGGCTATTCGCAGATCTCTATCCAGGAGGCCCAGAGGCGTGGCGCTTCACGAGAGTGCAAAAACTGCCAGCAAATTGGCTAGTACATTACTGAGCTAGTTTTGATTGAGGCCCCGTTGCCCTGAGGTGACGGGGCCACTGCGTGATTGGATACTGTGCTGCTATGAAGAAATGGTCATTCGGGGTGCTGGTCTTTTCGGGCCTTGTTTCTTTGGGGCTCCTTTTGGGTTCGCCCTCGATGTTATACGCCCTTGATTCGAATAACACTGACGAAGGTCCCGCATCTAACGTTGCTATTGCTTCTGTCGAGTCAGGCGTTGATGCTCAGCGCGAATCGACCTTCGCTGTCGAGCAGAACTCTCAGGTGGATAATGAGACCCCTTCCGAGGTTTCGAATCAAATTATTTGGCATCAGGGGTGGATATCACCCGAAGAAGGGGCTGGTTTTTGGCGTTGGGGCTTGTCCGACGGAACAATCGCTGTTTCTTCTTGGAGACATATAGACGGTAGCTGGTACTGGTTCGACGACGAAGGTCGAATGGCTCAGGATGGGTTGGTTCAAGTCGGGGGTGCGACGTATGCCTTCTCCTCTTCGGGCGCAATGCGTGTCGGCTGGTACCTAGATTCTACGGGCCCCACTTCTGCTTGGCGTTATTTCTCCGGTTCTGGCGCCATGGTAAAAGGCTGGCTTTCAGACGGCAGCAACTGGTATTGGCTGGATGATGAGGGCAAGATGGTCCACGATGCGATGCTGCAGATTGGGGGAGCCACGTATGGATTCTCTTCTTCTGGTGCAATGCTTATCGGATGGCATCTTGATGCTTCTGTCTGGCATTATTTTTCCGGCTCTGGCGCTCTGGTAAAGGGCTGGCTCTCGGATGGGGGTCGTTGGTACTGGCTTGATCCTGCAGACGGTTCTATGGCCACCGGGCTGAATGAATGCAATGGCACCTCTTATATCTTTAACAGTTCAGGGGCCATGCTATCCTCCCAGTGGGCACTTATTGACAACAACTGGTATTACGCTGACTCCAACGGCTTACTGCATGGAGGTTGGTTACTTCTAGGGAATTCTTGGTATTACCTGGATCCAGGAAGCCATATTATGCTCACGGGCTTTGTGCAAGTGGGCTCGTCCACCTATTTCCTTACGAGCTCAGGTGCCATGGCAACAGGCTGGGCACTTGCTGATGGTACTTGGTATTACGCCGCATCAAACGGAGCTATTCAACGAGGGCGATGGATAAAGTCCGGAAGCGCCTGGTATTACCTTGATGATGTATCCGGCGCAATGCGTACTGGTGAATTTGCGGTAGGAAGCAAGCGCTATTTTTCTTATGATTCCGGTGCAATGGCATCTTCGTGCTGGATCAACTTGAACGATGGTATGGCATGGGCGAATTCGTCTGGAGCACTGAGCGAGCCGTTGCCTACTTCATCTGATGGATCTCCTGTAGTCGCTGATCGTACTGACTCGTCTTCATTGCCAGGTGTGATTCATATTGGAGATGCGGTTTTCTATGCGGATGCGAATGGTGTCGTTAACGTGGCGTCTGGTTGGATTATGTCGAAAGACGCTTCTGACGAAAGTGGCAATACTTGGTACTACGCATCTTCCAATGGTGTCCTTAAGTCTGGTTGGCAATATGTCAACGGTGCGTGGTATTGGATGGACCCTTCCACATTCAAGATGAAAACTGGATGGCTTAATGACGGCGGTACGTGGTACTGGCTCCAGCCTTCGGGTGCCATGTTTGCTAACGGGTGGCTGAAAATCGATGGCGTTGACTATTACTTCAATGCAAGTGGTGCATGGTTGAATACGTCTGGTTCTGTTTTGGGGGTCAATAGGTCCAGCTTGGTCAATTGGCTTATGAGCCACGAAAACGACGGCTATTACCGTGGAACACGCTACGACACGCATCTCAGCCAGGAAACGTGCATGTACCCAAAGGGTGATCCGCGTTGGGACGGTTATACGGGCATGAATTGTGGTGGATTTGTATCGCATGCATATATGAAGGCGGGCGGGAATTTAGCTCCCATTGCCGCCGAGCAGAGCCATTCCCCTTGGAGTGGAGGTCCCGGAAGGGGCGGCTGCGTAAACGCTTATCGTTGGTACGGCTACGCTATCGATACGTGTGCGAACGTGACTTATTTCAACTCTATTGATGAGTTGTTACGTAGTGGTTTGGCTCGTAAGGGGGACATTGTGTTCTTCAATCCTTACAACCCATATGCGGACGATAGCCACATTGGCTTTTTCTGGGGCAATTCGCCGAGCGAAAATTTGTTCTGGCATAGTGATGGTTATGGAAATCGCATCTCCGGTTTGACCGCTTTGGGCCCATCGAAAGTAATACTGATTCGTTAGAATTCCGAGTTGTAGGGGACTCTCTGGGCCCCCTACCTTTTTGACATCTGGTTTGAAAGTTTATTTGAAGTCGGTATTCTTGGGGGCAAGAGGAGGGGGCAATGAGCCTGCGGGTTCAACCCTGCCGGTAAGTTCTTCTTTTCTTTGCAGCATTGCGCCCAACTATTTATTGTCCTAGATGGCATCTTGTCCTGTTAGATGTTCGGGAATCTTTCATAGCTATGCTGTAAGCTAGACGCAATCAAGAGCGAATGACGAGGTTTACATGAACAAACATCTTAAGTTGTTTTCGGCATTGTTGGTGCTGATGCTCTTTGCGCCCGTTTCTATGTTTGTATGCCCTGCGGATGCAGAGGCTGCTCAGACTCTGGTTGAGAATTCTTGGCGTTATGAGGGTGGACAATTAGTTTCAGATGATGCTTCTTCCGAAGAAGACGGAATAGCCTTATTGTCTATGGACGCTCTTCCCGATGGGGTTACAGCTCAGGGCATTGACGTCAGCGAGCACCAAGGGCGTATTGATTGGGACGCAGTTAAAGCTTCTGGCATCGATTTCGCTATTCTGCGCGTTGGGTTTGGCGCTCCGTCTTTCGGCGGTCGAGTTGACTATCAATTTAATCGAAATATTTCTGAGTGCGAGCGACTCGGAATTCCCTACGGCGTCTATGTCTATTCATATGCTTTTGATAATCAACAGGCAGCCGATGAGGCATCAATGGTGATCAATTGCCTTTCTGGGCATAATCCAAGATTGCCGGTGTATTACGATCTTGAGGATAACTCGATAATTGCAAATGGACGTCAAACCGGAATTGCATTGAGGGCGCAGGTTTTTTGTAATAGGATTTCTGCCGCAGGATATGAGCCTGGTATTTATGCAAATTTAAATTGGTTTAACAACATTTTGACTGACTCTGTATTTAAGAGTAGCTCTTGGGATCATTGGATTGCTCAATATAACTCGCAATGTGACTATACCGGCAATTACAGTTTTTGGCAGTATAAGAGCAACGGAAAAGTCCCTGGAATCAACGGCAACGTTGATATGAACTACGCGTATGTTGATGTCTCCCTTTATCATTGGCAACTAATTGACAGCACCTGGTATTATGCAGCCTCCAACGGCAAGGCGTATACCGGATGGTTGTTTCAGAGTGGCACGTGGTACTGGCTCGAGCCCGACGTGGGCGGTGCCATGGCTACCGGCCTTCACGAGTGCAACGGCTCCCTGTACTGGTTTAATTCGTCCGGCGCGATGGCGACCGGGTGGGTCCTCGACGGCGGGACCTGGTACTACGCGACTGGCTCCGGCGCGCTGGCGCGCGGCCCCGTATCCGTCGGCGGCGTGCCCTACTGCTTCGACGCCCGGATGGGTGCCATGCTGACGGGCTACCAGACGGACGCGCAGGGCGTCCGCCGCTACTTCGGCAGCTGCGGTCCCCTTAACGGCTGGGGCCTCGTCGACGGCTCCTGGTATTGGTTCGCTGACGGTATCGCCTCGACCGGCTGGCTTTACACCGGCGGCTCCTGGTACTGGCTCGACCCCGACGCGGGCGGCGCCATGGCGACGGGCCTCCATTCGTGCAACGGTTCCGCATGCTGGTTCAACAGCTCCGGCGCAATGGCGACCGGATGGGTCCTCGACGGCGGGACCTGGTACTACGCGACTGGCTCCGGCGCCCTCGCCTCCGGCTGGCTCAACCTAAACGGTGCGTGGTACTGGCTCGATCCCTCGACGCACGCCATGGCCACTGGGCTCCACGAGTGCAACGGCTCCGCGTACTGGTTCAACGCCTCCGGCGCGATGGCGACCGGTTGGGTCCTCGACGGCGGCACCTGGTACTACGCGACGGGATCAGGCGTGCTGGCCTCCGGCTGGGCATACGTCGGCGGCGCCTGGTACTGGCTTGACCCCACGACGCACGCAATGACTACGGGTGTTCAAGAAATCGATGGGGTGCAATACTCTTTTGCTAGCAATGGTGTATGGCTTGGCTAGCAGCTCTTCTTTAATTGCTTTTTTCTAATTACATATTGCTCTTAGCCATCCATTTGTAGACTATGTTTATGTAAAAATTGGTTACTACTGGGGGCTGCACATGGCAAGGAAAAAGCGAATAACATTAATCCTAATCATTCTTTCAACCCTACTGCTCGCTGGGCCCGGTGTGGTTGATATCGCAAACGCAGAACCCATAAGCTCCTCTATCCCTACTGATATTGAGAGGCAATCCGTCCCCTCGACTCTTTCTCCTTCCGATTCAATCGATGATGGTCCTGCTCAAGAATCCGTTAAATGGAATCTGGGTTGGAATTCGTTTGACGGCAACTGGTTCTATGTGGATTCAGTCAATCCGGTCTCGTTGCATTCTGGCTGGCTCTATACCAATGGGGCCTGGTACTGGCTCGATCCCTCGACGCACGCCATGGCCATCGGGCTCCATGAGTGCAATGGCTCCGCATACTGGTTCAATGGCTCCGGCGCGATGGCGACCGGATGGGTGCTCGACGGCGGGACCTGGTACTACGCGACGGGCTCAGGCGCGCTGGCCTCCGGCTGGCTCAACCTAAACGGTGCGTGGTACTGGCTCGATCCCTCGACGCACGCCATGGCGACGGGCTTTCACGAGCGCAACGGCTCCCTGTACTGGTTTAATTCGTCCGGCGCGATGGCGACCGGTTGGGTGCTCGACGGCGGGACCTGGTACTACGCGACGGGCTCCGGCGCGCTGGCGCGCGGCCCCGTATCCGTCGGCGGCGTGCCCTACTGCTTCGACGCCCGGACGGGGGCCATGCTGACGGGTTACCAGACTGATGCGCAGGGCGTCCGCCGCTACTTCGGCAGCTGCGGCCCTCTTAACGGCTGGGGCTTCGTCGACGGCTCCTGGTACTGGTTCGCTGACGGTATCGCCTCGACCGGCTGGCTTTACACCGGCGGTTCCTGGTACTGGCTCGACCCCGACGCGGGCGGCGCCATGGTGACGGGCCTCCACGCGTGCAACGGCTCAGCGTACTGGTTCAGCGCCTCCGGCGCGATGGCGACCGGATGGGTCCTCGACGGCGGGACCTGGTACTACGCGACTGGCTCCGGCGCCCTCGCCTCCGGCTGGCTCAACCTAAACGGTGCGTGGTACTGGCTCGATCCCTCGACGCACGCCATGGCCACGGGCGTTCAAACTATCGGATCATGTGAATACATATTTAATAGTACCGGCAAGATGATGGCTAATTGCTGGTCAAACGGTGATGGGTCTTGGATGTATCATTCGTCATCCAGCGGCGCAATTGACCTTAAAGGCATCATGACCGATTCGGGAATCCAGCTGATTGACGACGACGGTAATGCCAGAACTGGTTGGATTGAGAGTCAGGATGCTCGATATTATTGTTCTGCTAGTGGAGTAATTCTGACTGGGTGGCAGCAAATTGCTGGGTCTTGGTATTACTTTAACCCGGATGGTCGAATGGCGACCGGCTGGCTTAACGATGGCAGCAACTGGTACTGGCTGGATTCCGCTTCTGGCGCGATGAAAACGGGATGGCTTTCCCTTGGGGGCACATGGTATTACCTTGATGCCGCACGTGGGGGAGTAATGTTGAGCAACGGTTGGTATTGGATCGGCTCTACTGACTACAAGTTCAGTTCATCCGGCGCAATGGTTGGCGCTTGGGTCGATGTCCCGTGCTATTTGCAGTACCCGGAACTTCCTACTGGCTGTGAGTCGGTTGCCCTTACAAACTTGCTTAACTACTATGGTTTCGGTTTAGGTAAGACGATTATTGCGGATTATTACTTGCCCAAGGGAAGCAACGGCAACTTTGTTACCGCCTTTGATGGCAACCCAAGGCGTAGCAGCGGGGGTCTCATGGGATGCGTCGCCCCTGCGATTACTATTGCTGGTAATAACTTTCTGCGCGCTGCGGGAAGTATCATGCAGGCAAAAGACGTTTCTTTCTCGTCAATTTCTTCCATTAAGAACAGACTGACCTGTGGACAACCTGTTGAGATGTGGAATACCGAATGGGGAAGTTGGCCAGGAGGCCGTTATGCTGCTCGTTGGTATAACGGGCATTCCTATGGTCTGTGGGGCGGTAATCATGCCGTAGTCCTTAAAGGCTATGATGACGAGCAGGGAATTGTCTATCTTTCGGATTCGATTAACGGCAATGTTACGCGAAATGCCCAGGTGTTCTTCGGCACGTGGCAACAGATGGATAGCCAGGCTGTGGTAATTGAATAGCCATGATGCTAAAAGGGGAGAGCTCGTCGAGCTCTCCCCTTTTACTATATTGTTAATCAAGCTACGCCGTCTTATTACGTCCAAATAGTTCGTCCCAGTTACTAGCTGCCAAAACTGTTCCGCATACAATTACAACGCAGCAGATTACGGATGCCATATCGGGAATTGTTCCAAGCAAGATCAGGCCAAAGACCACCGACCATGCCGAATAGGAGATATTCAGAGCCATCGCACGCGCTGCTCCGATTGCCGCAATCCCCTTGTAATAGAACAGATAGGATGCAGTTCCTGCGAGTCCGGCGAGTGCAATAATCAATGTAGGCATGCTCGGGATGGCACCCAGCGTGAAATGCCATGCTCCGAAGAGGGGGAGTACAAGCACTCCATAAACAAGCGCACTTGTAGTTTCGCGGATTTGCAAAGCCGTTTCGTCATCAACGGCATCATCTTTCATTCCCCATGCGCACAGCACCGCTTCGGATCCCCATCCGATAACAGCAAGCACCGCGCCGAGTAAGCCGAGGGGGGCATTTGCAATCTCGCTCGATCCGGCCGATAGATAGCCCATCGTCATTACGCCGCAAAGAGCAACGAGAAGGGAAAGAATCTGTCCTTTGCCCATTTTCTCCTTCAGCAGCACGAAAGAAAGGAATGCTCCGACAGCGGGATAGAAGGCGGATATAATTGCCGTGTAGGCTGCTCCGATATTATTAATCGCCAATACGTATCCGGTCATTCCGATAGGTCCACCGAGCAGTGCGCCGGCGATGACGACCTTGCCCGAACGAGTTTTAAGTGCAGCGAGCGTGTCTTTTAATCTGCCTCGAACTCCCATGTACCCAAAGAGCCAGATCGCACAGAAGGCATCATGGAGAAAAGATCCCGCAATGGAGGCACATGCAAGCGCTTCCGCCGATCCAATATAGGGCGCGAGCGCCAAACCGATTCCAAGTATTACTGTATCAAGGCCCCAAAGAAGACCGCTAAAAAAGCCGAATTGCATCGTCACTCACCTTTTCGATAGATCTCCAGTGCCTTTTTAAGGTATTTGGCACTGTAATTGAAGTAGATATAGAGCCATTCGCCTACGAAGTCGCCTTCGGCTTCTTTCAGAAGAGACCAGAGGTACCAGCACCATCCTGCAAGGGCAATGTGCGCATAGTTATGTGCAACTTCGTTGTTTGTTGCCTTGCGCCCAAAATATGCATCAAGCGCGCGGTCGACTTCATCTTCGGAAAGCTCGCAGCAGACACTGCACGTTCCAAAATCGTTTGCATAATCGCTCATGCCAGCATATTCCCAGTCAATGAGATAGTACTTGTCGTTTTCATCGATAAGGAAATTGAGGTAAAAGAAGTCATTGTGACAAAGGCATTTTGGCGCATTGTCGGCCTGGACAAAGTGCTCCAATTCATCGATTTCGGCGGCCATTTCCCTGTAGCCTGGAATGTCGATAGGGCCTTTTTCCAGAAGAAGTGATTCGTAGCGCTTCGCTTCGAGGTAGAAGTCAAATTCGGTTTCGACATTTGCACCGCTCTCGTGAAGCGAACGACACATCTGCATCATTCGATTCATTTGGGCATCATCATGCGGATCAGGCTGCTTTGCGTTGGGTACAAACTTCGAAATTTTCCAACCGCGCTTTGGGTCCTCATGAATGAACGTGTCGTCAAGGCCGAGTTCCTTGGCCTTTTTAAGTGCGGCTACTTCTCCATTTCTGTTAATAAGCAGTTCGGTCCCGACTCCCGGATGGCGGTAAACGTACTCTCCGTCATTGGTTCTAAAGTGGCACGATAGATTCGTAAGACCTTGTTTAAGGGGATAAACGTCGTGAATCTCTGATTTGGAGCAGCCGAGCACTTGCTCGATGTTATCGAAAATATCGGAGTCAACGTTTTCGATAAAATGCGGATCAAAGGCACGCAGTTCATCAAGAGAATCGAATTCGTTGATCTCGCCCTCAGGATACTTTTTGATCACCATATCGAGCTCCTTGATGTGCTCGATATATAGATCTTCCCAAAGCTTGTCCGTTGTTTCGGGCTTGTTATATTCCGTTTCGAGAATCTGCTTAAATGCAAGCGAGAAGGCTTTATCAAAGTAGACATGTCCGAGCATATACCAAGCATCGGAACCGCCAATCGTAACATTGGTGATTCTGTCCATTGCTCCGGTTTGAATGCACCATTCTTTGGTGGCGCCTTCAGCATATTGAGCAGAATAAAATGCTTTCCAAACGTATGCTTCAAACGGATTGTTTAGAAGGTAATCATCGCTTGAACAAATATAGGTGTTGCCAAGCCGCTCTTTTACGCACATAAGCGATGCGTGGTTATTTTTGGATGCATATTCGTTGTTGACGACAATCGAAACGCCGAACTTGCTTTCGAGATAGAAGAAATACTCTTTTTTATAGCCGACAACGACGGTGATATTGCTGATACCTGCGTCTTGCAGCTGCCTAATCTGTCGCTCAATGAGGATCTCACCACGTACTTTTAAAAGGCCTTTGGGCTTTTCATACGAAATGGGAGCAAAGCGGCTCGAAAGCCCCGCAGCCAATATCACTGCGTTTTCAACCTTATAGGGATGAAGCGCTTCGTAACCGCCGTCGGTTAGGCTGTCCGATTCGAGAAGCCCCTCATTCGTGAGCTCTTTATTCGCTGCGTTTACTGATCCAAGTGAAAGGCCGGTGCGCTCGGCAACTTCTCGCTGGCTGGCATATGGGTTCTTTAGGTATTCGTACAGAACTGTAAAGTTACGCTTGGTCAGTTCCACTGCAGGCCTCCAATTAAGATGTTCATTGCTTAGGAAAAGAATAGAATGATTGAACGATATGTTCAATCAATTGTATTTAGCTACATAGACTGAACAGAAAGTAGCGAAAATCAATCTCGAAAGGTGGATTAAAATAACTAAATAGGATATCTGGGAGGGTCGCTTATGTATCGATTCGAAAAGAAGGCCACGCTTGTTTGTGCTGCTGCGTCATTAATCACTGCTTGCTGCTTGCCCCTGAGTGCGAATGTCGCGTTTGCACAGGATTCCGTTGAGGCTCAGAGTATTGAGTCAAAAGCGGATTTTTCTTCTGTGGTTTCCGATGATTTGCAACCTGATAATTCTTCCGTCATAAAAGATGGCTGGCAACGAGACGAGTCGTCTGGAGTTTGGTATTACGGAAAAAACGGTAAACACCAAACTGGCTGGCTGCAAAGCGGGGGCTATTGGTATTGGCTTGATCCGGCCAATGATGGTGCAATGCAGACAGGTTATTTCAATGTGACCGATGCTGGCGGATCGACTGCTTCGTTTTATGCGAATGACGGCAATGCCGCAACGCCTTTTGGCGCGCTATATCAGAACTGCTGGCTACGTAACTCAGATGGAAATTGGTTTTATGCCAATGCTGGAGGCGATTTAGCTGCTGATTGGTTTTATCAAGACGGCACATGGTATTACCTGGATCCTGCCACCCATATAATGCAGGTTGGTTTTGTCGACCTCGGGAGCGGGAAATACTATTTAGATGCCACTGGTGCTATGAAAACCGGCTGGATTCTCGTTGACGGGAATTGGTACTGGGCATATCCATCGGGCGCACTTGCTTCGTCATGGCAGACGATAGGTGGGACTCGCTATTATTTTGACTCTCAGACGCTGGCTATGTTCAAAGGTCGTCACGAGATCGATGGAAGTACCTACATTTTTGGCGACTATGGCCTCGTAAATGGATGGTTCAAAGATGGAGTAGATTGGTATTACTGCTCTAATGGTATTGCGGTCACTGGCTGGCAACTCGTTAACGGAACCTGGTATTATCTCGATCCGGCTTCCGACGGCAAAATGTCTGTTGGGTATTTAGACCTTGGCAATGCAGCATATTATTTGAATTCGAATGGGACTATGGCTATTGGTTGGGCTCAGTCCGAGGACGGCTGGTATTTTGCCTCTGAATCTGGCGCGCTTATTTCTGGCTGGTATAAAGAGGGCGTGAGTTGGTATTACCTGGACCCTGCTAGCCATCTCATGAAAACGGGCTTATTTGAGGTGGGCGGCAACGATTGTTTCGCAAACCTGAGCGGTAGACTTGTGGTGTCAAGCTGGATTACCGTTAAAGACGGCGTAGAAAGATATGCCGATGGCAATGGATATCTTTGCAAAGATGTGATCCGCGAAAACGGTACTATCCTAAAAACAGCTGGAGCTGATGGCTGGCAGGTTGCGTCCGGTTGGGTTAATGTTGCAAATCAAAGGTTTTATGCTGAGCCCGGAACGGGCGTCATTCATCGTGGATGGCTGCAGATTGATGGCGATTGGTATTGGCTTGATGCCGATTCTGGTGCGATGAAAACTGGATGGGTTTTTACTGACGGTGCATGGTATTACCTAAACGCCGACGGAAAAATGGCAACTGGTTGGAAATGCCTCAATGGAACATGGTATTACCTTGACTCCAACGGCAGCATGCATGTTGGCTGGCTTAAAGATTCGGGTAAGTGGTATTGGCTAGACGGCAGCGGTGCTATGGCAACAGGCGCAAGAACCATCGATGGCGTGCGTCGAATTTTCTGGAGCGATGGCCAGTGCGACAAGGTTGGCTGGCAAAATCCTCCGCAGTATCCCCAGGTCAGCTCTTGGACTGTTCAGTTGCCTAGCTACTGCACTGGCTACTTTACCTATGTGACTCCTTCTCGCATTTCTGTCGAAGCGACGCGGGAAGATTGCGTGAATGCCTTTATTCAGCGTGCTTACGAATATATCGGTACGCAATATATTGAGCCTTGGTCTACCGCTCCCGGCGGGGCTGTTGATTGCTCTGGTTTTGTCTTGCAATGTCTTTATGCTACTGGCATGGATATGGGTGTTTACAACCCTTATAACCATCGCTGGGATCCAAGCCAAACCTACAATTCGATGAATTGGTATCGAAGCAACATCTTTATGCCCGTGAGCACCAGCTCGATTCAGCGTGGCGATGTGATTTATTATCGCGGGCATATCGCAATCGCACTTGGCGGCGGTATGATGATTGACTCCTGGCCTCATCAGGGTGTCGGTATTCATCCCGTCAGCGCTAGGGGAAATGTGATCGGCGCAGCCCGTCCGTTTATCTAATTGATTCCTTGTAAGACAGTCGGTACCGGTTGGGGGCCTGAAATGAATGCTCGGATTGATCATCGAATTCGCTGGCGAGCAATCGGCTTGGTGCTACTATCCGCCTCGCTCTCGGTTTTCGCCCCCGCGTTTTCTTGCACTGCTTATGCCGTGGAAGAGGGGGCGGATAACGATATCGTAGAGCGCGACTCGACGGAAGGGTCGGGTGCTTTTGTCGGCGGCGGTCTCGCTCAAGATTCCAACGATTATGCTGGCAAAACAGCGGAAGATTCGAATCCACAGGTTGTCGAAAGCCAAGACTCGTCGACGACGGAAAAACTATCTGGATGGCAATGGGACGGTTTGTCCTGGTATTACTATCTTGACGACTGCCGTTTGACCGGAATGCAGAATGTTGACGGCTCGTTGTTTTATTTGGACCCCGCTCGTGACGGCGCGATGAGTTGCGGCTGGATTTTTACTGACAATAAGTGGTATTACGCGAGTCCATCAGGCGCTTTGGCAAATGGTTGGCAGCTTATCGGAGGCCAATGGTACTGGTTTGACTCCCTTGACGGCTGTTCCATGGTTACTGGGCGACGTGTTATCGATGGGCATCCTTATCTTCTTGGAACCTATGGACTGATTAATGGATGGTGTCTTGATAACGGTTTATGGTATTGGGGTAGCAATGGTGAAGTCTTAACCGGTTGGCTTCAAACTGGCAATAACTGGTATTGGCTTGATCCCGCCAATGATGGTGCTATGTCTAGGGGAATCGTTTCCGTTGGCTCATCACGTTATTATTTATCGGATTCCGGTGCAATGGCTGTTGGTTGGGCGTTTGATGGTACGGACTGGTATTACGCAGACGGTTCCGGCGCACTTGCGTCGGGCTGGCGTTCGGTGAACGGCGCTTGGTATTGGCTCGATATCGCAAATGACAATAGAATGGTTACCGGCTTTTTTTCCATCGGATCGAATCGGTATCATTTTTCTTCAACGGGAGCGCTGTCACTCGGCTGGTTTATGAGCGATGGAGACTGGTATTACGCTGAGCCATCTAATGCATCGGGTATTGTAAAGACGGGTTGGCTGAAGGACGGTAGCCAATACTATTATCTTGATCCTGCCGTCGACGGCAAAATGCTGCTCGGGCATTTTTCTGTAAATGGGAAAAGCTATTATGCAAAAGGCTCAGGCGCTGTTGCTTGTCGTGAATGGGTAGATGTCCAGGACTCGGTTCAGGATGGTCCGTCTAAGGCTTTTGCTGGTTCTGACTGCTCGTTGTGCGGAACATTGCGCAATGGGAAGTTATTTACTTCAAACGGCGATGGCGAATTGGTCGAAGCGCGCGGTTTCGTGACGCTTGGTGGCTGCATTTTCTATGCTGATCCGACTAATGGCTCCTTGAGCGTCGGCTGGCAGAACGTTAACGGAAAATGGTACTTCTTTGATGAGACCGCTGGCTATGCACGATCTGGCTGGCTGAGCAAGGATGGCTCCTGGTTCTATTTAGATCCATCTACTTACGTTATGAAAACCGGTTGGGTTGCCGTTAACGGATATTGGTATTACTTGAATTCGTCTGGTTATATGCAGACGGGATGGCTCAATTTGGGCGGCACCTGGTATTGGCTTGATGCTAGTGGGGCTATGGCTACTGGCTGGCGCGTTGTGGACGGATCCTGGAATTACTTCATGGCTAACGGCGCGTGGGTGTCAGACTATATGGACGCTAAAGCTCAAAGTTATTCAAGTAATACAAATTGGCTGATACTTGTCGATACGTCGCGTTGTATCACGAGCATCTACACTGGGTCATGGAATAATTGGTCCTTAAACCGTCGATATGTATGTTCGACGGGAAAAGCCAGTACGCCAACTGTGATAGGGGAGTACCAAGTCTACGGAAAGGGATACTCCTTTGGGCATGGATATACTTGCTATTACTACACACAGTTCTACGGTGATTATCTATTCCATTCTTCGCCCTACTACGTCAACAGTAACCGGGTGATGGATCCCACGATGGGCGTTCCATCCTCTGCAGGATGTGTGCGCCTTGAGATCCAGAACGCAAAATGGATTTACGATAACATACCTTATGGAACAAAGGTTGTTACCTATTGATATTGGACAAGTGTCTTTAAAGGTGGGAGAAAGACACTGATTCTTAAGGGACTCTTTTCCAATTGAGGTGCTTTGATTTGGCAAGCGGTTTCATGAGAAGGCAGTCATAAACTGTATGCACTTCCGGTGCGCAGGATTTTAATTCTCTACGAGCTTCCTTTTCAGATTATTTTGAAAAGCCAACCATCTCGCTCCCTCTAGGGGGGCGAGATGTCGGTGTTGGTGTTAAAAATTACGGGAGCACCATTCAATTTGCCGCCATGTATTATCTAAAGGCCGAGCCTTCTCCTGTCTTTTTTGAGCGTAATAAACAACACCTTAAATCTCTAATGATTGCTTTGCTAATCTTGAAAACATGACTTTGGGAGGATTTTTGGAAATAGAAAAGGGAAATGGTACAGGCGTATGCGTACTTCTTTCAGCATATAAACCTGATCTTAAGTTTTTCGCCGCTCAACTTGATTCGATTGATGAACAAACGTTTCCGGTTACGCTTTTGGTCAGAAATGACTGCCCCGAATCGGCCTCTTTAGAGGGGTTTATCCAAGAGCATATAAAGAAAAACGCCTATCGTTATTATCATGGCGATAAAAATCTCGGTTATGTCAAATCGTTCGAGGCACTACTCTCTTTGGCAGAAGGGGATTACGTAGTATTTTGCGATCAAGATGATATTTGGGAGCCTAACAGAGTTCAAGTTTCGCTCAACCATATGCTAGAAGAAGGCTCAATTCTTGATGTTTGCGATAGATCGGTAATCGACGAAAACGGAAACATGCTGGTAGAGAGCTACAGAAAAGCTCATCCAAATTCGCCTGAAGTAAATTGGTGCTCCGGAGAGGATATTACTATTCAGGCTGCAAGTGTATGCTACGGCATTGGTATGGCTCTCATGCTAGATGCGAGTGCTGCTAAGTCGATGATTCCCTTTCCGGAATCCACTGCACATGATTTGTGGTTGACATTGGGCTGCAGCGAACTGGGGAAGTGCAGTTTTACAACGACTCCCTTGGTTAAGTATCGTCGACATGGCGGGAATGAAACTGGATTCCTTGCGGGTGTTGCTTCAAAAGATGATTGGTATTTAACAAGAGTTAAAAACAGGGTTGATACAGCTAAGCAATTTGCCGAAAGATTTCCTGATTCACCGCACCTAAAGGAAATAATGGGGTTCGCCGATGCAAGAGAGCGACGCTCCATAATTGGCTTGCTTAAATATCGACGAGCTTGCCCGTCCATTGCTAAAGCTGAAATCGTTATGCGACTTGTACCGAATTGGCTGTTTCTTTTGATTTTAAACATGATTAAAGAAGCAAAATAGCTTCGTATCCGAATCGCGACTTGTTCAGAAGGGCGCTTATATTTGTGGAAGCCACAGAGAAGACTCTTTCGATTAAACACAATATGTTCTGGAATACCGTTGGCTCGTTGACGAATTTAGGCTGTCAATGGCTAATCACTATATTGGTCGTTCGACTGTCTGATGGATATAGTGCTGCTGGAATTTATTCCCTTGCTATGTCTATTTTCAACATGTTTTCTCAATTGGCCCAATACAGGATGTACACGGTACAAATTGCAGATGTTGAAAGGAAAAACTCTGCTGGTGAATACCTGACTTTTCGTTTCTTTACTACGTTTATGGCGTTTGCAATGTTGGCCGTCTATTCCATTGCGACGTGTCGTATTGATACGGTGCCTGCTGTTCTTTTGTATGCTCTCTATAAAACCGCCGGCTTAGTTATTGATGTCATGCATGCCAATGATCAGGTTGGCCATAGGATGGACTATATTGGGAAATCCCTCATAATGCAGGGCATTGGTTCTCTCCTTTCGTTCATTGTTGTCTTTGGGCTGTTAAATAGCCTCGAAGGTGCATTGTTGCTAATGACGGTAGTGACTATAGGTATCGGTGTTATTTACGATTATCCGAGATCAAATCGAATCTCTGCAATCAAACTTGGAATTACCCAAGCGAAGGTCAGAGCTTTCCTATGTGGCTGTTTGCCCATCGTTCTGGGCGGCATTGCTGCTTCTGCGGCGCCGAATATTCCAAGGCAGTATTTATCTTATACATTCGGAGATTCTGCTCTAGGCATTTATGCATCAGTTGCTGCTCCCGTGGCAATTATCCAAATGGGTGCGACGTATATCTATAATCCTTTATTAGGTTATTTAGTAGAGCGTTACTATTCTAGGGAAAAGTCCTTTTTTACGCTTATAGGTAAAATACTTGCCGGTATTTTATTTGTCGGCGTCATATCAGCAGTTGCGCTTTTCTTTTTCGGCAAATTATTGCTGTCTTTGTTTTATGGCGCTGGAATAGCCAAACATTCTGATCTCCTTCAGCCTATGTTGGCTTGTGCCTTTTTGACTGGCATTGCTTGGTTTGTCAACGATTTGCTGGTTTCTCTTGATAACTACCGAGGGGTATTTGTTGGCAGCATATTGTCCTTAATCAGTGCTGTTGCTGTCATGGCTCCCGCGCAAGTGTTGTTTGGCTTAAATGGCCCTACTGTAACGGCGCTTATATCCAATGCTATTTGCCTTATTTATCAGTCTTTTGTTTTGGGGAAACAGACGCAAGAATGGTTTGGGGAAAAGAGATAGGCCGATGATGTCTAAAGCTCACGCGCTATTAAAGCTTCAAAACACTGAATTGGATATCCTTCAGGTTGTCGCTGCATTCTGCTCTAAGCACGGCATCAGGTGGTGGCTTGATGGCGGAACATGTTTAGGAGCAATGCGTCATAGGGGGTTTATCCCTTGGGATGATGATATAGATATCGGAATGATGCGTTCAGACTATGACCGCTTTTGCTCTTTAGCCGAGGATGGTTTACCGGAAGGATATTCGCTCCATACATCGCGGAATACTATTGGCTATGCTGCGATGTTTGCTAAGGTGTATCGCGATGAAACTCGCTTCGAGAATCAGGAGGCTCGAGAGGCTTCCAGTTCGATGGGTATTTTTGTCGACATCTTTCCATATGACCAGCTCTATACAGATAAACGCCTTCGTGCAAAACAAGTCCGAACTGCATCAATTGCACAGAAAAGAGCTTATTTATATCACTCTTCTTCCATTGTTGTCCCTCATAAAGGGTTCCTTGGACAACTCGAGCAAATTGGTTGTTCTGCTATACACGTAGTGGAACGACTGGTTTCTCGAGGCGCATGCTCTTACCAGGATTTGTTCGACTCCTGTATTGCCGACTCAAATACGGGTGAGGTCTCTGATTATTGTCTGACGTTAAGCTGGCCGAATATGGCGCCAGTGCCTATTTCAGAGATTTTCCCTCTGAGCAGTGCGGTTTTCGAAGGCAGTGAATTCCCCGTTCCTCGTATGACGGATAAATATCTTACAACGATGTATGGCGAATGGAAGAAAATTCCGGAGCCGGAAAATCGACATACCCATCTTCCTCTTCTGCTTGACTTTGGGGATGGTGAAGTCTGGACTGCGCAGAATTAAGGATATGAAATCTTTACCAGATGAGGTTATGTAATGAGTTCTTCTATTTGTATTTTCACCCATCATTATCACCCGCAACTTAGTGGAATTGGTAATTTTGTCGATGGTCTCGCTCATGCCCTAGCTGCCCGCGGCGACAGGGTGGTTATCGTTACTAATGATTCAATGCGCGTAGGAGTCGGTCATTCAGTCGAAAACGGTCTCGAGATAATTCGGCTTCCATGTATTTCATTGCTTGATGGAAGGCTTCCTCTTCCCAAAAAAACCGGCGATTATTACCGGCTCCTGCAAAGCCTTGATGATTATGAGTGGGACGGCGTACTTATCAACACGAGGCTTTTCCCCCTCTCACTCGAAGGGCTGAAGTTTGCTGTGGATCATAACACTAGGGCCGTCGTTCTCGACCATGGTTCAGCGTATCTTTCTTTCAATCAGCCATTCCTTGATTATTTTGTGCGCCGATATGAGGATTGGATTACTGATCGCGTAAAGACGTTTGAACCTGATTTCTATGGGATTTCTTCTAAAAGCGTTGAATGGCTTCAGCATTTTAATATCGGTGCAAAGGGCGTAATATCGAACTCAATCAATGCTTCAATTTATAGGAGCATCTCTTCGGGTAGAGATTTCCGATCAGAATTAGGTGTCCCTCAATCATCTTTAGTTGTGGCTTTTGTTGGGCGGTTTATTCCTGAAAAGGGAATTTATTCAATTATTGAGGCAGCTCGCGCAAAGGATATTACCAAGCGTGATATTTGTTTTGTTCTTGCAGGGGATGGTCCGCTGGCCAATGAAGTCAAGGAAGCCTGTTCGTCGAACTTGTTTTGGCTTGGGAGATGTAGAGCAGAGGACATTTCCTCCTTACTTCAGCAAGCAGATGTGCTTTGTCTTCCAACTCGGTCCGAAGGCTTTTCGACGGTACTTCTTGAGGCTTCAGCTTGCGGAACGCCTGCTGTGGTAACAGATGTGGGAGGCGCGCACGAGCTTATTCCAGATGATAGCTACGGCACGATAATTCAGTCCATGTCATCTGATGAGGTGGTTTCGGCATTATGCAGGCTTTTTGATGATCGAAAGCTGCTTTCTCTACAGTCTCGAAACTCTAGGGCCCTTGTTGAAAATCGATATAGCTGGGACGCCACTGCTATAGATGTCGAGAAGGCGTTTTGTATTTGCTAAGTGATACTTGGCTGGCTTTTACTTAGCTTTTGAGTGAAGTTGGATCTAAGACCCGAATTTGTTATTGTCGACTTATCCTATTCGATTTTGTCTTTAGTTGGAGATGCACGTTTTGAATAATCCTGCAATTAAGAAAAGCGAGTACGCGCTTGCCATCTTTGGGCTGGGACTTCTTTTGTTAGCTGTCGCGACATCATTGCACTATAAGAATTTAAATCTATTCATTCTTGAACTCTTTTGCGATGTCGTTGCTGTTGCGTGCTTATATTTGCAACCGAAATCACAGTCGAGCGGTGATGCTATTCGTCAGATAACCGTTCTCGTCGCGTCCAGTATCCTCAGCAGCTTTCTGCTAGTTTTCATCATATTGGCTGGCGCGAAGACGTTTGGCCCCTTCGGTCTTGGTGCATGGAATATCTCAGGTCTGGTTATATGCTTTCATTTAGTTTTAGCGTTCCAGGGAATTGAGCTTTGCTATGGCCTGATGAAGAGCTTCGTAACCTCGGTTAAGAAAACTGATGCTAAGAAGTGTTTCTTTTATTTGGCGGTTTTTGTTGGCTTTGCTGTTTTAATCGCTTTTATTGGCATTCCGCTCGATAAGTCAAAGACGGTGTTGTTCGCGTCTGCTTTGCCCATTACGGTTTTGATCGGATTGATTGCTATTAATGGGGGCATTTCTTATCTGAAGCCCGAACTGTTCGCTTTCGCATGCATTGTCTCAATTGGTCTATCCGTAATTATTTGCTTTCCCGTTACAAATTTTTTGACATGGGATGATGAGGTCCACTATGGAAATGCAAACAGTTTTTCCTACCTCACAAATGCTGAAATATCAAATTCTGACCGAATGATAGTCGAGCAGTTTTATATGGGGGACGGCTTTAGTTTGGATGCAGCTTTGGGTAAGTACCCAATAGATGAAACAAGAGAGTTTAACCGTGGCTCTGTTGAGCAATTGGTCAGAGAGGCTGATAAAAATGATTTAGCTGAAGGTATCGAACGTTTTAATTGTTTTGATAGTGTGGCTCTTTCTAAAATTGCCTATATTCCTTCATCTATCGGCCTTTGTTTGGGTCGCTTGCTTCATCTCCCATTCTCTATCAAATTTGCATTGGGTAAAATTTTTAATTTGTTTGCGTATGCAGTTATCTGCGGAATCGCAATTCGTATAGCCCCTTGCAGAAAATGTCTTTTCACTTGTATTGCGTTGTTCCCGTCTGCTGTGTTAATGGCAGCCAGTTACTCGTATGATCCCTGTGTGATATCGTTCAGTTTGCTAGGAACAGCTCTTTTGTTGAAGATGCTTATTTCTGAAGAGGATATTTCTGCTAAAACGTTCTTCGCATTTCTACTATCTTTTGCAATCGGGTTTGCAGCTAAAGCGATTTATTTTCCCTTATTTGGACTTGCGCTTTTAATTCCTGCAAATAAATATGTTTCAAGCAAGCAAAGACGTATCTTGATTGGTACTGCTCTATTCGTTTGTGCCATTATGATCCTATCTTTCTTGACGCCATATTTCTCATCTGTCGTAAATAATATTTCTGATGCACGTGGTGGCTCCGAAGTCTCTACGGCTGGTCAAACGACGGGAGTGCTTGCAAATCCAGTTGGAACTATAGCTGTAATCTCGAATTTCGTTTTTGGATCGATGCTGACCCCGGCGTTTCTCAATTCAATATCAACGAATATGGCTTATCTTGGGGACGTGTCTAATCTGTTCCCATGGCTTTCGTATCTCCCCATCATGCTGTTTGAAGCTATTTGCATTATTGATAATGAAAAAGATACTAAAATAAAGCTTAGCCGTTGCGGAATTGTTTGGACTCTATTCCTGGTTCTTGCTACTTGCCACCTAGTTGCTTTGGCTCTATACATCGCTTTTACAGGAGTTGGAAGCCAGACAGTTGCGGGTGTCCAAGCGCGATATCTCATACCTTTGATAATACCTTTTGCCTGTCTATTGCTCAGGTTCCCTATTTACTGCGATGAGGAGGTGAAGGCTAAAGTTACAGCCTTTATGCTCGGGGCTCCATTTGCGCTGCTGTATTTTGTGATGTTCGAGCTTCTGTATATCCGTTTTTTCTAAATTAGCGATATAGGTCATGGTTATAGTAGGAGTGGGCAATTAGTTGGATTCGATTGGATCGAATGGGACGGCGTTGAGGGTTCGCTCAGGACATGCGCCCCGTATTTGAGGCAGAACTGCAAGGGGTCCTTTTCCTGCGGTGATGGATGGGGACTCCATGTGTGCCCTAGTTGAGCAAGCTAAATATCTAAGCTTGAGATGTAACTTCCTAATGGTTAGACAGGATACAGTAAACTTAAGTCTGAGTTAAGCTATGCGTTGGACTGTAAGAGTCGCAAATTCTTTGGGCGTCGCTAAGAGCCAACTGTTTTTGGAATGGATGAATCTCGATTGTCTTTTACTTCAACGACATGTTCAAAAGGACATCTGCGTGTTCTCGTAATAATTCCTGCCTATAACGAACAGGAGTGCATTCTCAATACCGTTGCAGCTATAAAAGCTGCGGGTTATGACTATGTCGTAATCAACGACGGCTCACAAGATACAACGCTTGAGCTTTGTCGAGAGCATGGTATCAACATATTGGATTTGCCGCAGAACCTTGGTATCGGTGGAGCGGTCCAAGCGGGCCATAAATATGCCCAGAGATTTGGCTATGATATCGACATTCAGGTTGACGGCGATGGCCAACATGATCCTTCTTATATTCCTGAGCTTGTAAAGCTGATTGAGAGCGGTGCGAGTTTGGCGATAGGCTCTCGATTTCTGGTTGAGACTGATGGTTTTCAATCAACTTTTATGCGTCGTGTTGGAATCAGGTGGCTTTCATTTTTGCTCGAGTTGCTTACGGGTAAGGTGGTCACCGATCCCACTTCTGGCTTTAGGGCCTGCAATAAAGATGCTATCGACCTGTTCTGCAAGAGTTATCCTGATGACTACCCGGAGCCAGAGTCGATTGCTTTGGCTATGAAGCTTGGTCTTCCCGTTATGGAAGCGCCTGTAAAGATGAATGAGCGCCAAGGTGGACGTTCATCTATCGGGGGCTTCTCTTCCGTCTACTATATGGTCAAGGTTACGTTAGCCATTGTCCTTGTGTGCTGGGTTCATAGGGGAGACAAATAATGAATCTTATTTTGAGGATTGGTGCGGCCCTCTTTTTCGGCGGATTCCTCGTCTATGTTTTACGTCTCGTGTCCAACGGAAAGATGCTTCTTAAGTACTCTTTGCTGTGGATTTTGATGTGTATGGCGGCCTTGATCTGTGATTTATGTCCTCAGATTATTTATAGTTGCTCAACAGCTATTGGGTTTGTCAACCCGGCCAATTTCCTTTTTTTGGGTGCAATCGTGCTGTTGCTTGCAATCTCTCTGTCTCTTAGCGTTGCCGCGAGTCGTCATGTTTTGGCGATCAAAAACCTTACTCATAGGATTGCCCTGCTCGAAAAAGAGCTTGAGAAAAGGTCTGATCATGAATGAGCTCAATACATGGTTTGATTCAGTTCCTTCGGCTATCCCTCATTAGGGCTCCTAAGTTTGTGCACCATTGATCGCGCTCGACTGCTGGTTGTGGATTGTCTAACAAATAGACAATCCCTATGTTGAGTGTCTTATCGTTTTATCTGGTGCAACGTATCAAGCGAGTTGTCTTGCATATTAATTAATTTGGGAACTGCATCTCTGGGTCGACTGCATCTGGATATTCAAAGGTTAATTTGATTTGGCGAGAAGAGAAAAATGATGAAAAATCGACATCTGAGTTTAATCAGCGTGGTTTGTCTAACATCTATTTGTTTCATCTCTCTTTTATGGCCCGCAATCGCATTTTCATTAACTGAAGATTGCGTGGCTGAAGGCACTGATGGCTCTTTGGTTCAATCGGGTCAGGAAGCATTTGGGACATCAGGTAGCGATCGTTTGACTTTGGATTCCGATAATTTCAAAGCATCTATCGATTCGTCGATATATGAATATACTGGCGATGTGATTACTCCTGATGTCTCTGTTTTGACTGCCAGCGGTTCTGTGCTAGCAAGCGGAATCGATTATGAAGTCACGTATTCAGATAATGTTGCCCCTGGCTGCGCCACTATAAGAGTGAATGGGCTAGGGAATTACGCCGGCGTTACCTCTCAACTGTCGTTCCAGATCGTTCGTTCCTCTGATAATAACATCGCTCTTCCTGGTTCTTGGGCCTACCAAAACGGTAAATGGTGGTGGAGATATGAGGCTGGTGGTTGGCCGTCAAACTGTTTTCTGTCCATTAGAGGGGCGGAGTATTATTTTGATTCCGAAGGTTATGCAGCTACTGGCTGGAAATACTTGAACGATGGCTGGCATTTATTTTCTAACTCCTGTGCACATTTGAAGGGATGGGCTGCCACCGGTGGGCGCTGGTTCTACCTTGACGAGACATCGGGTTCAATGAAGACCGGCTGGGTTTTAATTGATGATAGCTGGTACTATTTGGACAGTTCGGGCGCTATGCAGACCGGGTGGTTACTCCTTGGCAATACTTGGTACTGGCTTGAGCCTTCTGGATTAATGGCTACGGGCTTTAGGCTTGTTAACGGCTCTTTGTATCATTTTTCCGAATCCGGTTCTATGAGCTCCGGTTGGTTTATTAACGATGGGGCATGGTATTGCTCCAACGCATCGGGAGAGATTCGTACCGGGTGGTTTTACAATGGTTCTAGCTGGTATTTGCTAGACCCCAATAATAATGGCGCCATGCTGGAAGGATTTCAAACTGTAAATGGCTCCATTTATTATTTGGATCCGGATAGCGGCGGTGCATTAAAGTGCAACACTTGGGTCTTCTCACAAGATGAAAACGTATATTATGCGTGCAGCAGTGGTGCGATTGTGCTTTCGGGCGTCAAGGACGGCGCGGGTGGAATTAAGCTCAGGGATCCCGAGGGAAAGCCTGTCGCTGGCTGGTATTGGTCCTCAGCTGCACAGGTGTGGTTTTACACAGACTCAGATGGGGTTCTGCAGCGCGGTTGGCGATTCATTGACGGTAGGTGGTATCACCTCGACAACGAATCCGGAGCTATGAATACTGGCTGGTTCCTCGATGATGATGGAACGTGGTACTACCTTATGTCTTCTGGACAAATGGTAAATGGCTGGAACAGAATTGGAGACTCCGAGTATTTCTTTAATGCCTCAGGTGCTTGGGTGGAGCCTGAGCACTCCGCGCGCGCCTCCTTGCAGTCCCAGATCGTTAATCGTTGCCATAGCGTTCCTTCTCCTGGGGCGGGACTGTGCTCGGAGTGGGTTAGCCATGTGTTTTACCCCGTGCTGGGGTCATATCCCAACGGCGACGCATGCGACATGTTCTGGAATTGGTGTTACAGCCGAGATATATCTCAGCTTAAAGTTGGAATGATCGTTGCGGTCCCTACGCATACTCATACAAGTGCTGGTGCCCGCTGGGGCCATATTGCTATTTATATCGGAAACGGTATGGTTATGGATAACATCGGTTACATCAGGACAACATCACTTGCTTGGTGGCTGAACTACTACCACACTACCGCTATACCACAGTGGGGCTGGGTTTTAAATACGCCTTTGGAATGATGCGGATTCTGGCCAGCATGCGGAATCAACGCCTGCTTGTGTATCGAATCACAAACGCTTCTTAACTGTATATCATGTATGGAATGCAATTATTCATAGTAAGGGAATCGAGGGTTGACCCTCGATTCCCTTATCTATTAGTCGCATTTTAATAAGGTTAAAATTAGAAAGCGCAGAATTAAGCTAACACTTTATAAATGATAGTAGCGATTTCCGGGTTCTCCCACGCTGAAATTTGGGTTAATGTACGGATCGCCTTCGACATAGTATTTTGCCCAGCGATAATTCATGTATGCGACTTCTTTGTGGAACCGAATCTGCTTTTCCGTATTGTTTTCAACGCCTCTAGAAATCGACTCGTAGTGATAGAGCTCGACTTCGGGCGTGTATACGATCAGGTCGTTAATCTCGCGTAGCTTTAAGCAAAAGTCAACATCATTAAATGCAACTTGAAGCTCTTCGGTGAAACCTCCGACTTTCTCATATTCGCTACGCTTGGTCATTATGCAAGCTGCAGTGACAGCGCTGAAGTCTTGTTGCGCATCGTTGAGTGCAAAGTAGCCCCAATTATTCCTTGGCATGCTCTGGCAAAGATGTCCCGCCACGCCGCCAGTGACGCATAGGCCCGCGTGCTGAATGGTGTTGTCGGGATAGTAGAGTTTTGCACCGACTGCGCCAACATCCTCACGTGCGCAGATGCCAAGCATGGTCTCGATCCAATTGGGCGTAATTACCTCAGTATCGTTATTCAATAGCAAGAGATAGTCGCCCTTGGCGTGAGCAACGCCAAAGTTCATGAGCTTGGAGAAATTGAATTCGTGTTCCCAAGTTACAAGACGAACGATGTCAGGATATTTTGCTTGCAACTTATCGTAATAATCGAACGTCACCTTTTCTGTGCTGTTGTTTTCGATTATGACGAGCTCGTAATTGTCGTACGTTGATTTCTCAACAATTGATGTAATGCAGTTGTTCAGAATGTCGGCGTGGTCTTTAGTCGGGATGATAATTGACACGAGTGGGTGGGAATCTGGCACAGCGTAGGTTACTTTATATGTAAAGGGACGACGCGCTTGTTCGACCTTCGCATTGAGCCCAAGCCTGTCCAAATGACTCTGGACCGCTTTGATACCTGCGATAGTGGCATACGGCTTGCTATCGGCATTTGCTGCGGTGGAGGTCTCGCTTAGGCGCCAGTGGTATAGAACCTTCGCAACATGATGAACTTTCCTTGCCTTTTCCACGGCGCGGAGAGTCAGATTATGATCCTGTGCTCCATCGAACTCTTTTGTGTTCGGCTCTAGAGTGTCTAGCAGGGACTTACGGATGGTAAGCATGTGGCAGATATAGTTATTGTTTCTGAGCAGATCGATATTGAAATCCGGCTTAAAGAACGGCTGCGCTAACTTTCCATCGGGCATGAGTTTATCTTCATCACAATAAAGAAGATCGACGCCATTATTGTTTTCAATTGCCTCGGCATATGAGAACAACAAGTCCGGTTCAAGAATGTCGTCATGGTCAAAGAAGCTAACGAAATCGCCCGAAGCTACGGCAACGCCTGCGTTTGTGTTTTCGGAAATACCCTTATTTTCGGTAAGATTAATTGACTTAATTCTGTTGTCGCGGGCTGTTTCCTGCTCAACGCGAGCCTTTAGTTCCTGATTGTCAGGGCTTGCATTAACTAGGAGGAGCTCCCAGTTTGCATAAGACTGGTTTTTTACGGATTCGACCATATCGTTAAAAAACGAAATGGGCGTGTTGTAAAGAGGGACAATGATGCTGAATTTCGGAGCGCTATTGAAGACGATTTTTCTCTGCTTCTCCAGTGCGCCAATGGTTGCCTTATGCTCTGTAAACCATTCGGGGTATTCAGGGTCAAACTGCGCATGGGTAAAGAGGAAGTTGGTCTCCTCAAGAAGCAAGCCTAATTTATCAGGCGTTAAGCAGTCAAATGCACTGAATGAAGGGTGATTTTGATCGCCAATTATAAAGTAGTAACGATCAAACGCCTTTGGCATGCGGATCGAGAGCTGTGTTTCAAGTTGTTTTTTCTCGGATGTAAATCCAACACTCGTTACATTTGAGCCGAAGTTGACTATGCTCAGCTCAACCTCATTGAGGAACCGATCGAGGCAGCGAAGTTTGATTTGCGAGTCGTTGCGGTACGGTGTTCTAACCGTGCACCTCAGGATATACTCGTTTGAATCTTCGATGCACTGCCAAAAATCAATCGTCGCCATCTCAAACTCTGAAACGTCATCGTAATTTCTGAGTTTGCTGCACATGTCAGGTTTAATTTTGTAGTTAAGACGCGACTCCCATTTGATGTTCTTGCAATTGAGCGAAAGGGAGTCGCTGCTCAGGTTACGACCGTCTTTGCCGATTTCGCTAAACTCAACTTTAATGGATCGGGTGTCGGGGTCGGGGATTACAAGAACGTATGAGTCTGATTCGCCGTTATTGTCCTTGAATTTTAGAAGAGACAAAGGTAAACGGCGGTCGTCAACCGTTGCCGCTTGAGCTTTTATGCTGGAGCCTTCATGGATGCCTTCTATTTTAAGCTGCTGGTAGATTTTCCAGTTTCCTCTGCATACTCCGGTTGTTTCGACTCGCATTGTTTGCCTTTCGTTTGTTGGACACTGCTCATTGTACTTATTCATTTCCTACCTCGCGATAAATGCAGAAAGAGTTACGTGTTTCTACTGTCCGTTTTAAAGAGAATGAGGAGGAAGCCGCTGCTGGCGCATATAATTTTAATAAATATGTTTGTCTAATCGTTGTTTGCAATTAGCAGCTTTTGCCTAACGATTGTCAACTGAGAGGAATTCTATGAAAGGCATCATCCTCGCCGGCGGGTCCGGCACGCGCCTGTACCCGCTCACGCTCGTGACCTCCAAGCAGCTGCTGCCGGTCTACGACAAGCCCATGATCTACTACCCGCTGTCCACCCTCATGCTGGCGGGCATCCGCGACATCCTGGTCATCTCCACGCCGACCGACCTCCCCAACTTCGAGCGCCTGCTCGGGGACGGCTCGCGCTACGGCGTGAACCTCTCCTACGCGGAGCAGCCCAGCCCCGACGGCCTGGCGCAGGCCTTCACCATCGGCGAGGAGTTCATCGACGGCGAGCCGTGCGCCCTCGTGCTCGGCGACAACATCTTCTACGGCAACGGCCTTTCGCGCCACCTGACGCGCGCCGTGCAGAACGCCGAGTCGGGCCGCGCCACGGTCTTCGGCTACCACGTGGACGACCCCGAGCGCTTTGGCGTCGTGGAGTTCGACCGCGAGGGCCGTGCCGTCTCCATCGAGGAGAAGCCCGCCGAGCCCAAGAGCTCCTACGCCGTCACCGGCCTGTACTTCTACCCGGGCGACGTGGCCGCCAAGGCGCATGGGGTGGAGCCCTCCGCCCGCGGCGAGCTGGAGATCACCGACCTCAACCGGATGTACCTGGAGGAGGGGACGCTGTCCGTCGTCACCCTCGGCCGCGGCTACGCGTGGCTCGACACCGGCACCATGGAGAGCCTCCACGAGGCCGCGGAGTTCGTCCGCGCCGTGGAGCACTCCCAGGACCTGCCCGTGTCCGTCCCCGAGGAGATCGCCTGGGAGAACGGCTGGATCACGACCGCCGAGCTCGAGGAGGCGGCCAAGGCCTACGGCAAGTCGGTCTACGGGCAGCACCTGAAGAAGGTCGCCGCCGGCGAGATCGTCAACAGCCCGCGCGAGTACTAGCGCAAGCTTGTTTTCTTTCAGGGGCCACCGTTTATCTGGTGGCCCCTTTCGTTATGATTACGTTGACCATAAAGACAATATGATTGGGAGTGGATGTGTTAAGCGTCTACTTTGGCGATATGCCAGAAGCGATTTACAACACAGCGACATATTTCAAAAACTCTTACCGGTCTTCTTGGATTACGGATCCCTATGCAGTCTCGATAATTAAAGATGTCGATCGATCGGTTGTTGTCTCCGAAAACGTCATCGAAAGCCCTGTGCTTGGATCCATCTCCCCACTCCAGCTTTCTGGTGGCGTGAAAACGCTGCTGCTTATGAGATTTGATCGTAAGCATATTTTTAACGCTTCTACTTGTGGTGACAACTGTGCCAAGTGGATTCTCGACATGGCGAAAGACCGCAAGCTCGTTGTGAATCTCTATCATGTGATAGACTTTGGTCGCGAAGATTTTAAAATCAAAGTCGTGAACAGCGGCCGAATCGTTCATAACATGGCCGAATTGATTCACGAGTCGATTCCGTATCTGTAGGTGCTGCTTATGAACGGTTCGCATCTCGTTAAGATTTCCCGCCGTAGGGGAACCAAGTACACATTTACCATCAAGCGGAACATCACTATTGTGCGTGGCGATAGCGGCACGGGTAAGACGACGCTGTTTGACATGGTCGCAGACTACATGCGAACGGGCGAGCAGTCGGGCGTTTCCTTGCAATGCGATTGTCCCTGTGTCGCCCTGACCGATTATGATTGGCGAAACCAGCTTTCGTCCGTTCATGACTCGATTGTATTTGTCGATGAGGGCTTAAAAGAGATCCATTCTGATGAGTTTGCCCATCATGTGCTGTATTCCTCGAATTATTTCGTGCTGATCTCAAGGGCTGATTTCCCCAATCTTCCGTATAGCGTGGATGAGATTTACAAGATTAAGACGAGCGGAAAATACCATTCTTTCGTCCCTGTTTATCAAGATCGCGGGAATCATCGTTATGCTATTTCCCGGTCGGCGCCAAAACAGGACTTTTCTATCCTTCTATGCGAGGACAGTAAGTCTGGTTTCCAGTTCTTTGAACGGCATTTCGCTGACAGTGAGCTTACCTGCGCTTCGGCCATGACGAACAGCGCGATTTTGGGCTGGTTGGATCAGCATTTCGACGATCGCGTGTTTGTTGTCGCGGACGGAGCGGCATTTGGGTGCCATGCGGACCGCGTCCTTAAGCTGCAAGACATTCATCGCGATACTGTTACGGTTTGTCTTCCCGAGTCATTCGAGTGGCTTCTGCTGAGCTCTGGCGTAATTTCAAGGTTAGATGTTAAGGCGGTTTTGGAAACCCCAGAAGCCTTTGTAAACAGTGAGAAGTTTAAAAGCTGGGAAGACTTCTTCTATAAGTACTTACGCGATAAAACTGGGAATTCGGTCTTCCGGTACGACAAAGACTGCATTCCGGAGGCGTTTTGTAGGGGAAGTAATTCTGCGAAGGTCATGGCTCTTATCGCATGCCGAAATGTCCGATAGTTTTGTTGAATAGTGCCGCGGCGTCACTTCCTGCGGCATACTAAAGAAGCTGTACATGCTTCAGATTGGATTTTCATGTCTGAGATTTTCGAACCCAAGAATATCATCGTCACGGGCGGCTGCGGCTTCATCGGCAGCAACTTCGTGCACTACGTCG
>OODN01000137.1_pt1 | contig 63324 bp, 54 predicted proteins | sample 1671651 | NCBI WGS metagenome assembly OODN01 (sample SAMN06348178, study PRJEB24527) | human gut metagenome | biome: human gut; feature: ankylosing spondylitis patient; material: feces | host: Homo sapiens | place: China | collected 2015-10 | reverse complement strand
TGCCGCCGTGGGCCTAGGCGCCGCAGCCGGCATCGCCTCCAACATGGCGAGCACTCGCGCCCCGCAGCGCCCGCTCGCCCAGCTCGTCGACGTCGTGAGCGGCGAGAGCCATAGCATCACCTCCGCACAGGTGACTATCGGTCGCGAGCGCTCGGTTTCCGACATTGCCCTGCGCGACCCCAACGTGTCGCGCCGCCACGCCCAGCTCACCTTTACGGGCTCGGATTGGTCGATCGAGGACCTCAATTCCACCAACGGCACGCTCGTCAACAACCGCCGCATTACGCGCTGCCCGCTGCGCAACGGCGATCTGCTGACGTTTGGCCTGAGTACCTTTGAATTTAGGGGATAGTCGCTTATGAACATCGATATCGTCCTTTTTGCAGGCCGCATCGTCTTGGTCGCCCTGCTCTATATCTTCCTGTTCGCCGTCATGAAGACCGGCGTGGGACTCGTGCGCGGGCAGCGCCGCGACTCGGCTATCTGGACGATCGATGTGGACAAGGGCCCGCGCGGTATCCGCGGCATCCACGTAGACATGCTCGGCCCCGTCATCGTCGGTCGCTCGCCATCTTCGGACATCTGCATCAACGAACCGTTCGTCTCGGCCTCGCATGCGCGCTTTTCGCTGCAGGGCCCGGCGCTCATCATCGAGGACCTCAACTCGCTTAACGGCACGCTCGTCAACGGCCGCCAGCTCGTGGAGCCCGCGACGCTGCGTGAGGGCGACGAAGTCCAGATTGGCGACGTGGTCATGAAGGTGAACCGTCGATGATCGACGAGGAGAACAAGTCCGCAACTATGACCGAGGCACCGGCCGCCGCCACAGCTGCGCCGGCCCACGCCGCTCCGGCGGGCTCCGCGCCCGTGGAGCCCGAGGACACCGTGTTCTCCCTGCCTCTTTCGCATGTAACGCATGATATTTCGGATCTCGCCGATAACGAGGACGAAGAGGATGCCGTAGCGGCGCCCATCGGCGCACATGCTGCGGAACAGCCCACAGCGCCCGAAGCAACCCCGGCGCCGGCTCACTTTGCAGAGCCCGTCGCCGCGGCAATCAACGAGAGCGCTGCGGTGTTTGCGGCACCCGAACCCGCCGCGCCGGCGTTTCCCATAGCCCCGGCATCCGAGGTTGCGCCCGCGTCTACGCCGGCGCCCGAGCCTATAGACGTCAGCCCGCAAGACGACGAGTCGACCGCCCGCGCGCCCGAGGAGCCCGGCTCCCCGGACACCGGCGATTCCGAATCAAACGCCGAGACCGACACCGTCTCTCCCGGTGACACAGCCGAGATCGACGTTGCCGCCGTTGAGACCAAGCTCAAAGACCCCGGCTCGACCATGAGCTTTGAGCCCCTGACCGAGGAGCGCATCGAGACCGACTCGACCTATGATGCCGGCACCACCACGCAACTCATGTGGGGCGCCCGCTCTGACGTTGGCTGCGTACGCCCGCACAATGAGGATTCCTACCTGGTGCAGTCGCCGCTCTTTTGCGTATGCGACGGCATGGGCGGTCACGCCGCCGGCGAGGTAGCCTCTTCCATTGCCGTCGAGACTATTGCCAAGACGGCCCCGCAGTCCGCCGACGCAGCACGCCTGGCCGCAGCCGTCGAGGCAGCCAACGCCGCCGTAATCGAGGCGGCCCTGAACGGCCTGGGCAAGCCCGGCATGGGCTGCACAGCCACTTGCGCCTATATCGAAAACGACACGCTCGCCATCGCCCACGTGGGTGACTCTCGCGCCTACCTGCTCCACGAGGGCACGCTCATCCGCGTGACCCGCGACCACTCCTACGTGGAGGAGCTCGTGGACGCCGGTGAGATTACGGCAGACGAGGCTCGCGTCCACCCAAACCGCTCGGTCATCACCCGTGCGCTGGGCTCGGACCCCGCCATGTATGCCGACCACTTCACTCTGCATATCGAGGAAGGCGACCGCCTGATCCTGTGCTCCGACGGCCTTTCGAGCATGATTCCCGATAGCGATATCGAGAACATCGCCACGCAGTCCTCAACCGCGCAAATCTGCGTCGACAACCTAGTGGACGCGGCGCTTGCCGCCGGCGGCCACGACAACGTGACCGTAGTAGTCGTTGACCTGGTTGACGATGGCGTTATGCGCGAGGCGCAACGCGTGCGTCGCCGCAACGTCACCATCGGCGTCGTCTTAGGTCTCGTCTTGGTGCTGGCGGCTGCCATCTGGGCCTACACGGGTGTCACCGGCTCGTACTACCTGGGTACCTACCAGGGCAATGTCGCCGTCTGGCGCGGCCTGCCCGGCAAGCCGCTCGGACTCAAGCTCCACTGGCTCGAAAGCGAAACCAGTATCAAGCTGTCCGACCTGCCCGAAGACACGCAAAACCGCCTCAAGGCGGGCATTCCGCAAACAAGTGTCGACGATGCGCAGGACACGATATCCAAGTACCGCCACCAGATCGACGAGGAGCAGACCCGCCAGGTGATCGACGCGCAAACGATTCGCGACAACACCGACCAGGGATCGACCTCCGAATCAGATTCCGAGAAAACCGCCGAACAGTCCGCCGAGGCCGAAGCCTCCGAAAAGAACTAGAAAGGGAGTGCCGCTTATGAGTCGCCGCAACACCGAGCTGCTCTTGCTCATCGCCTCGGCGTTCCCCGTCATCCTGCTGTATGCGATGTACGTCCTCACCGCGGGCGCTGCCATCTCCTTTGAGACGCTCGCCGTACCGATCGGCCTCTTTGCCGCCTTTGCCGCGGCCCACATTGCCGTGCGCATCTTGGCGCCCGGTGCCGACCCCGCCATCCTGCCCATTGTCTTTGTGCTTTCGGGCATCGGCATCACGTTCGTGACGCGTCTCGCCCCCGCTCTCGCCATCTCACAGCTCATCATCCTGTTTGTCTCGGTGGCCCTGATGGTGGGAACGCTCGCGTTGGTTAAGAACCTCGACGTAGTCATGCGCTACAAGTACACCTTTGGCATTATCGGCATCATTCTGTTGATGCTGCCTATCTTTATCGGCACCACGATCTCGGGCTCCAAGCTGTGGATTCGCATCGCGGGCTTTACCATCCAGCCCGGCGAGTTCGCCAAGGTCTTTATCGTGCTGTTCCTGGCCGGGTACCTGGCCGAGAACCGCGAGCTGCTCTCCATCTCCAACCGCAAGATCTTAGGTCTTAAGATCCCTCGCCTGCGACTGCTGCTGCCGCTGTTTGCCGTGTGGGGTGTGTGCCTGCTCGTCGTCGTCTTCGAACGCGATCTGGGTTCGGCCGTGCTGTTCTACACCATCTTCTTGCTGATGCTCTACGTTGCCACGGGACGATTCTCGTATGTCGTTATCGGCCTTGCGCTCTTAGCCGTTGGAGCCGTGGGCGCCTACAAGTTCCTGTCTCACGTTCAGGTGCGTTTCCAGGTTTGGGTCGACCCGTTTAAGGACGCCCAGGGCCAGGGCTACCAGATCGTCCAGTCGCTCTTCTCGCTTGCCGATGGCGGTCTGGTCGGTGTTGGTATCGGCAACGGCATGGCCAACAACATCCCTGTCGTCGAGTCCGACTTTATCTTCTCGGCCATCGGCGAGGAGATGGGCCTTTTGGGCGGCGGCGCCGTGCTCATCCTGTTTATGCTCTTTGCCGTGCGTGGCCTCACCACGGCTGCCCGCGCTAAATCCGACCTCGCCGCCTTTAGCGCCACGGGCCTTACGGCCGCCATCAGCTTCCAGGCCTTTTTAATCGTGGGCGGCGTTACCCGCCTGATCCCGCTGACCGGCGTCACCCTACCCTTTATGAGCCAGGGCGGTTCCTCGCTGCTGGCAAGCTTTATCATCGTCGCGCTCCTGCTGCGCGCCGGTGACGAAGCGACCGGACGCGAGGCCGAGCTTACCGGCACCGGCACTATGGCCGCCATCACCGATGATCAGGTCGCATCTGCCGCCGCCCCGACGGGCACGCGCTTTGCCACCTCGTCTTCCTACGGCAGCGGCAGCCATTCCGTCGGCTCGCGCATGCGCCGTCGCCTGCTCGACACGCCTGAATCCGGTGTGCTCGGCCGCGTTGCGCTCGCCAACCGTCTAACCCGTGCGGTGCTCGCCTTTACGGCGCTATTCGCCATCCTTATCGGCAACCTCACCTATGTCCAGGTCATCAAGGCCAAGGACTATCAGGACATGCCGACCAACAACCACACCATCGCCCGCTCCAAGTACATCCAGCGCGGTTCCATCATCACGTCCGACGGCGTGACGCTGGCCGAGTCGCTGCAGCAGGAGGACGGCACCTACGTACGCTCCTACCCCAACGGTAACCTGGCAGCGCACGTGGTTGGCTACGTGAGCCAGCAGTATGGCACCACCGCCATCGAGAGCGTCATGAACGACACGCTCACCGGTTCTAAGGACTACTCCAGCTGGAACAACGCCATCGCGTCGCTCGCGGGCCAGACCCAGCCGGGCAACACCGCCAAGCTCACCATCGACTCGCGCATCCAGACGGCGGCCGAGCAGGCACTCAAGGGCTTTAAGGGCGCTGTAGTGGTCATCGACCCGCGTACCGGCGCGGTGCTCGCATGTGCCAGCTCGCCCACCTACGACAACACCAACATCGACGCCCTACTGCAGGCTGGCGGCGGCGAGGACGGCTCTATGTACAATCGCGCCATGGACGCGCTGTACACGCCGGGCTCCACGTTTAAGGTCGTTACGCTTTCCGCGGCACTCGAGACCGGCACCGCCAGCCTTACCAGCACCTACCAGGCGCCCGGCTCCATGGACATCGGCAACGCACCGGTCACCAACTATGCCAACGAGAGCTACGGCACCATCAGCCTGCAGCAGGCCTTTGCCGTGTCCTCCAACGTCGTCTTTGGCCAGGTGGCAAACGAAGTTGGCGCAAACACGCTCGTGCAGTTTGCCAACGCCTTTGGCTACGGCCAAAAGCTCGGCCAGGACCTGACCTCCGCGGCCTCCATCATGGCAGACCCGTCGCTCATGACCGAGTGGGAGACCGCTTGGGCCGGCGCCGGCCAGCCTGTCGGCATGGACCACACGCCCGGCCCGCAGACCACCGTCATGCAAAACGCCGTGATTGCCGCCGCCATCGCTAACAGTGGCGTGGTCATGGACCCGTACTTTGTAGCCCAGGTACTCGCCCCGGACGGAACTGTGGTCAAGACCACGCAGTCCCGCTCGCTGGGTCAGGCCGTCAGCTCCGCCACGGCCGACCAGGTCAAGCAGGCCATGCTCGCCGTCGTCCAGTCCGGTACCGGCACCGATGCCCAGGTCCCCGGCGTCAAGGTCGCCGGCAAGACCGGCTCGGCCGAGACCGGCGGCACCAACGTCAACTCGATGTTCGTTGGCTTTGCACCTTACGATTCACCCACGGTCGCCATCTCGGTGGCCTTGGAGGATTACGACAAGCATGACGTCAAGGCCGCCAAGATTGCCGGCATCGTCCTGACCGCGGCGCTCGCCGCACAGGGAGCGTGATGCCCATGATCGAATCGGACACCCGAGGCGCGCCGCGGCCGAAGAGTTAGCGGCAACGCGCCACACGGCCCCAGCGGCCACATCGTAGGTACTACACACATCGTTGAGCGAATAGTTATGTTAGGAGCAGGAATGGAACAGAGGGTCCTCGGGGGAAGATACCTCCTCAAGGATAAGGTGGGAACAGGCGGCATGGCGACCGTCTACCGTGCACAGGACCAGGTCCTCGACCGCACGGTAGCCGTCAAGATCATGCTGCCGCAGTATGCTGGCGACGCAACCTTCGCCGCACGCTTTAAGCAGGAGGCCCAGGCAGCAGCCGGTCTCTCCTCCCCCTATATCGTGGGCGTCTACGATTGGGGCAAGGACGGCGACACCTATTACATCGTCATGGAGTACCTGCGCGGCACCGACCTTAAGAGCGGCATCAAGAGCCACGGCGCCCTCGACCCCAAGAAGGTCGCCCAGATCGGCTCGCAGATCAGCTCCGCGCTTTCGGTCGCCCACAAGCACGAGATCATCCACCGCGACATCAAGCCGCAGAACATCATGGTGCTGCCCGATGGCAACATCAAGGTAATGGACTTTGGCATCGCGCGCGCCAAGAACAGCCACCTCACGCAAGACAACAACGTGCTGGGAACCGCCCACTACGTCAGCCCCGAGCAGACCCGTGGTCAGGACCTCGGCCCCACCTCGGATATCTACTCGCTGGGCGTCGTGATGTATGAGTGCGCCACCGGCCGCGTTCCCTTTGACGGTGACGACGCTATCTCGGTCGCACTCAAGCAGGTCAACGAGCTGCCTATTCCACCGAGCCAGATCAACTCCGGTGTCGACGCCGACCTTGAGCGCATCATCCTCAAGTGCATGGAGAAGGACCCGGCAAACCGCTTCCAGACCGCCGAAGAGCTTCGTCAGGTGCTCAACAGCTACCTGTCGGGCCGTGCCGTCAACATCTCGGAGCCCACGCGCATCATCGGTGCCCCCGGCGAGCTGGGCGCCACCAAGACTCGCGAGCTTTCCGATCAGACGCGCGCCATGGTGCGTCCCGTCTCGGGCGTGAGCGGCCAGAATACCGCCCGTAGCTCGGTTTCGGGCTCCACCGGCTCCTACGAGGTCGAAAAGCCCAAATCCAACAAGAACAAGATCATCGCCGCCGTGGTGGCAGCCGTTGCCGTCATCGGCATCGTGGTGGCATTTGCCACAGGACTCTTTGGCGGCGAGCAGGTCACCGTTCCCGATGTACTGGGCAAGGACCAGCAGACTGCCGTCGAGCAGATCAAGGAAGCCGGCCTCGAGGTCGGCACCATCGACCAAAGCTACAACGACGATGTCGACGAAGGCAAGGTCGCCGAGCAAACGCCCAACGGCCACACCAAGAAGGCCAAGGGCACCAAGGTGAACCTGGTGATCTCCAAGGGCCCCAAGCCCTCCGAGAAGGTTGAGGTTCCCAGGCTTGTCGGCCTGACCAAGGACCAGGCAGAAGCCGCGCTGGCAAGCGTTGGCCTGAAGGGCAACGCCTCCGAGGAGGCCAACGAGGCCGATGAGGGCCAGGTCTTTGAGCAGGGCACCGAAGCCGGTAAGGAAGTCGAGAAGGGCACGACCATCTCGTATAAGGTCTCGAGCGGCCCGGATACCACGTCCGTCCCCGACCTGACCGACATGACCGAGGCCCAGGCGCGCAACGCCCTCGATATGGCAGGTTTTGGCGTCGACGTGAGCTACCAGGAGAACGACTCGGTTACCGAGGGCACCGTGATCAGCTGGAACCCCAGCGGCAAGCAGAAGCCCGGCGCCACGATTACCGTCGTCATTGCCAAGAAGTCCGGCAAGGCCTCCGTCCCGGGCAACCTATACGGCAAGAGCATTTCCGCCGCCGTTACCGCGCTCAACAACGCCGGTTTCTATAACATCGCATTCTGCGATCAGAACGGCAACCCCGTGAGCGGCAACGAAAACGCCACCATTACGGGCGTCTCCCCCACCGGCAAGCAGTCTACCGACAGCACGATTACGCTGACGGTCGCACTTTCTGGCTCGGGTTCGGGTTCGGGCTCGGGCACGGGCGACGATTCCGGTACGGCCAACTAGTCGCCACCCCACCACCCATTACGGCTCTCGCCGCAAACATATTCACTCACAGGCGCCCGCTTGCTCCCCCAGCAAGCGGGCGCTTCGTTTTTGACATGGCATCAACCAGAAGAGCCCGGCACCGTGGCGGTGTACCGGGCTCGATCAATCTCTGGTGCCCCCGGGCGAATTCAACCCCCCCCCGCGGGGAAATGAGTGACGCGGGCGCCGACGGTCCGAATCCGGCCTTTAGACCAGAAGAGCCCGGCACCGTGGTGGTACCGGGCTCGGCAAATCTCTGGTGCCCCCGGGCGGATTCGAACCGTCGACACCCGCTTTAGAAGATATGATTTAATGCTACCCCCTACTATTCATCAAGCATCATTGAACACCATATAACCGCAGATAAACATAGCAGTTTGTGTCTTTTACCTCCGGTAGCTGCGTCTACGCTTTTACAAACATATTACTAACAGCTTTAGCTAAACTGCACTCAATGAATTGTTGAAAACTATTCAAAGAAACGGAGTGCAAAGATGTCAGAACAGCCACTAATTAGCGGAAGAGGCACGTGTTGGAAAGACAAGAGATCACCTAACACCTATCGCTATTATTTTTCCCTTGGGGTCAAGGACCCTAAGACAGGGCGTTACAAACGATCCCCAACTTATACGGTTCGTTGCAAGACTAAAACAGAAGCTAAGGCTGCAATGCAGGCCAAGCTGGCTGAAATCAACTCCTCTGGCACGATCACTAAAACTAAAAAGCCCACTTTGCTTGCGTCCTACTGCTGGGCCTTTCATGAAAATAGGGACACCGAGCTTGCGCCAACGAGCTATGAAAGAGAAGCGTACGATTGCAGGCATATCGAAGACCTATTCGGTGCGTTTCAGACAATTGAGGGGCTAACTCCCGATCTAATCGAAGAAACATATGCCGAAGCTCGTCGTACGGGAAAATACAAACCATCTGAGCTTGTACGAATCAATGCGAAACTGCGCCAGATTCTGTCGAATGCAGTCGCAAAGAGAATAATTGACCGAAACCCCTGCGCTACCGTTCATGTTCGCAGACCACGCAACAAAAGAGAATCACTGACAATCGAGCAAGTAGCTACCCTATGCACACATCTTCAACACATTGAGCTCACCGCCGAAGCTGTTGGTACGCTAGTACTAGTGTATACGGGTATGCGAAAAGGCGAGATGCTGGGCCTCGAATGGCGCGATTGGGACCCTGCCAATAAAACCTTGAAAATTGACAGGCAGTACACCAACGATCATGAACTGAGGGCACCCAAGTCACAAGAAAGCCAACGCAAAATCCCCGTTGGAGAAACCCTGGCCGAACGTCTTCAATCATGGTCAGCCATACAAAAAGAGCTCCTGGCCTCTCTGGGGCTGTCCCAGACTGGCAGCACTCCCATCATTAGCGATATTGCTGTCGAGCAAGGGGTCCCTACTGTCTGTCACATGAAGAACTACATCTTCAACCATTGGTTTCGCGATTTCGCAGTTAGCTGCAATCTTGGAATCTATGAGCCGAATAATTCGACTGGCGGAAAACTATATAAGGGCATCTGCCCGCATCAGCTCAGGCATTGCGTAAGCACTTTTATGCTGGCGAACGGATCGGACGTTAGAAGCGTGCAAGGTATTCTTGGCCACGCGGACCCCAATATCACGCTCAAAACGTATACAAGCCTCGTTCAACAATCAGAAATAAAAGCAGTTAAAGGCTACGAAGACTTCATCAACGCCTATATACAGAGAAGCGAGAAATAGCATGTTTTTCATTCATCGTTTTATTCATAATATTACGGTACTATAATACCGTTTCCGCAGGTAGATGCTTTATTTGGTTGACATTTAATGAGTTTTATTAAATGCTAAAGCTGTCAGATGGCTACGCACGTAGTCATAAAAACCGGCCCCCCAAGTGCTTATGAACCTGGTACGTCTTACAAGCACAGGGAGGGCCCTCATTGAAAGGATAGCTCATCATGGCTACTCCAAAGATTAGCACTCAGGCGTCCACACCGACTTTCCCCACTGGTGCCGCTCAGTGCGATCGGTTGCTCCGCGTTAACGATATCCGCGAACTCACTGGCTGGAGCGAAAACACCGCACGCAAATTCATGCGCGAGTCCGGCAAGCTCATCCAAATCCATCGCTCGAATTACATGTTTGAAAGCTCGTTTTATGAGCTTTTCAAGCAGCTTGAAGGTCGTACCGCCCACCTTGACTAGGCGGTAAACATGAGCGAGCTACCGTCGATTTCCGACAAATTTTCCGATGATGTTACTGAGCAACGAGAGATTAGAAGGAAAATGGATAACGCGAATTTTATTTCGGTGCCCGACTGGGCGTGTTGTGCCACCACTGTCGCTGCCGAGCGCCTCATCCTCGGCCTCGTATGGAAGCTTGGAAATCCTTCCAAAAACAAACGAGCCATGGGCTTTTACGCAAAAAGCAAATGGATTGAGGAGCGCTACCACCTAAGTAAGAACACGATCTCCCGGGCCTATACCTCTTTGAAGAATAAGGGGTTTATTCAAAAAGCGGGTGATGGCAGCTGGATGCTTAATTACGCTGCAATCTACCGCGCCGCGATCGAAAACGCTTGGGAGCCCCCGAAATCTTAAGTCCACAGACCGACTATCGACGTGGGCTTCTGTCAAACAACCGAGTTAAAAACCACTGAGCCAGAATCCGCTTCAATAGAAGAGGATTCTGGCTCAAATGATATCCGGCCGTTCGCGCAGCGATGTCCACCGCAATCTGGCAAGAATCGAGGACGGGGAAACCGTCATCGAGGTCGTGAAGGTCGGTAATCGCCAGGCGTCTACAAAAACATGCCGCGGATGTAAGATGAAGCAGGGTCGAACCGGAACAGTTCCCGGACAATTGGCGTCCGGCCAGACACTTCGATTCGACCCTTTCTCATACCTGCATCTAAAATACTCCCATAATCATTCTCGACATCTTTAACGCCCTCACCTCCTGCCACCAGCACGTCGTAGGTGCCATTTTCAACGAATCGATATGGCCGTCCATTCATGGTCTTTAAGGCACGTGATACCATGAAAGCGTGCGGTATTTCTCCAATCGAAAACCTGCGTGAACGCATGACTTGAGACGCTTTTAGAACTCACCAAGCGCAGGACAGACACAACTCAACAGCGGCCGCGTATTTGTTCCCAGCCGTACGGCATGGCGGAGCCATGCCCATTGTTGATTGGAGTGCCGCACGATGACAGACAACCCAAACGAGAGAAAAATCAGCGAGACGCCCGGCGTGAAGTCCGTCCTCGATGAGGCCGCCGAGCGGATCGAGGCGACATGGCGGGAGAAGCTGCTGCGCGAGACGGGCAACCTCATGACCGAGAACGCACTGCTCATGGCCCAGGTGGATGAATTCAGCCGCAAGCTCGTCGAGGCGACGGATCGGAACGAAAGACTTGAGGCCGACTGCAATGAGCGGATTGCCTTTATAGAGGAGAAGTTCGAGCTCGATACCGCGAGCCTCGAGCTCGAAAACAACGAGCTCCACGCCGCGGGCGTCAGGCACCTTTCCCGTGCCAAGGAACTCGGTAGGCAGGTCGCCCAACTCCACGCCGAGGCTGAGGCCATGGCCGATGAGATCGAGCGACTGCGCGGCGAGCGTGACGCCGCGTTGAAAGCCCAAGCCGAGCTGAGCGATGCGCTACTGGCCCAGCGCGACCTGATGGCCGAAGTCGCCGCCCTCAAGGACCGCCTCGCCGCCTCCGAGCAACGTGCGGCCGTGGCTGAGGCCAAGGTCGAGGTCATGACCCAGATGAAGGATGAGTAGGTCGCATAGCATCTAATTTTCTAGAAACCCTCTAGAGCATTTCTAGGGGGTTTCTAGAACTGAGAACCGGGCGCAGCACTTTCGATCGGCACGATGTCTCGATAGACCAGGCGATGCCTGTCGTCGCGCCATTCGTCGCCGTGGTAATGCCCGAAGAGCCAGATGCGATAGTCGAGCCGCCCGTCGAGCTCGCCCAGGAAAGTTTGCAGCGTATCCCCGCCGCACTCACGTCCGCGCTCGCGGCACAGCTCTCTAGCCAGGGCAGCAGGAGCCTCGTGACTCACCACGTAGTCGACCCTCCAGCCTACGCGGTCGAGCGAGGAGCGGCAGTGCTCCGTCTCTTCCTCGCTCGGCATCTCCTCGGGCCACCAGCTCCTCCCCTCCTTGCGATACTGCCTGTCGTTGCTCGCGGCGCCGCCCATGGCAAGGACTGTGAGCCCGTCGATATCGAACACCTCTCCGCGCATCAGGTGCAGCACGTGCGGTCGCGCCTCATGGACGAGCCCGCCGTTCCACTCCCGCACCGGCAGCCCAGCCAGGGCGTGGTGGTTCTCGTGGTTGCCGTCTACGAAACACGTGGTCCATGGCTTCGACTCAAACCAATCGAGCCAATACCTCTCAGCATTCGAGCCGTCCCAGACAAAGCCGAAGTCGCCGGCCACGATCACCGCGTCATCGCGCGTCAGGGTCCGGCCCAGCGGCCAATTTTTGAATGCAAACCGGCTGGACCCGTACTCGGCCCTGCCGTGCACGTCGCCTGTCACATAGACCGTCATCAGTACGCACCCCACGGCAGGAGTTTGTCCCCGAGTCTCACGATTCGGTCATACAGCACCGTGTGCCGTTCGTCCGGGTTGCCGTCTCGGTGAAAATGGCCGTAATACCAGTGCTTATAGTCCAGGCGGTCCTCGAGCTCATCGAGGAATCCGGTCAGCCGGTCCACATCAGGGCGTTCCCAGCCTGGGTCCGGGTAGAGCGTCGGCGAGAGCATGCGCGTGGCACAGGCATGGGTGATGACGCAGTCGACCTTCCAGCCGACCTCGTCGAGCTTTGCCCGCGCGGCATCGAATTCGCGCTCGTCCGGGAGCTCCTGAGGCCACCAGCTGGAATACGGAACGCGGTATTCCCTGTCCACGCTCGTGGCACCGCCCATGGTGAAGATTGTCGAGCCGTCGAGCTCGAAGACCTCGCCGCGCGTCAGGCGCCGAATGGGCGAGGTGTCCGACAGGCGCTGCGTCAGCCCGCCATGCCATAACTCCACGGGGCGCTCCGCCCAGTGATCGAAGCGCTCGTGGTTGCCGTCGACGAACAGTACCGTGTAGGGGCGCGACTCCAGCCAGGCGATGTCGGCACATTCCTCGGCAGAGAAGTTCCACGGAAAGCCAAAGTCACCGGCAACGATGAGATAGTCGTCGCTGGTAAGACTGTCGCCAAGCTCCCAGGCGCGGAGCTTTTGCATGTCGAGCCCACCGTGGATGTCGCCTGTCACATAGACCGTCATCGGATCACCTCTTCCCTCTTGTACGCCGCCAGCTCGCGCTCGACCTGCCTGTCGCCGGTCTCGTTGACCCACCAGGGCCATTTCACCCGGCCGCACGGCTCGTCGACTCCGGCGAACCATTCCCTCAGCTCGTCGAGGCTCACCGGGGAGTGCCCGTTGGCATCGCAACCGACGTCGTAGCGCAGAAGGCCCTGCTTGCGGTTGAACTCGTTGTACGCGCCGCCGCTGCTGTGGATGTGCCCGTGGAGGTGCCACGATCCATGGCTCATGCCCTGCCAGTCGGCCATGGGGTAATGGCTCAGGACGATCTTCTGCCCATCGATCTTGAGCACGCAGATCGGCGGCTCCACGGTGAAGGCGCCAACGACCGCCGGCTGGGTCCAGTCCTTGTCGTGGTTTCCCGGGACGAGGTGGATGCGCCTGCAGGCGATCTGCTTGCGCAGCCCATAGGCGTCCTGGGCGGTCATCTTGAATGAGAAATCACCCAGGATGTAGAGTTCGTCGTCCACGGCAACCCTGCCGTTGATGCTGTCGACGATGGCGTCGTTCATCTGCCAAATCGTCTCCCACGGGCGGTCGGTGAACTTCAGCACGTTCTCATGCCCGAAGTGGGTGTCGCTGGTAAACCAGATCATATTTATGTCTCCTTCTGTCGCTAAAAAACGTTCTCCTTCGAGGTCAGGAGACGTTTTATGAGCGACATGAGGTGCATATCCCTCATGTTTCAAGCTCCAATCTGCCGGATTTGCCCAACTATATAAGTTTACGCCCACGCGCGAACAGGATTTGATTTTTGAAATATGGACGAATTCCTCGTCAGGAGGGTAAAATGGTGCCGACGGCAGCCCAAGTTGTAGAGAGCTGGGCAGAGCCGTTGCTTAATGAAGTTGGGTCATCGTCTTAGCGACGGTGGCCTTTCTTTTTGGGCTTCGAACCCTGCTTGAGTGCCTTGGAAAGGCCGACAAGGGCCGTGAGGAGCGAGACCATAGCGGTCAGGAGCTTCACGAGCTCGGTGAAATCGGTCATGGGCATCACCTCCCATCAAATGGAGGGCTCTGCCCGGCACGAGGGCTGCCGACAGCAAGGACGATTCTATCAGAGCGGCTGACCCCCGCCGATCAATTCATACTCCTCATCCTCACCGAATTGCGAGTATGGCAGAATCGGCACTGGATGGCAGCGCGCTAGGGCACCGACGATAGGCTTTCCAAAACTAGCGAGGCGCGTCGCCGCGATCGTAATCGCCTCGGTCGACCGCACGATCGACCTGCGGCGAGATGTCGCCGTTGCCACCATGGGCTCGTCCTGCGGCGCGAACGCGGTCATCGCCAGCATCGGGAACGGCGCCGGCGTAACGGTTGCGAATCTCTCTTGCGTAACCGCGCCGGGCAAGAAGCTCATCACGAACCGCCGGATCCTCGAGCAGATCTTCATCGCACTTCGGTGCGATGAACTTAGGAAAGAGATTGTAGGCGACGCCCTTGCTCGCCTTTGCCTGCTCGACCCACGCCGAATACGCCTTCTTAAGCCGTTGAATGTAAATCTCGCAACGCCTCTCATAAGGAAGGGCTCGCTCGGCCTCCAGCACGTTATTTTTGAAGGCCGCTTCAAGTTGCTTGACCGCAAACCTCCCGTCAAGACGAGTCAGGTTGAAAGTGCACTTCGGGTTGCCGGCCTCCTTGATATCGAGATCTGTCGCATAGACTCGATTGTTCTTGATGAAAATGTCTACGCCCCATGAGGCAAGTAACTTTTTAAACTGCTCCATATTCTTCGGATGACCTTCGTTGATTGCAAGATGGATCAACTCGCGCAGATTGTTTTTATAACTGTACTCTCCCCGCTCAACGATTTTCTTTTCAGTGTCGCGCGGCTGTCGGTCTCGAATCTTCGAGTTCTTCTTTCCCTTTTCGAGCTGAGCGAGATTCCAGGCCTCGTCCATTTCACGAACCCACGCAGCGCGTTCGTACTTTCCGCGACGCCCGCCCGTCTCGCAACGCTTACCCGTCAAAAGATCCGTGCGGTTAATCGCCATATGAACCGCGTAGCGTTTTCCCGCCTTATCGCTTTCCTCATGCAACGCGACAATCACTTGTTGATGCGGGTAGTGTTTCGCAAGCCATTGCTCCGCGTAGGCCATACACGCATCGGGGGTCATCTTGCCTCCGTTGCGGCTGCACTCCTCGGGCAGAAACGCGAGAATCTGATGAAGCATCGTTATGTTCTTCGCGCCGGCACGCGCGGGCCTGTCGTGATGGAACATCTTCCGCGTCATAGCCATTTCGGAAAACCAGTGCTTTCCGTTCGCGAGGTTCCAGCCGCCGCGGGCCAAAGCATTCTTTCCGTTAATGTACTTGCGCAGGTGCTTCGCGTAGCGCTCGGACGAAACACCTTTCTGCTTAACGACGGTCATCGAGCTCACCGCCATCGGTGAAATAGCGCTGTTCGAGCTCTTCGATGAAGAGAGTGACTTTACGGGCATTTTGGTAAACCTTTTCAAGCGTTCGGAAAACCGCCTTCTCGTTGTAGGCCGGAAGACCTTGCGCATTCACAAAATACATCAGCTGGTTGAGGTTCGTCCCCTCGCGATACAGCTCGTGATAGATTTTTGTGACCTGGCTCATATCGAAATCGATCATCTCGATTTTCCCGGCCAGCATCACGCGGCGGACATACGCACTGACGGTCGTGCCGAGCGCATCCGCCTGCTTGTGAATCGCCTCGTGCTCGCCATCGGTGACTTTGACGTAAATAACCGCCGAGCGCTTTTCGTTCGAATCCTCTGAAACGGTTTGCAGCTTTTTGCTACGGCCACCGTTCTTATTTTTGGAAATGACTAGATCATCGAACGATTCATTCCAATGAATCAGTGCATAGCGAATGAATTCGGCTTTCGTCATGCCCGACTTTTCTGCCAAAGCGGAAAGCGTTTCGTATTCTTCAGAAGTGAGTGTCGCCTTAACGGTGTGCGGACGTTTGCAACTCATCATTCATGCCCCCAGGAAAGCAGAGCGAATCGGTGAGGCCACCGATTCAAAACCGATATGAGATTGCTTTCCTTTTTAGGAGCGACTGACGTCGCGCCGATTTTTGAAGTGACGCCGTCGCTTCCCTTAGAGAAATGAAGACGAACTTCATTTCTAACTTTATCGCCGTGTGAGGTGTTAAACAAGATGTGTTGGCAGATAAAGGGGGCGAGTATGGCCCCATTTATCTAGCCCAACACCAATCTTGCAATCACCGGGACGGCGATTGGGCGAAGCGTAGCGTAGACACGAAATGAGAGGCCTCGTTTCGAGCGAAAGGCTTCGCGGTGTCGTAGTGTCAGCGGAGACCGTGAGCGGAAGCGAATTTTTAACGCGAAGGATGCTGAGTGTTAGAAATTCGCTGTAGCGGACTCCGGGCGAGGGCTGGAGCAAGTTGATGGAAGACCTTACCGATTTGCGGAAGGTTTTGCCCGAAGCATCCGGCACCGCCGGATTCTTTTGGAACGGTCTCTCGTTTGATTGCTTTCCTATCGTTTGCTCCCAGACTGGGCGTCTAAAAAAGGCGGCCGAACCGGCCGCCCACAAATAAATAAACATTTACCAAATGTAAGAGGAGAGGAACGATGTACATTACTCCCAGTGACCGGCAACATCGACGACCCAATGCTGCCCCGTAGCCTTCTGTTCATAATGTCCCTGGTCCTCAGAGGTAGTATACGAATCATTGATATATGCTCCATGGTCTTGACCTTGTTCCCACATTGCGTCACTATGAGCTGACCAAGCGGCTATAGAATCGAAAGATGCACCGCATGCACTACAAATGTAACGTTCATGACGCGTATATACCACATTCGGCACCCAGACCTGGCTGTAATCAGTCTCCCAGTGGCCCTGCTCGGCAACCCACTTCTTCTGGCTACCGCCGTTGGAAGAGGAATTGTTGCTGCCAGAGCCCTGCGAATTGCCGGAATTCTGCTTGGACTGGGAGGAATCGCCCTTGCTGTCCGACTTCGAGGAATCGGAAGACTTGTTATCCTCCTTCTTGGAGTCATCGGACTTCTGGTCCTTGCCGTCGGATTCTTTCTTCTCCTCGGTCTTGGCTCCAGAGGTTTGCGTCGCCTTTTCTTCGCTTGGCTTCTTTTTGTCTTTATTCTTTACCGCTGTGGCGGCCCTTTCCGTAGAGCCGCTTCCTTGCTTTGCAACGCTGGCACATCCAAGTTGAGGTGCCGAAAGGCACACCAGAAGCGCAACGATAATAGCCCTTGTTCTCACACCGATCTCCCTGCCCATGAAACCGGGCGTTGGACACCAGCCGATATCCAACGCCCGACTCGCTTTTACATCTGCTCGCGGCGCTTCTTCCGGTCGAGGAAGACGCCGGCCGCCACGAGGACGGTACCGCCGATGACGAACGTCTCGCCGATGAGTCCCGCGCGGTCACCGGTCTGGGCGAGGCTGCCGGGCTGAGCGGTATCCGTGCCGGCGAGGTGCTTCGGGGTGTATGCCGCCTGCTGCTTTGCGGCCTGCTGCTTTGCGACCTCCTCCGCCTCCTGTCGTGCGATCTCATCGGAAAGCTTCTGCTCCGCTGCGATGCGGTCGGACTTCGCCAGCTCATAGGCGGCGAGTACCGCATCGTAGCCGGGCTGGAGTCCGTCCAGCGCAGCCTGCTTCTCGTCCAGGATTGCCTTTGCGGGCGCGACCTTGGCACGCGCCTCGACTGCGGCGGCGAAAAGCGCGTTGAGGGCGTCATCCGCGTTCACATCATGGCCGGAAGCGATCGCCGCGCCGGCATCGATGGAGTTCAGCTTCGACAGCTTGGCGTCTGCCTGCGCCTTCGCCTGCTCGGCGGCGGAGACCAGGGACTCGGCGGCGATGGTATCCGCCTTCGCGGCATCGAGCGCGGCCTTGGTGTCATTGACGGCCTTTACTGCATCCTGCTCGCGCTGCTGTGCCTCTACGAGCTTCGCGGCAAGACCGGTGAGGATGTCGAGGTTCGACTGTGCGTCCTCGAGATCGGTCTGGGAGCCGGTGAGCTTGTCGGCGGCAACGCCGGTGTCGGCCTTTGCGGCATCGACGGCACGCTGGGCATCCGCGAGGGCGCTTGCGGTGGTATCCGCCTTTTGCTTGGCGGCTGCGAGGACCGCCGCCTTCTCGGCCTGGTCGGCTACCACCGCGTCGTGGGCGCTCTTTGCGGTATCGACCGCCTTCTTGGCGTCGGCGACGTCCTGGAAGAACTTCGCGAGGTCGGCGTTCGCATCGTCCACGCCCTGCTGCTTAGCAGCGGTGTCCGCCTTGGCAGAATCCAACTTAGACTGTGCGGTCGTTACGGCTGCGTTGGCGGCATCAAAGGCGACTTGCTTCTGCTGGACGGTTGATTTTGCCGTAACGACTGCCGCGTTGGCGGCATCGAGGTTCGATTTCGCCGCATCCAACCCAGCTCGGGCATCCGTGACGCCCTGCTGCTTGGCGGCGAGATCGGCCTTTGCGGCATCGACGGCACGCTGGGCATCGGCAACGCTCTGCTTCGCGGCATCGACACCTGCCTGTGCGGAATCCACCGCGACCTGCTTCTGCTGGACGGTTGTGGCGGCGCCGGCGGCTGCCTGCTTCTTGGATGCGAGATCGGCCTTGGCTGCGTCGAGTGCGCTCTTGGCGTTCTTGAGGCCGTTGATATAGGAGGTCAGCTTCTGCTCGTACTCGTCGACGGAGATGGGGTTCGTGTTCCAACCGGAGCCGGACCAGCCGGAGATCTCTGCGGTGTAGCACTGCGTCTGAAGCCCGGACATGGTGCCCTTGGTGCAGGTTGCCATTCCCATAACGGCGAGTTCGGGATTGATGATGTTCATGTAATGGCCGACGGTGCCGCTGCTACCGTTCTCCCAGCGGCAGTTGTCTGCAATCCAATGGTTGATTGCGACACCGTTCTTTGCATAGAAATCATAGGCATCCTTGCCGACAAGACCGGTGACTCCATAAAGGGCCTCCGTTGCCTTGTCGAAAAAGCCCTTCTCCTGCTCGATCCACTGCCCACTCGGATCGATTCCGTAATTCCATGCCAGGTTTTCGGCAAAATCATATTGGCGGGCATGATCGAGCACAGTATCACTGTAGTTGGCATCCGCAATGGCACCGGCGATGAGCTTGTAGGTGACCTGGAGCTCGGACAGGCCGACCGACTTGCGGTAGTCGTTGACAGACTTCATCCACCTGATCGCATTGAGCATGTTATCGAGGGACGTGGCGTCCTTGGAGTTGCCGACTTCGGTCTTGCCGGCATATTTGGCGTTCAGGATGATGTTGGCTGCATCATCGGCACCCATGGCACGGAAGAAGCCGATGGCTCCCTGCTTGAGTTGCGCGTCGGCGGAATCGAGTTTCGCCTGAGCCTCGTCGACTTTCTGCTGCGCGGCGGTCACGGCGGTGTCTGCGGTATCCTTTGCGGCCTTGGCGTTCGCGAGCTCTACGTCGGCGGCTGCCTTGGCGGACTCGGCGTCCTTGACAGCCTGCTTCGCTGCATCCAGCTTGGAGATGGCGTCGACGTTCGCCTGCTTGGCGGCATCGAGGTCGGCGTTCGCGGCATCGAGTGCGGACTGGGCGGCGTTCACACCGGATTCGGCATCGGCCGCGGCCTGCTGCTTTACGGAGAGGGACGCCCGGGCATCATTCAGCTCGGCCTGTGCCGTTGCTGCAGCGGACTGTGCCTGCTCGAGCTCGGACTCGCACTGGGACTGTGCCGCTCGTGCGGCGGCGAGGGCTGCCTCTGCATCCGCGACCTTCTGTTTTGCAGCATCGTACTCCGGGCCGCTGGCGCCTACCTCCGCTGCGGCGAGGTCGGCTTTCGCCTTCTCGTAGGCGGCACTGGCGGCTGCGGTCTTCGCATCCGCCGCGTCCTTGTTCTGCTTGGCTGCGGCGAGAACGGAATCGGCGGAATCCTTTGCAGACTGGGCCGCAACCAGCTTGGACTGGGCATCGGCAAGCGTCGCGTTGGCGTTGGCGAGTTCGGCCTGTGCCCTGCTCACGGCATCCGTGGCATCGCGTACCGCCTGCTCGGCGGCACGGATAGCCTCCGGGGTGGCGCCTACGGCATCGGCCTTGGCTTTATCGAGGGCGTCCTTGGCATCCTGGGCCGCCTTGAGGGCGGACTGGTACGCTTCGTCCTTCTCGGACGCATCTGCCTTGGCGTCTGCGAGACCCGCCTTCGCCTGCTCGAGGTCCTTGCCGGCGGCATCGGCGGCGTCCTTGCCCTCCGCGACCTGACGGGCGTACTCGTCCATTGCCGCTCGGTCGGCTGCCGTGCCGGCGCTGACTGCCGAATCGTAGGATGCCTTGGCCTGGTCACGGGCGGAAGCCGCCTTGTTGTAGGGACCGGCGGCCTCATCGTAGGATGCCTTGGCGGCGTCTTCCTTCGCCTTCGCCTCGTCGACTGCCTTCTGCAGGTCCGCGATGGTCTGTGCGGCGGATTTCGCGCCGGTACCGGATGCCGCGCCGGCATGGGCGGCGATCGGCGACATCACGGCGGGGTGCTGCGTGGTCCCGTCACCGGTCTGGGCGAATGCCGCGAACGGTGAGATGAGGCTCGACCCGGTCATGGCGGCCATGGTCGCCGCGGTGACGGTCAGACGCGCGATCCCCTTCGGAGTGTGAATCTTTTTGTTTGGCAGTGCGGCGAAGTGATCGCCACCGGCAGGAAAATGCTTTCCCTGAGTCATTGCTATTCCATTCCTTTTCCATGCCATGTCCGACTAGGCATCAGAACTCTTTCCAATAAAGGTAATTATGCGCCTTAACAGGGATTGTTGTATATAGTCCGTTGGCATAAATACAACAATCCATGACTCTTTTTGTCATGGATACGAAGACGCTTCAGAAATCATTCGGCATGAGATGCAAAGAGCTCCGCGCTGGACTCGGGTACAGCCAGGAGCAGTTCGCCAATTTGATTGAGATGGATCGTTCCTACTACGCGAGCATTGAAGTCGGACGAAGAAATGTCAGTCTTTCAAACCTCTGTAAAATTGCCAATGGATTCAACATGTCAATTGCTGCGCTGATGACTGGTGTCACCGATACAACGGATTGGTCAATCAATCAGCGAACGCAGTGAGCGAATCAATCGACGGCGTAGCCGGCGGCAAGGTCACGGCACGTGACCGCGCAGCGAGCTCCGCGAGCGAAGGGGACGGCATCGCCGTCCCTATTTCTTTATAATCTATTTCTCTATTAATTGGTTTCACCAAAATGGGTATGACACAAGCTTCTGAACAGGCTTTTTATCAGAGAATTCAAAGCTACCGAATCATCAAAATGGTGAAATTTTTTACCCAAAAGAGGGAAGCGCTTCACCAAAATGGAACCGACTAACGGCTGTTGAAAACTTTTTATCCCCAAAATGGTGATTTCCTGTTTTCAGTGGAAAACTCGGTAAGTTAAATTATTTACTTACCAGATTTTACAAACAAAAGCAGTTCTTAACCCTAAAACCAGAACAGGTCAGAAGCAAAATTAACTCCTGACCTGCGATTTTTCTGGTGCCCCCGGGCGGATTCGAACCGTCGACACCCGCTTTAGGAGAGCGGTGCTCTATCCCCTGAGCTACGGAGGCATGTTGTATTAGTGTAGCAGATTTACGCCGCTGTAATGCAGCGTATACCCACTCTTCGAAGTTGCGGTGGAACAGCCCTCCGGAAAGTGCGTCCCACTATCCAGGCAAATTCTGGGTCAGACTTTCCCCATGAGACCTCGCTGGGAAACTGTGACCCAGAATTTCGGCTCGAAACGGGACACGGTTTCCCAAACGACCCCGTTCCGGAAACTACATCCCGGAATCGACGCTCGAACTGGGATGCACTTTCCCGATCGAGCCACATGGGAGACTGCGCCCCACTTTGAGGGGGCGCTCTTTAATGACTACTTGCCTTTGTGGAAAAGGTTTTTGATAACGGAGGGGATGCTCTTGGCGCCCTTGGCCGTCACATCGATAAAGTCGGGCGAACGCACGAGCTTATCCTCGTCAACGTACTTGCGGACCGCGCGAAGCGTCTCTTTGTCGTCGCGCGTCGAAAACGTAAAGTGACCGTTGTCCTTGGTGAAGATCGCAAAACGCGTGATCTTCTTGGTGCCGCGCAAAACCTCGGCGGCGATGTAGTCGACCTCATCCCACGGGATTTGAATGTAATCCTCGGGATTACGCTCGTTATAGTACTCAAACGCCTTATTGCCCACCATCACGTTACCGTGACTGGTAAGCCCCATCAGGCAGGTTGCCGGCGTTGCCAGATCGACCGTGCTGTTCTGAGATTGCGCCATACGCGCCTCGCCCTCCAATAAAAACAATCGGACCGCATCCAGTGTACCCACCGGGTGCGGTCCGTTTCAATGGCTCAAAAGCCCTTGCCTAGCAACTCTCGGTCTTAAGCCGAAGCGTGCTTACATGAAGCCGCAGACGCGACCGATGATGCCGACGGCGAAGAGAGCCAGGATGATGACGATCGGGCTGACCTTCTTCTTGAGGAGCTTGCAGACCAGAAGGGTCAGGCACACGGCGGCAAGGCCGGGGATGAGCTGATCGAGGTTGGCCTGAAGCGTGGTGACCTTCACCGGGTCGAGTGCGGTGGCACCGACAGAGCTGTACATCGACAGCGCCTGCTTGATGCCCTCAGAACCGGCGGGCAGGTTGGCCCAGTCGATATAGGCGCCAGCAGACTGCGTGACCTTGGAGACGACCGGGGTGAAGGAGATGGACACCCAGCGCTCGACCAGGGCGCCGATGATGAACATACCCAGGATGGAAGCACCCTCGGTGACCTTGCCCATCAGACCGCCGGAGAGGTCCTTGGCGATGGAGGAGCCGACCTTGTAGCCAAACTCCTGCGTGTACCACAGGAAGGCGTAACGGATGATGTTCCACGCGAAGAAGAACAGCAGCGGACCGGCGATGCTGCCGGACAGGGCCAGGGAAGCGCCCAGTGCGCCCAGAATCGGGCGAAGGGTGAACCAGAAGGCGGGGTCGCCGACGCCGGCGAGCGGGCCCATCATACCGACCTTGACGCCCTGAATGGCGACGTCGTCAATCGGAGCACCGTTGGCGCGCTCCTCCTCGAGGGCGAGGGTAACGCCAATGACGGGGGCGGAAACATAGGGGTGGGTGTTATAGAACTCCAGGTGGCGCTTAAGAGCGGCAATCTGGTCATCCTTGCTGGTGTAGAGCTTCTTGATCGCAGGGATCATTGCGAAGCACCAGCCACCGTTCTGCATACGCTCGTAGTTCCACGAGCCCTGAAGGAACTGATGACGGAAGCAAACCTTCTTACGGTCAGCCTTGGTGAGCTGAATCTTGTTCTCTGCCATATGTATCACTCCCCTCCTACTCGTAATCGTTCAGAATGTCGCCGAGCGGGTCACCGGAGCCACCGCCCATGCCGCCACCCTGCTTGGCCAGATCCTTAAGGCCAAGGTAGATGAGGGCAAGGGAGATGCCGATGAGGCCAAGGGCGATCAGCGTGAGCTGAGGGATGGCAGCAAGGACAAAGCCGAGGATGAAGAACGGCCAGGTCTCCTTGGTGGCCATCATGTTGATGACCATGGCGTAACCGACGGAAGCGACCATGCCGCCGCCGACAGCCATGCCGCCGGACAGCCAATCGGGCATAGCGTTAAGCGCGTTGGTAACGGCCTCGGCCGGGATGATGCACAGAAGTACTGCCGGGATGGCGATACGAACACCCTGCATGAGGATGCCGGCGTACTGCCAACGCTCGATGCCGGCGAAGTCGCCCTTCTCGGCGCAGGCGTCCATGCCGTGAACCATAGCGGTAGCCAGGGTACGGCAGATCATGGTCAGGAACAGACCAGCGACCGACAGCGGGACGGCGACGGCGATGGCGGCGGTAACGGCCTTGGCCGAATCGGTGGCGCCACCGTTGAGGGCGAGCACCATGATGATCGAAGAAGCGACCGAGGCCAGAGCGGCGTCAGGCGCGACGGCGGCGCCGACGTTAGCCCAGCCAAGGGCCATCATCTGGAGCGAACCGCCCAGGAGGATGCCCTCCTGAAGGTGACCGGTTACGAGACCGATAAGCGTGCATGCCACGAGCGGCTGATGGAACTGGAACTCATCCAGAATGCCTTCCATACCGGCAAGCAACGCGACAATCGCAACAAGCAGAATAGTGATTGCAGACATGTATCGGACCCTCCTTTACTATGCTTGAGCGGCCAGTTCGGCCTTTGCTTTCTTCAACATGGCGTCGAGATCCTCGGAGGAATCCGAAGGAACCTTGCGGACCTCGAACTTGACGCCCTTGGCCTTGAGAGCCTCGATAGTCTTAACGTCGTCATCGCCCATGGCGACGGCGTTGGTGACGACGACCTTGCCCTTGGAGTGAGCCATGGAACCGATGTTGGCTTCCTTGATGTCGACGCCGGCCTCGATGGCCTTGAGCAGATCCTGCGGGTTCTCGAAGAGCAGCATGGCCTTGGTGTCACCAAAGCGCGTGTCCTTGACGACCTCGGCCATCTTCTTGATGGGCACGACGTTGGCGTGGACTCCCGGAGGGGCAGCCTGCTCGATCATGGTCTTGCGGAGCTCGTCGTGAGCAACGCCGTCGGAAACCACGATGATGCGGTTGGGGTTGATCTGCTTGGTCCACGTGGTGGCCACCTGGCCATGAAGCAGACGGGTGTCGATACGGACGTGGGCGATCTTGATGTGCCCGTCGCCGATGACCGTTCCCGGAGGGATGGCGCCTGCAGGAGCAGCGGCGGCCGCAGCCGGCTTCTTCTCCTCGGGCTCCAGAGACTCGGGCTTGACGCGCACGCCAGCCTTAGCCTCAGTCACGAGATGTTTTGCGATCGCATGTGCAGTGTTCTTTGCGTCAAAGCGCTGCGAATATGCCTCGATGAGCATAGGCAGGTTGACACCGGTGACGATAGCCCAGGAATCGTGGCCCTCGATGAGCCCACTGATCTGGTTGAACGGCGTGCCGCCCCACAGATCAACGAGGAAGAGCACCTGCTCCTGGTCCTCGAAGGAAGCGACTGCTTCCTCGACCTTGGCACGGAAGTCGTCGGGGCCCATGCTCGGCTCGAGCGAGACCACGGCTACAGACGGCTGATCGCCAAAGACCATCGAGCCCGTCTGCTTGATTCCAGCCGCCAAGTCACCATGGCTAGCAAGAACAATACTTACCATCACATAACCTCCTTTTTGTCTACGTAATTCCTACACGACAGTTATGGAGTATAGCTGCAAATACAGCAGAATTGTTTGAAAAACTGCAAAAGGTAGCATTATTTGTTTAAACGTCTTGTTTTGTTACAAGCTGATTACATTCCAGTATTTTGGCTGATTTGCTGCTGAGGATTGATAGCTGATCTATTTACATGACCGAATTGAGCACGCTGTTCATTATTGCCGGTTTTAAACAGACACAAATGTGCTCGGGTTGAGGCTATTTCGTTTAAACAGATGGTACTTGACTAATGGTAAGAAATATGCTCTAGCAAAGTAATCGTTGGGGACGTTCTTTAATGACTAGTCGTTTAAGAACGTCCCCAACGACTAAGTTAGACGATATGGAGGGGGTTGGCGGCGTCGACGGCATCGGGGGCGTCGGAGAGGCCGTCGGGGGCAGCGTCTGCCGGGTCCTCGTCGGGGGTCTCGATCTGCTTGATCATGACATCCTGGCCCTGCAGCAGATAAGTCTCGCCGCTACCGCAATGGGGACAGGTCTTGCCGTGCTCGACCGTCGCGTAGTCGCGGCCGCACGCCTCGCAATGTGTCACGGCCTCAACGGGCTCCACGATAAGCTCCGAGCCCTCGGTGATAGGCTTTTTATCCGCTGCCCAGCGCCAAGCGTCGAGCAGCAAGTCGGGAACGACGCCCGAGACCTCGCCCAGCAGCAACGTCACGCTCGAAACGCGACTTACGCCGTTGGCGCGAGCCACATTCTCGACATCGCGAATGATGTGATACACGATTCCGAGCTCGTGCACTTTTAATTCCTTCCGCCGTTCCCGTTATGACTACTTACTTGCGACCGAATTTGATCTTGATGGCGCGCTTGAGTGCGTACTTGCCCAGGCTGGGAAGCTTTTGCTCGTATTTGACCATCGTTGAGCACTCGGGGCGGTCGCGATCCAGATGGATGGCGTCAAACGCGCACTTGGTGGTGCACAGGCCGCAGCCGATGCACTTGTTGGGGTCGACGATCGAGGCGCCGCAGCCCAGGCAGCGGGCGGTCTCGGCGCGCACCTGCTCCTCGGTGAAGGTCTCAACATACTCGCTAAACGGCGCAGCTTTCTCGCGCTCGCGGTCCACGTGGGCAACCTCGCGGCTCGCGTTGTCGTAGCTTTCGATCACGGCATCGTCGCGGTCAAGCGAGGTGTAGCGGCGCTGGTTGCGGCCGATGGTGAGCGTGGAGCCCGGCTGCACAAAGCGATGGATGGACACGGCGGCCTCGTGACCGGCGGCGATAGCGTCGATGGCAAAGCTGGGACCGGTGTAGACGTCGCCGCCCACAAAGATGTCTGGCTCGGCGGTCTGGTAGGTCTGAGGATCGGCAAGGGCACCCTGACCGTGGCCAAGCTCCACCTTGGAGCCAGCCAGCAGGTCGCCCCACACAATGGACTGGCCAATCGACATGACGACACGGTCGGCATCGACACGGCGCAGGTCGTTCTCGTCGTACTCGGGCGCAAAACGGCCCTCGTCGTCAAAGACACGCGTGCAGCGCTTGAAGGTGATGCCGCGCACATGACCGGCCTCGTCCAGGTGAACCTCCTTGGGGCCCCAACCGCAGCTGATGTGCGCGCCGTCCTCGATGGCCTCGCGACGCTCTTCCTCGCTGGCGGGCATCTGGGCCTCACTCTCCAGGCAGAACATCTCAACGTGTTCGGAACCCAGACGGCAGGCGTTGCGGGCAACGTCGATGGCCACGTTGCCGCCGCCCACCACAATGGTGCGGCCGGACAGGGTATCGATCTTGCCGCTGTTAACCTCGCGAAGGAAGTCTACGGCCACGGTCACGTCCTCGGCATCCTCGCCCGGAATGCCGACAAGGCGGCCGCCCTGGCAGCCAATGGCAACGTAGAAGGCCTTAAAGCCCTGCGCGCGCAGCTCGTCGAGCGTCACGTCGCGACCGACTTCCACGCCATAGCGGAACTCGGCACCCATCAGGCGAATAACCTCGACCTCGGCCTCGATAACATCCTTCTGCAGCTTAAAGCTGGGAATGCCATAGGTGAGCATGCCGCCCGGGCGCTCGTTTTTCTCGAACACAACGGGCTTGTAGCCCTTCTCGGCCAGGTAGAAAGCGCAGGACAGGCCGGCCGGACCGGCGCCGATGATGGCAATCTTCTGGTCGAAGCCGCCGGCACGCGTCGGCGTCACCACAGGCGGGACATAGCGGGTCGCTGCGTCCAGATCGCGCTGGGCGATAAACTTCTTGACTTCGTCGATAGCCACGGCGGCGTCCACACGACCGCGGGTGCAGGCATCCTCACAGCGGCGATTGCACACACGGCCGCAGATAGCGGGCAGCGGGTTCTCGCGTTTAATGAGCGCCAGCGCCTCGTCATAGCGACCCTGAGCCGCGAGCTTCAAATAGCCCTGAACGGCAACGTGCGCGGGGCAGGCCGTCTTGCAGGGAGCGGTGCCGGACTCATGCGTCTCGATGCGGTTGTCGTTGCGGTAGTTGGGCGACCACTTGGTGTGGTCCCACTTGGTGGCATCGGGCAGCTCCTGGCGCGGATACTCGGGCACCTGTCCGCCCGCCTTTTTGCTGCAGAGCTTCTGGCCCAGCTTGGCGGCGCCGGCCGGACACACCTCAACGCAGCGGCCGCAGGCCACGCACTTGTCCTTCTCGACCTTGGCGACATAGGCCGAGCGCGACAGGTTGGGCGTGTTGAACAGCTGCGAGGTGCGCAGGGCGTAGCACACGTTGACGTTGCAGTTACAGATGGCGAAGATCTTGTTCTCGCCGTCGATGTTGGTGATCTGATGCACAAAGCCGTTGTCCTCGGCCTGGCGCAAGATGTCGTAGACCTCCTCGCGCGTCACATAGTGGCCGCGGTCGGTCTCGACCACGTAGTCGGCCATATCGCCCACGGCAATGCACCAGTCGGCCGGATCGTCGGCGCAGCCCTCTCCCATCACGCGACGGCTCGCGCGGCAGCTGCAGGTGCTGGCGGCATACTTGCCGTCGTATTTGTCGAGCCAGTGCTCGATGTGCTCAATCGGCACCGAGGTGCTCGAGGCGTCGATGGCCTTCTCGACCGGAATCACGTGCATGCCGATACCGGCGCCTCCGGGCGGCACCATCGGCGTAGCACGGGACAGCGGCCCCTTGGACGCCTGCTCAAAGAACTTGGCATAGACCGGATGCTCCTCGAGCTGACTCACGCGCATGTTGAGGAACTCGGCAGAGCCCGGCACCAGCATGGGCAGCACCCACTGCTTGGCGCGCTCGAGGTTTTCCCAGTTGTACTCGAGCAGACCCGTGTAGCTCATATTGTCGAGCATCTTCTCGATATCGGCCTCGGGCATGCCGGTGAGTTTGACCATCTCGGGCAGCGTATAGGGACGGCGCATCTTCATCTTGCAGAGTACCTCGGCCTGCTCGTCGGTTGCGGCCTCGGCAAACGACCAGTACTCGTAGCCCAGCAGCTCGTCGCGATGCAGCAGACGGTTGGTGCAGTGCTCGCACAGCTTGACGATTGCCTCGCGCGGATGCTCCGGCAGCGGCGGCACAAACTCCGCGCCGATATCGGGCTCGGTGTAACTAATCCCCGGTCCGTTGAGAATCATGGTTGTCCCTTCTCTTGCCGCAGCCCAACGAGGCCGCAGCGCCCCTCTTTTTTTGCAGGCCGGGCATGCCCCCATGCCGTTCACCCGCCATTGTTGACATTGTGTCAAAAATAGTATTGACGAACCGTCAACAATATTCAAGACTGTTAGGCGAACGGTCGGGCTCAAACGGACGAAAGGCGGCAAAACATGGGCAACAACACAGCAGATACCTCTGTGGCCGACGCCGTCCCCGCGCCCGACAGCGCGGCAAAGCGCTTGACGGGCGACGAACGCCGTCGCGAGATCCTCGATGCCGTGCGCACCGTAAGCTCCGAGCTTGGCGTGTCCCACTTATCGGTATCGGCCGTGACCAAGCGAGCCGGCTGCACGCGTTCATTGTTCTACCACTACTTTGCCGATATGGACGCCGCCGTCACCGCTGTCATGGACGAGGCAATCGACGGCTTCATTACCGAGCTCGAGCAGTGGAATGCCAGCCGCACGGTTGGCGACATCGAGGGGGCGCTCGACACCGTCGCCCCGCTCTTTAAGCGCCTGGTCGCCAGCGGCCACGAACTGCCGAGCACCCTGACCTCCAGCAGCGGCGCGCTCTACGGCGGCTTTTTGCACAACGTGGTCCAACGCGTGGCGCAGTATATCTGCGACACCACCGTGGTGGATTTTGTCGCCCATCATGAGCTACGCATCGACCATGTCTACGAGACGTTCTACACCCTCATCATGGGGTTGTTAATGTATATCCGCACGCACCCCGATGTGCCCGACGAGACGGTCAAGGAAATCATCGCCTCGACACTCCACATCGAGGGCTATACCGCCAAGTATCCCGAGCGCAAGCCCCAGAACTGACGACATTTGGCCAAACTGCCCGCGATCGGAAGAGGGGCCGCGGGCGTGTGAAAGGAGAGCAGCATGCTGTTCGATGTTTGGGGTAGCAATACCCTTATCCACTGGGCCGGCTGGGCCATGGTCTTTATCGGCCTCATCGTGCTCAACGAGGTCGGCCGCCGCACCAAGCTCGGCGCGGCCATCATCTTTGGCGTGGCTCCGCTGGCCATGACCATCTACTGCGTCGCCATCGCCATCGGCGTTTCACAGGGTGCCGAGTGGGCGCTCACCAACCCCACCCATGTGTACCAGAACAGCTGGTTCCACTACGCCAAGGTATACGCGGCGCTCGCCGGCTGCTGGGGCTTCATTGCCATTAAGTACCAGTGGGGAAAGATCGGCAAGGCGCATTGGTTCCGCGCGTGGCCGTTTGTGATCGTCGCCATCAACATCATGATCGCCGTCGTGTCCGACTTCGAGAGTGCCTATCACTTCTTTGTCCTGGGCGAGTCCACCTGGGTCACCTCCGAAGGTGCTATGCAGCTGGCCGGCTGGAACAACGTGTTCAACGGCATCGCCGGCATCATCAACATCTTCTGCATGACCGGTTGGTGGAGCGTCTACGCCTCCGAGGATCAGACCGACATGCTGTGGCCCGATATGACCTGGGTCTACATCATCGCCTACGATATCTGGAACTTCTGCTACACCTACAACTGCCTGCCCACCCACTCCTGGTTCTGCGGCTTTGCACTGCTGCTGGCGCCCACCGTCGCCGCCTTTATCTGGAACAAGGGCGGTTGGATCCAGAACCGCGCCTTTACGCTTGCCATTTGGTGCATGTTTGCGCAGGTGTTCCCCTACTTCCAGGAAGAGTCCATCTTTGTGACCCACTCCACGCTCGACGCAGGCGCCGCCACCGCGGTCTCGATCGCCGCACTGGTCGCCAACATCGCCGCGATCATCTACATCGCCTACCGCGCCAAGAAGCTCGGCCGCAATCCCTACAAGCAGGATGTCTTTGAGGGCACCAGCGATTGGGAGAAGGCTACCGCTCGCCGCGCCAAGGTGGATTACGCACACGCCGAGTAACATGTTTATTCCGTCCACATTTGAATGTAGGCAAACTTAGCCGATACCGCAATCGCGCGTCATGCGCAGCCCCGGAAAGCGATTCGCCCGCTTTCCGGGGCTTTTTGTTGTTGCGCGCATTCACGCACATATTCCATTCGCACACACATTCAAAACCTCTCGCACAGATAAAATCAGATTTCCGATCGCCTGACAGCTCTATATGACCTTGTTTTTGGGTACATTGTTGTCCCGATATTGAGCTTGGGGGATATATGAAAGATGAGACGATGGGCCAAGAGGATGCGACCCAAGATGCAGAAGCTTGCGCTGAGGCCTTGGAGAGCTTAGACCGGATTTCACTCGATGAGATTGCGTTTGACGATTCGGGCGTTGGTGTGCAGGATGAGCCGGAAGCCGAGGCGCAGTCCGATGATCAGGATGCAGACGACGTTGAGCCTGCCAAAGATGAGGCAGGTCACGAAGACACCGAAAGCGAGGCCGGCAATCAGCTCGAATCCGACACGGGCGAGGAAACCGTCTTGCTCGACAGCTTGCCGGCCGAGGATTCGCTGACCCGCGAGCTTCCTGGCCTGGGTTCCGCACCAGCCGTGGACGAGACCATCGCCATGGGCGATATTCCCCTTCCGTCCGTCCCCTCGGCACGCGAGGCCGAGGTTCGCCATCGCAAGATGTCGCCCAAGCGCCGCAATCTGATGGTTGCCGGCGCTGTGGCCGTTGCGCTTGTCGCCGGCGGTGCAGGCTATGCTGTCTGGAACGGATATCAGCAAGAGCAGGCTGCCGCTGTCGCCGCCAATGCCCACACGATGATGTCGGTGCAGATTGGCGTACATGCCGCGGGGCTCGACTGTTCCGCCGGCTCCAAGATTCCCGTACAAGTGAGTGGCCAGGATTCTGACGGATCCTCCGTGAGCGAAACGCTCTATGTTGACGAGCACGGCCGTGGCATCAAACTGCTACCCGGTGACTACACGCTCTCCATCGCTGCCTCCCCCATCGCGCCCGACGGCACCGTCTATACCGTGCCGACCACCAAAGCGCAGGTCACGATCAAGAGCGACGGACAGGACCTAGGCAGCCAGGTCACCTTTAAGCTCAAGGTGCCTTCGGCCGACACGGTAACCGACGACCAGATCGATGCCGCCGCCAAATATGCCGAGGAGGGAGGCGCGAGCTCCTCCGCCACCGCCAAGGTGCTCCAGCAGGCGGCAACCGCGCGGCGCGACGCCGCCGTCAATGCCGTGAGCGCGCAAAAGGCACAGGCGGCCCGTGATGCCGACGCCCGTCACAAGGCAACCGACCTCTACCAGCTCGATATCCCCGTCGAGTGGTACGGCAAGGTCGAGACTTGGCAAAATGGCAGCACGCTATGCATCTATCTTGCCGGCGACAGCGATACGCCGATTGTGACGCTCGTCGCGGTGCGCGAGGGCGAGAGCTTTACGCCCGATGAGGGCGATACGGTTTTGGGTGCGGCCAACCTAGGCAACGGTTATACCGTCTACGCCAGCGGCCCCGTCTATCCGTACGTGGTGCCCCAGACCATCAACGGACGGACGCAGAATCCCGTGTCAACCTACCCCATGGATACGGCGATTGAGCTTGTCGAGCTCACGACCGGCAACCGCTACACCTATAGCCAGATCAAGAACGTACTGGTCGGCAAAGACGGCAAGGCCGACGCTGCGACCAAACTAGAGACCGACTACCTCGCCCAGATTCTCCTGCCGAGCATCAAAGCCCAGGACTAGCGGACCACAGCACCCAGGGTAGCTAATTTGGGGCGGGGCTTTTTAGCTACCCTTGATGTTGTTTCGACTTTGCTGTTGGGCAGAGCAGAGGGTAGCTAAAAAGCCCCCGTCCCAAATTAGCTACCACAGATCAATAAATGATTAGGCAAGAAGCCACTTCCATGCGGGCGCAGCATGTACCACGCCGTGTTTGCATGGAATATCGGCCTGCTCATCCATGGTAACGATTGTCGACTCACCAAGATCGAATTGGGCCATCGAGGCATCAAGCGCGGCAATTTCGCGCTCGCGCGTTTTCTCGCTTGCCATATCCGTACTCACCTGAATCAGGCCATAAGCCTGCATAAGAAGCGCATCCCCGGCCACAAAGTCCACCTCATGGCTTTTATTCTTCTCTTTGATCAGCAGGCGGCAGACCGAACCGGACCGCACGGCTGGAGCCCTTCTTCTGAGCGCATTGAACACCGCAGTCTCGAGCCTCTGGCCCTGATCAAATGCCGATGCGGGAGAGAATGCTCCGAACATCGCAGGATCGACAGCGTAGACTTTAGATGCGGACCGCGCATTATTTGCAAGTGAGCGCGTGAACTCCGGCACCGAAAACAACAGGTAGGCGTCCTCGTAATACTCAAGTAAGTCGCCGAGCGAATTACGACTGACGGGTATCTGCCTACTTTTGAACTCGTTGTACACCTTGTTCACTGACAGCTCTCGTGCCGAAGATGCCATACACCGCGTCAGGAACAGTGAAGCCAAACGAGGGTTCTTGATGTCGTAGCGCTCAACGACGTCCATGGCGACCGTTCGCGACGCATATTCCTGTAGCAGCTGAATCGCGTCCGCGGGCGTCTGCTCTAGCGTCGCGATGAATCCCCCTCGCTCAAGATATCCGATCAGATGATGTCGAAGCAGTGCTGCATCGCTCGATGAAAAGGGTGCATCCGGCTCAGGAACGCTCCCCGTCTTATATCGGACGTATTCCGAAAAACTCAACGGAAACAGCTCTCGCACAAGAGAGCGGCCCCTGAACTCGCTCTTAAGTTCCGAGGACAGCATCTTAGAAGAAGATCCCGTCACGTAGACGGTCGCTTTCTCCGTATCGACCACACGCCGCAGAAACGCACCCCATTCGGGAATTTCCTGGATTTCATCGAAGAAAATGTAGGCACCCTCGGTTCGAGCAGCAGGATATAGCGCATAGAATGTATCGAGCACGTCCGCTAGCAGCGACGGCTCATACGGACGCAAGCGCTCATCCTCAAAATTGAAATAAAGCATCCGGTCAAGCTCGATACCTTGACCCTGAAGCCGCTGCATCTCCTGATACAGGCGATACGTCTTTCCACAACGACGGGCTCCCACAATCAGATTTACGATGTTGTCGCGCTTGGGTTCCTGCGGGTTTCCCAGATCAAGGTCGCGCTCAAAGACCTGTGGAACTCCTTGTTGCTCAAAGTCCTTTATTTTCTGGGCCACCAAGTCGTTGAATGCCATGATTCTCCAATCTTGCTTATATGCTAATCAAGATTATATCGATTCTTGATTAGCAGGAGAGCAAGATTTATGCATATCTTGATTAATTGGTAAGCAAATTTTTCTGTTACTGGTCTCCCGGAGGATGTCGAACGGCTGAGGGGCCACCAAGCTCGAGAGAATGGTTTTTCTGGGACGGGGATTTAATAATCATTTTGTAACGAATGATTATTAAATCCCCGTCCCAGAAAAATCATCAGGCAGGCGGGAGGGGGCAAAAGTAGCTAAAAAAGCCCCGTCCCAAATGAGCTACTTAGCGCCAGGGGTCGGCTTCGAAGAGGGGCTCGCGCTCGGGGCGGCGATCGCTGTAGGGATCGTAGCCGTCGTCGTCCTCGTTCTCGGCGCGGATATAGGGGTCGCGCGGCTTGGGTGCCGGCTTAGGCGCAGGCTTGGGTGCGGCGGGTGCGGCATCGGTCGCCGGCGTGTTCGTCTTGTTCTTGTCTGTCATCTGCGCATCTCCTTGCATCGCATCCGTTCAACATCATCGATTGTCGCACGAAAAAGGGCGGCGGATCCAATTGGATCCGCCGCCCTTGGCGTTTTGCGATGGGGGGCGGTTTTAAAGCCGGTCCCAAAATCTACTCGGTGTCTGGAACCTCGTAGGTGGCCGTCGGCGTGTTGTCGCACACGACGGTAAAGCCGCTGTCCTTGTCGGCATCGACCGTCACCTGATCGCCCTCGCGCACCGTACCGTCGATAATAGCGGCGGCGATGGCGTCCACGACCTCGCGCTGGACTAGGCGCTTGAGCGGACGGGCGCCAAAGACCGGGTCCAGGCCGCCCACGGCGAGCATCTGCTTGGCCGCCGGGGTGATGGCAAGCGTCATGCGCTCCTTGGCCAGGCGCGCGCGGACGTCGGCAAGCTGGATATCGACGATCTTCTCGATCTGCGCCATGCCGAGCGGATGGAACACCACGATATCGTCGATACGGTTGAGGAACTCGGGGCGGAAGGTCTGAGCCATGGCGGCGTCAACCTGATGGCGCATCTCCTCCTCGTCCTTACCGGACAGATCGGCGATGGCCTTGGAGCCCACGTTGGACGTCATGATAATAATCGTGTTCTTGAAGGACACCTGGCGACCCTGGCCATCGGTCAGACGGCCGTCATCAAGCACCTGCAACAGCACGTTGAAGACATCCGGATGAGCCTTCTCCATCTCGTCGAGCAAGATTACGGAGTACGGACGACGACGCACGGCCTCGGTGAGCTGGCCGCCCTCGTCGTAGCCCACGTATCCCGGAGGCGCACCGATCAGACGCTGGACGCTGAACTTCTCCATGTACTCGGACATGTCGATACGCACGAGCGCGCGCTCGTCGTCGAACAGGCACTCGGCCAGTGCCTTGGCGAGCTCGGTCTTGCCCACGCCGGTGGGGCCCAGGAAGAAGAAGCTGCCGATGGGCTTGTCCGGATCGGAGAGGCCCGCACGGCTGCGGCGCACGGCCGCGGCCACGGCGGAGACCGCCTCGTCCTGGCCGATGACGCGCTTATGCAGCTCGTCCTCCAAGCCCTTCAGTTTGTCGAGCTCGCCCTGCATCATCTTGGACACGGGCACGCCGGTCCAGGCGCTCACGACCTCGGCGATCTCATCGGAGGTCACCTGCTCGTTGAGGCCCTCGCCGTCCTGCTGCTTTTGTGCCTCGAGCGCAGCCTCGGAATCCTGAATCTGCTGCTGCAGACCCGGGATCACGGAATAGCGCAGCTCGGACGCACGGCCCAAGTTTCCGTTGCGCGTCGCGCGCTCCTCTTCACTCTTGGCCTCGTCGAGCTGGCCTTTAAGCTCCTGCACGTGGTCGATGGCGTTCTTCTGGTTGAGCCAGCCGGCCTTTTGCACGTTGAGCTTTTCTTGGACCTCGGCAATCTCCTGGCGCAGGGCCTCCAGACGCTCCTTGGAGGCGTCGTCGGTCTCCTTCATGAGCGCCTGCTCCTCGATCTGCAGCTGGGTGAGCTGACGCGTGGTGGCGTCAATCTCGACCGGCATGCTGTCGAGCTCCATGCGCAGGCGGCTTGCGGCCTCATCGACCAAGTCGATGGCCTTGTCGGGCAGGAAGCGGTCGGCAATGTAGCGATCGGAGAGGTCGGCAGCTGCCACGAGCGCGCTATCGGTGATATGCACGCCGTGGAAGATCTCGTACTTCTCCTTGAGGCCACGCAGGATCGAGATGGTGTCCTCGACGGTAGGCTCGCTCACCATAACGGTCTGGAAACGACGGGCGAGCGCCGCGTCCTTCTCGATGTACTTGCGATACTCGTCGAGCGTAGTCGCGCCGATTGCGTGCAAGTCGCCACGGGCGAGCGCCGGCTTCAGGATGTTGCCGGCATCCATGGAGCCCTCGGTGGCACCCGCGCCCACGATGGTGTGGAGCTCATCGATGAACAGGATGACCTTGCCCTCGGACTTTTGCACTTCCTTGAGCACGGCCTTCAAGCGGTCCTCGAACTCGCCGCGATACTTGGCGCCGGCGACCAGCGCGCTCATGTCGAGCTCGATGAGGTCGCGGTCGCGCAGGGTGCTCGGCACGTCGCCGGCCACGATACGCTGGGCGATGCCCTCGACGATGGCCGTCTTGCCGACGCCCGGCTCGCCGATGAGCACGGGGTTGTTCTTGGTGCGGCGGGACAGAACCTGGATGGTACGGCGGATCTCGTCGGTACGGCCGATGACCGGGTCGAGCTTGCCGGCGCGGGCCAGATCGCAGATGTTGCGACCGTACTGCTCCAGCGCCTCAAACTGGGTCTTGTCCTCGGCAGACGTCACGCGGTCATCGCCACGCAGCTCCTCGTAGACCTGCTCGATGCGCTCCTTGGTGACGCCGGCGTCGCGCAGTACGCGGCCCGCCTCGCCCTTGTCCTCGGCAAGCGCCATCAGCAAATGCTCGGTCACCACAAAGCTGTCGCCCATCTTGGTGGCCTTCTTCTCGGCCTTCTCGATGACGCGGACGAGCTCATTGGACAGGCCCATCTGCTGGCCCTCGCCCGAAACCTTGGGCGCGCGGTCGATGGCATCTTGTGTGGAGCGCGCAAGCTGAGCCGGGTCGGCGCCGATGCGCTCGATGATCACGGAGATATTGCGCTCGCCGGCACCGAGCAGGGCGGACAGCAGGTGAATCGGCTCCACCGCGCCGGCCTGCGCGTCGGCAGCCGTGCTCATGGCGGTCTGCAGCGCCTCGCGCGACGTCATTGCTAGCTTATCGATTCTCATGGAATCACCTCTCTTGGGGCGGCCGCCCTACGGGGCGGCTTCACGTTGTTCGAGAAGTATTGTTGCCAGCTTTGTACGATCTTATACACAAATCTAAGTCTCTATATATAAGATTTTCTGAGTGATTGAGAGATAGGGAGCAGGTGCGCTCACCCGCTACGGCCTCGTCCCCTTACTATCTCAATCTGTAACATCTAGCGGCTGTTTATGGCTCTAGATGTTACAGATCGAGATGAAATGACCAGCGGCACCCGTTTATCTAAATCTGTAACATCTAGTCAGCAAATAGAGCTCTATCTGTTACAAATCGAGACGAACAGAAAACACCCGGATCAAAAATCTAAATCTGTAACACCAGGCCCACTTTTAGCGGCCAAGATGTTACAGATCGAGACAGACCGCGACCACCACAAAGAGGACAGGCACCTTTGTGGTGGTCGCGGTCTCTACTCCTTCGCCGAACCCGTACTTCCCGATTCGACGGTCCAGGGCATCTCATCCTCGAACAGCCATGTACGGGCAGACCCACTATCGCGTGCAGTCTGCGGGTCGGGCAAGCAGGTCTGTTTATAGGCATCTTGGATACACTGACCCATAAAATCGTTGAGCTCGGTCTGGTCGCCCTCCATGACATAGGCGACATCGCCGTCCATGATGTAGATGCCCGGACCCTCATTGCCCTCGTAGCCCGGATCGTACGAGACATCACATAACTTTGCGCCGTTTGCAGTGTCCAGCTCGATGGACGAGTGGCATCCGCCAACCATGTCGTTCGCTTTTGCCCGATAGGACGCATATCCGTACCAACGCTTAAATGTTTTGCCCTTGAGTAGCTCGGACGCCCTATCGATCAGGCTTGTATCCGTGGTATAGCGCATGGCCCCAAGCTGAATACGCGGATAATTGCTAATACCCAGCACAGCCGGCTGCTCATCAAAATCAACGGTAATGGTCTCGGGCTTGTCGTCGCCGGTCAGAAGTTCGACAGATTGAGTCACAGGCTTGACCACCGGCTCCGTCACCGCAGCAGGTAGAAATGCCATACCGACAGCGTCCGCGCCAACCACAGCGATCGCAAGCGCCAAGACAATCAATCCAATACGGGCAGAACGGCTCACGGCAAAACACCCCACAATGCAAACCTTCGCCACCTGCACTAATGATACCGCCAGCTAACACTATTACCAAAAGAAGCCGCGCGCTCCTCACCACCGCAAAGGGGACAGGCACCTTTGTGGTGGTTTTCGACGCTAACGGTCGACCATCTCGCGCCATGAGATTAAACTTGAATTGTTCTCTGACATATCCATTTCTGCCTATCCTCAACAGATCTTTGTCTCGAGGAGCGCATATGAAGCCGCCTCATTCCACCGGTCGCAACGTCATCGCCATTCTCGCCATACCCATCGTGATGCTCTTCCTTATCGTCATCACGCCCTTTTCCCTTGGTATCACCTCGCCCTTCGATTTATGCGGAATGGTCGACGCCGGCTCGTGTGCCACCTCGCTCTCCTTTATCTGTCGCGGCGTGTTTTACGAAGATGGTATTCCCACCGGAATTTGGCAGTCAAAGTTGCCACTGCTCGGTCAGATCGACGGATGCTCCCCCTATTTCTGCCTTGGACCTCAGGCGCTAAACTATCTAATCGACGACCAGCCACTCGACTCCATCACCCTTGCCTACGACTACGCACCAAACACCGATGAGCGCCACATGAACCAAGTCCTCGACAAGATGCTTGGACAGTGCGGGCTCACCGAGGAGGCCGGTCGAACCATCTATAGCAACCAGAAATTAAAGCGAACAGAACTCCGCCGTGTCGGAAAAATCAAAGGGCGAAACGGGGCCGCCTACTGGGATGCCTGGGCAACACGCGACAAGGGCGAATTCGGACACAGCACCTATATGGTCACTGTCTACACCAAAGACGGAATTAAGGACAATGTTGACGATTTCGCGTCATCCAAACTCGGCATCCCCAAAACAACCAAACCCGTCAACCCAGATGAAATCCTGTAGAGCGCTTATTGGAATGTCGCTCAACGTGCACACCGACATTGAGCTCATCCCCACCACCACAAAGGTGCCTGACCCCAATGTGGTGGGTTTCGACAAAAAGAAGCCGCCCCAATAAAAGGGGCGGCATCAAGTAAGTCTATTTATTAGCGTCCCTCAAGACCCAACGAGAACGCAGAAATGTAGCCCGGGGCTTACCCTTTCCCGAACGCGACCCTCGCGAAGCGCGTGAGCGGGCGGGAAAGGGTAAGCCCCGGGCGGACAATTAAGTGCGTTACTCGGCAGCGGCCTTGAACTTGTTGTAGTTGATCAGGCAGCCGGCCTTGACGATGGCACGCTCCTCTGCCGTCATATCGGCAATGTAGAGCTCAATCTGCTCGACCGCACCATCGGCGCGCACCACGTAGGCGGCGATGTTCTTCAGGTCGCCATCGAGCGCGGCACGGATACCCGGTACAAAGACGTAGTCGCCCACCTCAAAGTTGGGCTCCGCCTCCATCTGGAAGGGCACCATGCCCCAGTTCATCACGTTGGAGCGATAGCGCTTGGTAGCGTACTCGTGGACGATGTTGGCAAGACCGCCAATGACGCGCTGGCAGCTCGCGGCCTGCTCGCGGGCAGAGCCGTCACCGGGCTTCTTGGCATAGATCATGGAGCCAAACTCGGTCGCCTTGGCATCGGCCGCGACACCCGCGCCGGCCAGTGCCTCAAACACACCGGCAAGCTCGGCATCGAGCGCTGCCAGGTCGCCCGCGGACTCGCCAGCAATGCGGCGCTTCTCCACGGCGTCGACCTCCTTGGAGCGGCCCACGTAGGCCGGGTCGCGACGGCTCAGCGTAAACTCGGCCAGGCCCAGCGGGTTGGAGCGGAAGGAGCTCGTCTCGCCCGAGGGAATGAGCTCGTCGGTCGTGGTGACCGGATCCATGATCTTGGAGCACACCTTGAGCAGGATATCGTCGCCGAGCGGCTCCATCGCGGGCCACGGCTTGATGTTGGGGCCCTCAACCAGCTCGTCGGCAGGCTCCGCCTTGCCAAAGCCCCAGTACACACGCTTTTTGTACGGTGCGTCATCAAAGGTGTACTCGCAGGCCTCGTCCCAAGTCTCCTCGGGCAGGTCGGTCGCCGGCGTCAGAACGCCGCCGTTGGCAGCCGTCGCCGCAATGGAGCGGGCGTCCATCAGGGCCACGGCGCTCAGCTGGCCATTGCCCGGCTTGGAACCCTCGCGGTTGGGGAAGTTGCGCGTGGTGTGGCGAATGGACAGGCCGTTGTTGGCGGGCGTGTCGCCGGCGCCGAAGCACGGGCCGCAGAACGCCGTGCGCACGATCGCGCCGGCCTCCATGAGGTCGTAGATATAGCCGCGACGCGTGAGCTCGAGCGCCACAGGCTGGCTCGTGGGATAGACCGACAGCGAGAACTCACCGCAGCCGGTGTTGGCGCCCTTGAGCACGCGGGCAGCCTGGACCACGGAGTCGTAGTTGCCGCCCGAGCAGCCGGCGATAACGCCCTGCTGCACGTGCAGCTTGCCGTCGACGATTTTGTCGAGCAGGCTAAAGTGCGTCTTGCCCTCGCCGATCTTGGCGGCCTCGAGCTCGACCTCGTGCAGGATGTCCTCGAGGTTCTCGTTGAGCTCGTCAATCTCAAAGCCGTTGGAAGGATGGAACGGCAGCGCGATCATGGGCTTGACGCTCGACAGGTCGACCTCGACGCAGCCGTCATAGTAGGCGACATCGGCGGGCCTGAGCTCGCGGTAGTCGTCACCGCGGCCGTGCATGGTCAAAAACGCGTGTGTGTCCTCGTCGGTAGCCCAGATGCTCGACAGGCAGGTGGTCTCGGTGGTCATGACGTCGACGCCGTTGCGGTAGTCGGTCGTCATGCTCGCGATGCCGGGGCCCACAAACTCCATGACCTTATTCTTGACGTAGCCCTTGGCAAAGACGGCACGGATGATGGCGAGTGCCACATCGTGCGGGCCAACGCCGGGGCGCGGGGCGCCCGTGAGGTAGATGGCGACGACGCCGGGATAGGCGACATCGTAGGTGTCGCGCAGCAGCTGCTTTGCCAGCTCGCCGCCGCCCTCGCCCACGGCCATGGTGCCCAGAGCGCCGTAGCGGGTGTGCGAGTCGGAGCCCAGGATCATCTTGCCGCAGCCCGCGAAGTTCTCACGCATAAAGGAGTGGATAACGGCGATATGCGGCGGAACGAAGATGCCACCGTACTTCTTGGCAGCCGAGAGGCCAAAGACGTGGTCGTCCTCGTTGATGGTGCCGCCCACGGCGCACAGCGAATTATGGCAGTTGGTGAGCACGTAAGGCAGCGGGAACTGCTCCATGCCCGAGGCGCGCGCCGTCTGGATGATGCCGACGAAGGTGATGTCGTGGCTTGCCATGGCGTCGAAGCGAATCTTGAGCGCCTCGGGATCGCCGGACGTGTTGTGTGCTTGAAGGATCGAATACGCGATGGTGCCGCGCTTGGCATCCTCGGGCGTCTGCGTAATACCGCGCTCGGCAGCCTCGGCCGCAGGCACAACCTCGCTGCCACGGCGCAGGTAAATGCCGTCCTCGTACAGCTTGACCATACTGTCTCCCACTCTGCCCAAACGATTTGGGCGCATAGCATACATTCGTTCAATATCGTGCCATAGAACGGTTGCGAGTGGGTTACGAATCTGCACGTTCACTTTATCTCAGTAAAGCAGAGGACGAGTTGGGTGCCAGGGGCAGACTTAGACGCCGAAATGACGAGAGTGGATAATCTCCCACTTTGAGCCTGCAAACAGGCCAAAAACGGGAGATTATCCACTCTCATTCTGTGGGCACTCATTTAAGTCTGTCCCCAATGAGTGCCTACAGGTCGCCGCCCGTGCCCAGCAGTTTGCGCATGACTTGCTCGGGGTTGACCGAGCCGTCGCGCGGGGCCAGGGCGGTGATCTTCTTCTGCATCTTATACTCGTGCAGCTCGTCCTCGAGCTGGCGCACGCGGGCGCGGAGCTTTTCGTTCTCGCGCTCGCGCTCCTCGGCACGCTCCTTCATATCGAGGATGCGCACCACGCCGGCAAGGTTGATGCCCTCGTCAGTCAGCTGGTTGATGAGCTCCAGGCGCTCGATATCGGCACGCGAATACAGACGCGTGTTGCCGCCCGAGCGCTGGGGGTTCACCAAGCCCTTGGACTCGTAGACGCGCAGAGTCTGCGGGTGCATGCCGGTCAGCTCGGCCGCCACGCTGATCATGTACAGCGGTTTGTTCCTATTGTCCTCGGCCATGCTACCTGACCCCTTTCCGTCTCGTTATCGTCCATCATAAGCCCGCGGGCGTGGGCGTGCGCCGCGACCGCCCTAGTACGTCGCCTTGTAACGATTGACCTTCTCGCGATAGTCGCGCGTGTCGGCCTCGCGCAGCTTGGTCATGGCATCGCGTTCATCGTCGGACAGGTTCGTGGGAACCTGCACCTTGATCTCGACGAGCAGCGCGCCCGTGCGGCCACGGTGCTTAACATCGGGCGCGCCCATCTCCTTAAAGCGGAACTTCTTGCCCGTCTGGGTGCCCGCCGGCACCTTCAGACGAACCGTCGCGCCGCCGGGTGTGGGCACATCCACCGTGCAGCCGAGCGCCGCCTCGTAAACCGAGATCGGTACCTCCATGGTCACATCGGCACCCTTGCGCTTAAACAGCGGGTGCTCCTCCACATGCGTGGTCACGACCAGGTCGCCGCGCTCGCCACCCGCAACGCCATACTCGCCGCGACGCTTGTAGCGTAGTTTGCCGCCGTCGACCGCACCTGCGGGAACCGAGACCGTAATGGTTTGCTGCTCGCCCGTCGAGGGAATGCGATAGGTGACCTTGTGCGTCACGCCGCGAAACGCGTCCTCGGCCGTCACGTCGACAGTCAGCGACAGGTCGCCGCCCTTGCGAGCACGGCTGCGACCCGCACCGGCACCGGCATTACCCGCAGCCCCGGCAAAGCCCGAGCCCCAATCGCTGCCCCAAGCGCCGTTGCCGCTAAAGATGCTGTCGAAGATATCGCCCCAGCCGCTGGCGCCCGCGCCGGCACCGTAGCCGCCGCCATACGCGCCGCCCGCGCCCGGCATGCCGCCGAACATGAGCATCTGGTCGTACTCTTTGCGCTTCTTCTCGTCCGAAAGCGTCTCGTAAGCCTCGCTAATCTCCTTGAACTTGGCCTCGTCGCCGCCGGCATCGGGGTGGTATTTTTGCGCGAGCTTGCGAAACGCGCTCTTGATCTCTTTGTCGGAGGCGCTCTTGGATACGCCCAGGATGTCATAGAAGGTTTTGCCTGCAGCCATCGTAGCTCCTCTCCTGTTTCATCCACCGCTCAACGGGCGGCGGCTCATACTGTCATATGGCACTAGGCCAGAAAGGGCCCCGGGTGTTGCCCCGGGGCCCTTCTCAATTACTCCTCGGTGCTCTCAGCCGTATCGGCCGCAGCATCCTCGGGCGCCGCTTCGGGCTCCGGTGCGGGGCGCTTCTCGCCACCGTAGGTCACCGTCACCATCGCGGAGCGCAGGATGCGGTCCGCCATGCGGTAGCCCTTCTGGTACACGTCGTTGACGGTCTCGTCGTACTGCGATGCGTCCTCGACACGCCCCACGGCCTGGTGCTCGAGCGGATCGAACGCCTCGCCCTTGGGGTCGATGGGCTCAACGCCCTCGTGCGCAAACACATCGAGCAGCTTGGCATGCACCGCATCAACGCCATCGACGAACTGCTTAAAGTCGTCGGAAAGCTCCTGGCTACGGGCATGGTCGATTGCACGCTCGATATCGTCAACCACCGGCAACAGCGCGGTGACAAGCTTCTCGGTCGCGCGCTCGCGCTCGGCGATACGCTCGCTGGCGGTGCGGCGACGGAAGTTCTCCCAGTCGGCCTGCAGACGGGCGGTACGCTCGGTGGCGTCCTTTGCCTTGTCCTCGGCGGCCTTCTGAGCCTCTGCCGCAGCATCGAGCTCGCTGCGTACGTCGGCAAGCTCCTTTTGGGCCTGCTCGAACTTGAGCTTAAAGTCGTTGTCGGCGGCTTCCTCACCGGCGCGGATAGCGGCTTCCACCATCTCGTCCTCGGTCATCGTCGCCTCCTTGTTGGAATCCTCTACCTGGTTCTCGGCAGCCTCGGCGGCCTCGGCCTCGTTGGCCTCGGTATCGTCGACGGCCTCTACGGGAATCTTCACGTCCTTCTCCTCAGAGTCAACGGGGGCGGCGCCAGCGGCGGCCGCCTCCGTGCGAGCTTTACGGGCGGACATGATTACTTGTCCTCGTCGTCCACAACCTCGTAGTCGGCGTCGACAACGTCATCGTCGGCAGGCTGGGCACCGGCGGCGCCGTCGGTCTGCTGCTGAGCGTCGGCGTAGACAACCTGAGCCAGCTCGTAGGCTACGGACTGCAGGGATTCGCCAGCGGCCTTGATGGCCTCGACGTCAGAGCCCTCGAGCGCCTTCTTGGCGTCGGCAATAGCGGCCTCGGCCTTGGACTTCACATCGGCGGAAACCTTGTCGCCCAGCTCGTTGAGGGTCTGCTCGGTGGAGTAGCACAGGCTGTCGGTCTGGTTGCGGACCTCGACCTCTTCCTTCTGCTTCTTGTCCTCCTCGGCATGAGCCTCGGCGTCCTTGACCATGCGATCGACTTCGTCGTCGGAAAGCGCGGTGGAGCCGGAAATGGTGATCTGCTGCTCCTTGCCGGTGCCCTTGTCCTTAGCAGAGACCTTGACGATGCCGTTGGCGTCGATGTCGAAGGTGACCTCGATCTGCGGCACACCGCGGCGGGCAGCCGGGATACCGGTCAGCTGGAACTTACCGAGCGACTTGTTATCGCGGGCAAGCTCGCGCTCGCCCTGGAGCACGTTGATCTCGACGCTGGTCTGGTTGTCGGCAGCGGTGGAGTAGACCTCGGTCTTGGAGGTCGGGATCGTGGTGTTGCGGTCGATCATCTTGGTCATGATGCCGCCCATGGTCTCGACGCCCAGCGACAGCGGGGTAACGTCGAGCAGCAGGATGCCCTCGACGTCGCCGGTGAGCACGCCGCCCTGGACGGCAGCGCCGTCGGCAACGACCTCGTCGGGGTTCACGGACATGTTGGGCTGCTTGCCGGTCATGGTCTTGACCAGATCCTGGACGGCGGGCATACGGGTGGAGCCGCCGACGAGGATGACCTCGGTCAGATCGGAGAGCTTAAGCTTGGCGTCGCGCAGGGCGTTGGTGACAGGCTGCTTGCAGCGCTCGAGCAGGTCGCGGGTGATCTTCTCGAACTCGGCGCGGGTCAGCGTGTAGTTGAGGTGCAGCGGGCCAGACTGGTTCATGGTGATGAACGGCAGGTTGATGGTGGACTGCTGGGCTGCGGAGAGCTCCTTCTTGGCGTTCTCGGCGGCCTCCTTCAGACGCTGCAGGGCCATGGGGTCCTGACGCAGGTCGACACCGTTCTCCTGCTGGAACTTATCGGCCATCCAGTCGATGACGCGCTGATCCCAGTCGTCGCCGCCCAGGTGGTTGTCGCCCGAGGTGGACAGAACCTCAAACACGCCGTCAGCGAGGTCGAGGATGGAGACGTCGAAGGTGCCGCCGCCCAGGTCGAAGACCAGAATGCGCTGGTCGGTGCCCTGCTTGTCCAGGCCATAGGCCAGAGCAGCAGCGGTCGGCTCGTTGACGATACGCTTGACGTTGAGGCCGGCGATCTTGCCGGCGTCCTTGGTGGCCTGACGCTGGGCGTCGTTGAAGTAGGCCGGGACGGTGATGACGGCGTCGGTGACGGTCTCGCCCAGATACTTCTCGGCGTCGGCCTTCATCTTTGCGAGCGTCATGGCGCTCACCTGCTCGGCGGTATAATCCTTGCCCTCGATATCGACGACGGCACGGCCACCCTGGCCCTCCTTGACCTCATACGGCACGGTCTTGATCTCGGAGGTGCACTCGGAGTACTTGCGGCCCATGAAGCGCTTGATGGAGAACACGGTGTTCTTGGGGTTGGTGACCGCCTGGTTCTTAGCGGCCTTACCCACGACGCGGTCGCCGTCAGCACGGAAGCCCACGACAGACGGGGTGGTGCGGTCGCCCTCGGCGTTCACGATAATGGTCGGAGAACCGCCCTCGAGGACGGCCATTGCGGAGTTAGTAGTACCAAGGTCGATACCAAGAATCTTACTCATTAGAAATTCCCTCTCTCTTTTGCGTTCGCGCCGCCTCGACGATCTGTCGCGCGGCGCTTCGGCTTGTCTTTCAGGATGTAGTGTATCCCCTTATGGGCCGGAATATACAAAATCTAAGTCAATTCATATAAGATTTCTTATTGTTGAGAGTTTAGGTTCTTAAATGCGCAGGTAGATGCGCTGAATGAGTTCTCGGCAAATCTATTGAGATCTATGTAGAGATGGCTGAGGTTTGCGTCCGGGGGTGCCTGGGGGCCGTCTTGCGGCAAGCGCATCCCGGTTTGAGCGTAGATTCCGGGTCGCAGTTTCCGTCTGAAGGCTCAACCGGAAACCGTATCCCGTTTTGAGAGCTGATACCGGGTCGCAGTTTCCGCTAGCGGGCCCAACCGGAAACTGCGACCCGGTTTTCGGCCAAATAACGGGATGCCCTTTCCGCAGGCGCGCTCAATAGGTCAATATTACAAGTCACCTATAGCTAACATTTGCGCAGCTCAACGGCCCCACCTGCGCGTTTTTTAGTAAACCTTGGCATACTCGGCGAACGGTATGAAGATGCCGGCCAGAGGGTATTGCAAACGGTCGCTCCCGTGGTATGTTTTTGCCCGAATCAAACCGGCGCGCATCGCCTGTAGCGTCGGTCAACAGAGAGGAAACTACCATGGCTCATCCCGTAATTGATGCCGACGAGTGCATCGCTTGTGGCGTTTGCGTCGACTCCTGCCCCGCTGGCGTTCTGGAGCTCCAGGACGTCGCTACCGTCGCCGACGAGGACTCCTGCGTCGCCTGTGGCGCTTGCCAGGACGCTTGCCCCGCTGGCGCGATCACCGAGATCGTCGAGGAGTAACAACTCCCCCACTTGCACACTCAAAAGTACACCGTGCACAAAAAAGGAGGCTTCCGCATCGCCGCGGAGGCCTCCTTTTGTTTGTACAGGCAGCTAATTGGGGACGGGGCTACCTTGGCAGTTGCGGTGGAATAGTTCCTGGCTCATTGCTTAGGTGCCGATTGTAGGAACTATTTCACCGCAACTTATATAGACAGTATCGGGTTAGGACAAATCATCCTCGTAGGGCATTAAATCGGCAAGGTAGCCCTTCTCCTTGAGTATGGCCTCGATCTCGTCGAGGGTCTGCTCGTCCTCCGCCGCGATGCGATGGAAGTGGTAGCCGCTCGTCACCGTTAGTAGTGGAAAGCTCTTGCCGCTCTCGATATCGTGCAGGTAGCGCTCAACATCGCGACGATTGCGGATGTCCAGGTCGGCCGTGATCTTGCCGTACACACGATGGTTGACGATCACGTTGAGCACGGCGCCACCCGCGTCGACGATACTCGTAAGCTCGTCGCCCGCCTGCTCCACGCCGTGGCGCACCTTAACAAGACGCGTGGGCACGGCGGGGCTACTCGCGGCTTCCTGCAGCACGTAGCCGCGGTTGGTCGCCACGATATCGTGCCCATCGGCACGCAACAGGGCAATATCCTGAACCACGACCTGACGGCTCACGCCAACCTCGCGGGCAAGTGCGCTGCCCGAAACGGGCTCCTTGGCTCCTTCGAGCACGCCCATGATGGCACGGCGACGCTCGCGGGCGTTCATTATTTACCGTCCAGCAGACGCAGGTGCTTAAGCGAGAGGTCGAGGATCGGCGCAGAGTGCGTCAGGGCGCCCGAGCTAATATAGTCGACACCCAGATCGGCCAGGGCGCGAATGTTGCTGGCGTCCACGTTGCCCGAGCACTCGGTCTTGGCGCGGCCATCGATAAGCTCAATCGCGGCAGCCATGTCGTCGTGGGTCATGTTGTCGAACATGATGATGTCGGCGCCGGCTTCCACGGCCTCGCGCACCATGTCCAGGTTCTCGCACTCGATCTCGACCGTCGTGGTAAACGATGCATGGGCGCGCGCCATCTCGATCGCACGCATCACGCCGCCGGCGGCGTCGATGTGGTTGTCCTTGAGCATGACGGCCGTCGACAGGTTGTAACGGTGGTTGCTGCCGCCGCCGATCTCGACCGCGGCCTTCTCGAAGACGCGCATGCCCGGCGTGGTCTTGCGCGTGTCGACGAGCACGGTCTTGGTTCCCTCGAGCGCCGCGGCCATGCTGTGCGTGTAGGTAGCGATGCCGCTCATGCGCTGCAGGTAGTTGAGCGCCACGCGCTCACCCGAAAGCAGCACGCGCGCATCGCCCCGCACCTGACCCACATGGTCGCCGGCATGCACCTCGTCGCCATCCGAAACATCGAACAACACGGAGCTCTGCGGATCCAGCAGCTCAAAGGTGCGAGCGAATACGTCCAGGCCGGCGATAATGCCATCGGCCTTGGCGATGAGCTCAACGGTAGCGGGGCGCGCCGTGGGGCACACGCTCGCCGTACTCACGTCCTCAAACGTGATGTCCTCGCGCAGAGCCTGCAAAATCAGATCATCGACGACGAGCTTCATGGTAATGGGATTCATGGTCTACTCCTCCACGGCCTGTGTGCCGGCAGCACGGGCCAAATCATCGATTGCAAGGGTCTCGGCGCTCAGGGCGCGATGGCGGCCATCGAGCGCGGGGTCGCCTGCCTGCTCCACAGCCAGCGACTCGCCCGTACGCATATACCACGCGGCACGGCGGCCCCAGACCAGAGCCTCGAGCAGGCTGTTGGAGGCCAGGCGGTTCTTGCCGTGAACGCCGTTGCAGGCCGTCTCGCCCGCGGCGTAGAGCTCGGGCATCGAGGTACGTCCGTCCTTGTCGACCCACACGCCGCCCATAAAGTAGTGCTGCGTGGGCGTGACGGGGATGGGCTCATCCAGGATGTCGCGGCCGTCCTCCAGGCAGCGCGCGCGAATGTTGGCAAAGTGCCCGGTTACCACGTCGCGCTCGACGGGGGCAAAGCTCAGCCACTCGTGCTCGGTACCGTCCTGCTTCATCTGCTCGCGAATAGCGGCGGCGACCACATCGCGCGGCTGAAGCTCGTCGGTAAAGCGCTCACCGGCGGCGTTGAGCAGGATCGCGCCCTCGCCACGGCAGCTCTCGCTGATCAGGAAGGTGCGGCCCGGCTGCGGCGAGAACAGTCCCGTGGGGTGGATCTGCACGTAGTCCAGGTGCTCCATCTTAATGCCATGCTCCTGAGCGATATAGCAGGCATCGCCCGTGAGCTGCGGGTAGTTGGTCGAGTGATCGTACACGCCGCCGATGCCGCCCGTTGCCCACAGCGTATGGCGGGCGTGGATCTTAAACGGCTTACCGACATGCACGCCCTCAGCGGCATTTGCCAGCTCGTCGGCGGGGCGAGCTGAATCGTCCTCGTCCACGGCAACAGCGACGACACCAGTGCACACCGTGGCCCCACCGCGCTCGGCCGTCAGGATGTCGGTCATGGCAACGTGTTCGAGAATCTGCACGTTGTCCAGCTTGCGGACGGCCTGAAGCAGCTTGGTCGTAATCTCCTTGCCCGTAATGTCGGCATGAAAGGCAATGCGCGGACGGCTGTGCGCGCCCTCGCGGGTAAAGTCGAGGCCGCCATCGGCCTTGCGCTCAAAATCCACGCCCATCGCTAGCAGGTCGTTGATGACCGAGCGGCTCGAGCGGATCATGATGTCGACGCTCTCGCGGCGGTTCTCGTAATGGCCGGCGTGCATGGTGTCCTCAAAGAAGGCATCGTAGTCCGAGCCCTCGGGCAGCACGCAGATACCGCCCTGCGCGAGCATCGAATCGCACTCGTCGACGGCGCCCTTGGAGAGCATGATTACGCGCGTGCTCGTCGGCAGGTTGAGGGCCGCATACAGGCCCGCCACGCCGCAACCGGCAATGACGACGTCGCACTCCATGTCGGAGTATTGTTTGGTTTCCACAGGAATCCTCTCCCCTGTAATGTGGCATAAGGGATGGCCCCTCATGTCACATTGGCTTAGCGCGCCGCGTACTCGAGCATGCGGTCGAGCGTGAGCTTGGCCTGATCGGCGGCCTCGTCCGACACGCCAATCTGCACCTCGCCCTCGCCCGTCTCCAGGCAGTGCACGAGCTTTTCGAGCGTGATGAGATCCATGTTGACGCAGGTGGGCTGCACCGCGGGGAAGTAGAACTTCTTGCCGGTGCTCTGGCAGCGGCGCTCGAGCTCGTAGAGCACGCCGCGGACCGTCACGATGATGAACTCGCTCGCGTCCGACTCCTCGGCGTACTTGATGATGCCGGCGGTGGAGCCGATGTAGTCGGCCTCGGCCAGGACGTCGGCCTTGCACTCGGGGTGCGCCAGCACGAGCGCATCGGGATGCGCCTCCTGCGCGTCGACAATCTGCTCGACGGTGATGATGTGGTGGCGCGGGCAGTAGCCGTTGTTGAGGATGACGTGCTTTTGCGGCACCCGCTCGGCTACGAAGCGGCCCAGGTTTTGATCGGGGATAAACAGGATGTGCTGCTGTGGCAGCTCGGATACGATCTTGACGGCGTTGGAGCTGGTGACGCACACGTCGCTCCAGCTCTTGATCTCGACCGTCGAGTTGACGTAGCAGACCACGGCAAGGTCGTCGCCGTACTCGGCGCGCGCCGCGTCGACCGTCTCGCGCTTGACCATGTGAGCCATGGGGCAGTCCGCGCCCGGCTCGGGCAGCAGCACGGTCTTGGTGGGGTTGAGCAGCTTGGCGCTCTCGCCCATAAACTCCACGCCGCACAGCACGATAGCCTGCTGCGGTAAGCTCTTGGCAAGCTTTGCCAAGTAGAAGCTGTCGCCGACGTAATCAGCCACGGCCTGCACCTCGGGCGCCACATAGTAGTGCGCCAGAATCACCGCATCACGCTGGGTTTTTAATTGCTGAATGGCCTCGACGAGCTCTGCGGGCACCAGTGCCGCGCGCTCCGTTGCCGTCGTTGCCGATGCTAGGCCGGCCGCGATATCGCATGCAAGCTCCGACGCATCCATGTTCGCGCTCTGTGCCATCAAGGCCCCTCTCTTTTGGCGAATCTTGGGGCTTTAGTATGACACCTAGGTTTACAGCTGACAAGACAGCTGTAAACCTAGGTGTAAAGTTGGAATAAAGATTCAATCTTGGGGCGGATCCATTTTCGAACTGGCAAGCTGAGGATAGCCAAAAATGGACCCGCCCCAAGATTCGAGCGGCCCGTTTTGTCCTGGGCCAAGGGGCGGTGGTCAAAAAAGGCCAAATATGAGTACTGTCACCAAATTAGTAGCAGCGATTTTCCGGTCCAGAGCAGCAAAATCGCCTTGTTTGGAGCCCGATCACGACTCTGAAGGACGAAAATCGATGCACTTTTGGCCGCTGGCACCGATTTTGGAGGCCATTTGGCTGCCACTAAACTGGTAACAGTACTCATATTTGGCCTTTTTTGACCACCGGGTTTCCGGCAAACCCCAAAAGCGGGTCCGGATCGCTCGATCCGGACCCGCTGGGGGTAGCGAGCACAATCGAGGTGTAAGAAGCAAGAGAGGGCCATCGCCTAGAATCGTCAGCGCCTAGATATTCAACGAGAGGAAAGACAGTGGTCCGCAGCGACATGCTACCCCAGCCGGACCGGGGGCTCGGCCTCGACCGGCCCCAGACCGAGGCATTTCACCGACGAGTTCAAGAGGAAGATAGTCGATCTCCACAACGCCGGAAAGCCCAGGCGCGAGGCCATGGACGAGTGCGACCTCGACAAGAGCACCGTGGAGAGGCGGGTCAAGTCGATAAACGAGACCGGCTCGCCGCGCGCCGCCGACAACCGCACGCCCGAGTAGAACCGGATCCTGGAGCCCGAGCGCGAGAACCGCAGGCTCCGGATGGAGGTCGACGTCTTAAGACGAGCGGCGCCAGCATACGCTCGGAAGTCAGGGCCATGGCGGCCAACGGGGGGGGGGCCGCTGCCCCATGTCGGCGCAGCGCTGGCATCGAGGCCTTCTGACCTGTGTCAAGATTTCGGACACGCAAGCTCGAGGAATCAAGCGGCCATAGGCATGGCCTCGGGCTTGGGCTCGGTTCTCTCGAAGAAGGCCGCCATGGCCTCGGCCGGCACCTTGTAGCCGATCGTCGAGCGGGGCCTTCGGCGGTTGTAGTACGCCTCGATGAACTCGACCACCGCGTGCTTGGCGGAATCCCTGGTCGGGAAGCTGCGCCTGTAGTACATCTCGTTCTTCAGCGTGGCGAGGAACGACTCGGCCACCGCGTTGTCGTGGCAGTTGCCGGTGCGGCTGCAGGACAGCCGCACGTCGTTGTCGCGCGCCCATTCGGCCAGAAGCCTGCTGGTGTACTGGGCGCCGCGGTCGGCGTGGAATATCGCGTTGCCGGCCACGTAGCCGCGCGATTTGGCCGACGCCAGCGCCGAAACCACGATGTCGGCGGTCATGCGCTCGGAGAGCGACCAGCCCACCACCATGCGGGTGTTGAGGTCGATGACCGTCGACAGGTACAGCCATCCCTCGCCGGTGCGCAGGTAGGTGATGTCGCCCACGAGCTTGTAGGTTGGAACGGGACTGGTGAAGTCGCGGCTCACCAGGTCGGGCCGGGGCCTGGCCTTCGGGTCGGGGATGGTGGTGCGCTTCCTGGCGTTGGGCGTGCAGCCGCGTATTCCCAGCTCGTGCATCAGCTTGCGCACCCTGTACAGGGTCAATCCGGAGAACTCGCCGGGCAGGAAGCATTTCACGAACCGGAAGCCGAACCTGCGGTCCGACTCCAGCCACACGCGCCGGACCGCCTCGCGCTCGGCCGACCAGTCTTCTCGCGGGCAGCCGTTGGAGAGCCACGAGTAGAAGCCCGATCGGCTCACGCCGAGCACGCGGGCCATCATTTTCACCGGGAATTCGGCCTTCTCCGCCAACATCATCCGGTAGCATGCGGCTACGCCTGGCTTTTGGCGAAGAAGGCCGCGGCTTTTTTCAAGAAGGCGTTCTCCATCTCGAGCTCGCGTATGCGCCTTTTCGCCTCGCGAAGCTCGCGGTCCTCGGCCTTGGGGTCGGGCCCGCCGGCAAGCTCGCGCCGGCGGCTCTGCACCCACTTGTTCACGGTCTTGGAATTCAGGCCCAGTTCTGCGCAGCATTCCGTTATCGGCCTGCCCGTCGAGATGATGTAGTCGGCGGTCTCGCGCCTGAACTCGTCGGTGTACTTGGCGGCTGGGTTGGACATAGCATACCGTCCTCTCGGTCGTCGATGAATGCATTCTAAAGGATTGGGCCTCTAGCATGCGTGTCCGAAAAGACGATACAGGTCAGACAACCCAATCAGACGTCGTCTCGAGCGCGTCCTCTGCACGGTCGAGCGTGCTTCTGGCCTTGGCACCCTGTTTGAACCACGTGCGCAGGTCCTCGAGCGTGCTGCCCGCTGCATACACCTTGATTTTTCGACCGCCCTTCGTAGTCACCGTGCAGCGGTCGCCGCTCTCGCTGTCCTCGTGCGCCGTGACCTTCTTGAGGTAATCGCGGCGGAACGCCACGACGCGGGCATTGCTGATCTCGATGAACCAATCGTCGTCGACAAGCGAAGTGCCCGTGGCACCTCGACTTGCCATCTCCTCGGCGAAGGAGAAACCGAGTTCGCGCTCCTGCCTGCCGATCTCGTAGATACCACGGGCGGGCATGCTGAGCATAAGCAGGGGCAGGAGTCCCCCTATGAACAGGAAGAGGAACGGAACGAGCAAGAGCAAGCGGGCTCCGGCATCGGTGAAAACAGCCATGAAGGCGATCACGAGCGAGAAGACGAGCGCCATGCCGTTGAAAACAATCGTCAACGGCTTGACGGCAGACCAACACAGGCCCGCCTTGGTCATGGGACCGTCGACGGCGTCCGAGACTTCGATGCCCTCTTCCTCCAGACGGGCGAGGAGGTTGAGCGAGCACACCCCCTCGAGGCTTATCGAGCAGAACTTTCGATCGCCCTCGAACAGGTCGATCCTCATCATCTGCGTGTGAAGCGTTGCATGGGTGATGTTGCCGAACGTCGTCTCCTTGCGGATGCCGAAGGCGTTACGCGAGAGAATTCGTTCACCGTCCACGTCGATGCGCGGGATGCTCAGCAGGGCCCAGATGGCCATGCCCGCAAGTGCCATGGCGTGGCCGAACCACACAAGCTCGTGGCCCCACTCGCCCAGCGAAACGCCCTGCCAGACGTAAACACCCAACATGAGCAGCTCGAACGCGACCGCGCAGCAGGCGATGATCGTGCGGATGGCAGCGGGCATGCGCACCGTGAAGCGATCGAGGCTGTCCGTCGCCTCACTGCGCTCACGCGCGCCGCGACGGGCGACCCATGCAGTGAGCGGACCGACGATGAACACCACCATCGCCACGCGCAGGAACGATTCGAGTATGTCGCCCATATTAACCACCATCCCAATAGAAAACGTGAATTTGGGAGACTATAGCAGAGCGAAGCGATCTGCACGGCATCGTCCGGGTGTTTTCGGCATACGGTGGAAACCAGCGGCAGCGGACGTTGAGAACTCACCCAAAAGACGCGATTCGACCGAAGCGATTCTTCTTGACTTGGTCTCAATGTGATACGACATGCGCCACTACCTGCGCGGTCTAGCGGCCCTGATCGAAGAGGGTCACACCGATGAGGCACTCGAGCGCATCGACGCGCTCTGCGAGACCAACGACCGCACCGCCGTGCGCCGCTACTGCGCCAACGAAACGGTCAACATTGCGCTCTCGTCGCTTTCCGCGGACATCAACGCGCACGGCATCACCGCCGACCTGCACGCCGCCGTGCCCGAAACCGTCCACGTGGGCGATGTCGATCTATTCAGTGTGGTATCGAACGCCCTGGACAATGCCATCGCCGCGGCGAGTGCCGCCCCCGAAGGCAAGCGGTTTGTCGACCTGGACCTTCGCTACGAAGACGGTCAGCTTCTATTGCTGGTTTCCAACACGTTTGGCCGTGCGCCGCACATGGTCGACGGCATGCCCGTGACTCAGCACACTGGGCACGGCTTTGGCACCAAGAGCATTATGCTTGCCGTCGAGCGCATGAACGGCAACTGCCAGTTCCGCATTAACGGCGACCGGTTTGAGCTGCGCGCCGTGATGTAGGGGCTGCCGCCAACCTCGCTACAGCGGTGCAGCCGCCGGGGTCAGCTGCTTAATGTAGGCCCACATGCGCTGCTTGGCGGCCTTGTCGGTGAGCGCCGCCTCAAAACCGTCGAGCGCCAGCACGCGGCGCCCCTGCACATGGGCGACCAGGCCGGGCTTGAGCATGGCGGTGTCAAAGTCATCAATTGCCACAAGCATATCGGCATAGGTCTCGCGCATGACATCGGCCGCACTGTTGTCCAGCAGCAGCACCGCCTCGGGGTCCAAGGTCTCCAGCGCCTCGCGGAACAGGTCGCACGTCAGGGCCTCGCCCGCCGCGACCGCTCCGTCGCCCGCGCCGGCGACGCTTGCCAGCACACAAAAATCCTCGGGGGCATATCCGATGGCACCGAGCGCCTTGCGCAACGCGGCGCCATCCGCGCCGGCGGCCAGCTCGCCGCCCGAGCACTCGGCTTCATCCAAATCGCCTTTGACCAGCACAATCGGCGAGCACGCGTTGCCCGCGATACGCACACCGCGATCTGCAAGCGACGCGAGCTCCTGCTCGGTCGCCTGAGCGATGGCTTCTTTTTTCTGGCTTTGTGACGTGGGCATGCGCTCTCCAATCGTTTGCGTGCCCACCATTATATAAAAGAGCCGCCCGCGAGTGGTTGCTTTGCGGGCCGCTGGGTATAAGCACGGTCGTACTGAGTTTTACGCGGCCGAGCCGCGTCGTATTATGGAGGTCACCATGGCTGACATTAAGCAGATTACCCCCGAGAACTTCGGCGCTGTCGTCAACGATAGCCTGCCCGTACTGGTTGATTTTTGGGCCCCGTGGTGCGGCCCCTGCCGCTCGCTCTCGCCCATCGTAGACGAGGTTGCCGACGAGCTGGCCGGCAAGTTGGCTGTGGCCAAGTGCAACGTCGACGACAACCAGGACCTGGCCATGAAGTATGGCGTCATGAGCATCCCCACGCTGATTGTGTTTAAGAACGGCGAGGAGATCGACCGCTCGGTCGGCGCTCTGCCCAAGGCGAGGCTGCAGGCGCTGCTGGAGAAGCATCTGTAATACGCTTGTTACTTACCCGCCGTCCATGAGCGGTTTTGTACCGCTCGCCGGACTGCCGGGTGCGGCGCGTGCGACCACGGATAGTATGGTAGTCACAAACAGCCCCCAGTGAACGGGTGCGAGTCGCACAGACTCGCACCCGTTTTCTTATGCAGTGGCGCGCAGAGCGGGCGTAGTAAAATCTGAACTGCCGGATTACCGCCTACACAAGGAGATTTCCCATGCATGATGTTGGAATGAACATGAGCCAGCTTGCCATGAGCGTCAAGCAGGTCGACGACACCATCGAGCTCGCTCACGAGTGGAGCCATCAGCTGCTGCATGCGACCGAGAATTTTGACATGGAGCGCATCGGCGCCAAGCTCGAGGCAGCCATGACCGCGCTGCACGAGGCCCACGACGCACTCGAGGGCTACGAAGAGGCCATCGAGGCCGACCACAACTCCGTCGGCTCCGTGAAGCTGGTGTAACGTGGCCGAACACGAGCACGGCTGCGGGTACGAGCACGAGCATCCGCACGGGGCGGACGGCGACGCGGGCTGCCGCTGTAGTGGCTCCGGCTCCGAGCTGGTCCGTTTTTCGGTCACCGCGCCTGACGACCTGCTGCGCCGTTTTGACGAACAGATCGCGCGCCGCGGCGACGTGGCCAACCGCTCCGAGGCAGTCCGCGATTTGATTCGCGCCTCGATCGCCAAAGAGCAGATGCGCACGCCCGATGAGCACGTTATCGGGTCGCTCACCATGATCTACGACCATCACACAGGCGACCTGACACGCCGCCTGGATGAGGTGCAGCACGACTACACCGACGAAATCGTATCGACGATGCACGTGCATCTGGATCACCACAACTGTCTGGAGATTCTGGCGCTCAAGGGTCGCGGCGAGCGCGTCTACGAACTAGCCGACCGACTGCTGGGCCTGCGCGGCGTTAAGCACGGCGAGCTCACCTGCGCCGCCACCAAGCAAAGCCTGGGGCTATAGCGCACCTGCCAAAAAGGGACAGGTTTGTTGTGGCAGGTTTAGAAGTTTTACCGACCAAAATAAACCTGTCCCTTTTTGGTCGGTTTTGATGAGGGGTGTCGCATGCGGCATGTGCATATTCATGTGACGGGCATTGTGCAGGGCGTTGGCATGCGACCGTTTGTGTATCGCGAGGCTATGGCGCATGGCATTTGCGGCTGGGTGCTCAATGCGGGCGACGGCGTGCACATCGAAGCGCATGCTCTGGCCGATGCGCTCGATGCTTTTGTTGACGCGCTTTCTGAGCATGCGCCTGCGGCAGCCCGCGTAGAGCATGTCGAGGTTGTGGACCTGGCAGCCAACGGTTGGGATGCCGACGATGAGCGGGCCTTTCGTATCGTAGCGTCGCAGGATCAGACCGTGCACACGACGCTCATCTCTCCCGATATCGCCACCTGTGACGACTGCCTGCGCGAACTGTTCGACCCCACCGACCGACGCTATCACTACCCCTTTATCAACTGCACTAACTGCGGGCCGCGCTTTACCATCATCCGCTCGCTGCCTTACGATCGAGCGGCCACCTCGATGGATTGTTTTCCCATGTGTCCCGAGTGCGCCGCGGAGTATGCCGACCCACTCGACCGGCGTTTTCACGCGCAGCCCGATGCCTGCTTTGATTGCGGGCCGCATATTACGTGGAGCGAGGCTGTGAACGGCAATGCGTGCGGGAATTCGTCCGCGACACCGGCCGTCGGTACCACACGCGAGGCCAGCGACGCTATCATCGAGCGCTGCGTTGAGCTGCTGGCCGACGGTGGCATCGTCGCCATCAAGGGTCTGGGCGGATTTCACTTGGCATGCGACGCCTCCAACGAGCAGGCGGTAGCCGAGCTTCGCCGCCGCAAACGCCGCAGCAACAAACCGCTTGCCGTTATGGTGCGCGACCTTGCCGACGTTGAACGCCTGTGCCATGTCAACGACATTGAGCGCGGCTTGCTGGCCGGCAGCATTCGCCCCATTGTGCTGCTGCGCCGACGTGCCGCTTGCGAGAGCGGCGGCTCCCCCGACGCCCTCGCGCTCGCGCATTCCGTCGCGCACGACCTTCCCGAGCTCGGTGTCATGCTCCCCTACACCCCGCTTCAGCATCTGTTGCTTGCCGCGGCAGAAACCCGCGGCATGCACGCGCTCGTCATGACCAGCGGAAATCTGAGCGAAGAACCCATCGAGACCGACGACGACCTTGCCTGGAAACACCTCGTTGCCGCCGGCATCGCCGACGCGTTGCTCGGTAACGACCGCGCGATCCTCTCGCGCTACGACGACTCTTTGGTACGCGTGGTCGACGGCGCTGTTATGCCCGTTCGCCGCGCTCGCGGATATGCACCCCAGCCGCTGCCGTTGCCGGCGCTCGACGGCACTCCGTCCTGCGTGCTCGCCTGTGGGCCACAACAAAAAGCCACGATTGCACTCACGCGTGAAGGGACGAACGGCGAGACAACCTGTTTTGTGTCGCAGCATATCGGCGATGTTGAAAACGGCGAGACCTTCGATGCCTGGAACGCCGCGCGCACGCGCTTGGAAGATCTCTTTGACTTGGCACCCGCCGCCTTGGCCTGCGATGTACACCCCAGTTATCTATCGGGTCAGTGGGCGCGCGAGCAGGCACGGGAGCACAATCTGCCGCTTATCGAAGTCCAGCACCATCATGCGCACATCGCGAGCGTGATGGCAGAAGCGATTGTCACAGGCCAGCTTGCGCCCGAGGCGCGCGTCCTCGGCATTGCCTTCGATGGCACGGGCGCCGGCACCGATGGCACCATATGGGGCGGCGAGTTTCTTGTCGCTGGCCTTGCTGACTTTGAGCGCGCAGCGCATCTGCGCACTTGGGCCCTACCCGGTGGCGTAGCGTCCGTACGCGACGCCCGCCGCAACGCCTTTGCCCTGCTCAGTGAGCTCGGCCTGCTCGAGCACCCAGGTGCCGCTCGGCTTTTGGACAGCCTCGACGAGCAAACGCGCCGCGTGACAGCCACCATGATCGAGCGCGGCATCAACAGCCCGCGTACCAGCAGCATGGGGCGTCTCTTTGATGCCGCGGCAGCAATTCTGGGCATCTGCGACAAGGCAACCTACGAGGGCGAACCCGCCATAGAACTCGAAGCCGCCGCCTGGCGCGCGCTCAGCAGTGAAAGTGCCTGCCTCACCGGCAATATAGCCGGCTTTTCCGTAACCGAATCATCCCGTCCGGACGCCCACCATGTTCTAAACTCCAGATCGCTTATTGAGGCGCTTTTGGAGGGAATCAGGGCCGGCGCTGCGGCCTACAGGCTCGCGCTCGATTTCCATATCGCCATCGCGCGCTCTTCGGCACGAATCGCACGCGAAATCTGCGCGCGCGAAAGCATCGATACCGTCGCGCTCTCGGGCGGCGTGTTCATGAACCGACTTTTGCTTCAGCTCCTTACCCACGAACTCAAAGACGCCGGTCTTGCCGTCTTGGTCCCCCACTCCGTGCCCGTCAACGACGGCTGCATCGCCTACGGTCAGGCCGCCATCGCTCGCGCTCGCCTTGCGCAGACAGCATCGCGATAGGCCGTTTTGCCAGCCTGCGCGCCGCCGTCTCACAGGTGTAACGCGTTTGCTCGTGACTTCCGCGAGCGCTACCATCAACTGATGGGTAATTAGGCGCCTATCCAGCGCAAAACGTATAAAAGGGGAACATTATGTGCCTTGCCGTTCCCGGTAAAGTGGTCAAACGCGACGACGACCTTAAGGCGACCGTCGACATGATGGGCATCGAGCGCCCCGTTTCGCTGCGCCTCGTGCCGACGGCACAGGTAGGCGACTATATTCTCGTGCACGCCGGCTTTGGCATTCAGATTGTCGACGAGCAGGAAGCCCAAGAGACGCTCGAGCTCGTCAATACCATGACCGAACTGGTCGAAGAAGACCAGCTGGCCACCAACCCGGCGGAGGCTTACTAGTGGCGGCCGGACAGCCGGCTCGCTCCGGTATCGACTTCTCGGCATTCCGCGATCCCAAGCTGGCTCGCGAGCTCATCGAGCGCATCCGTGAACTCGTCGGCGACCGCACCATCAACCTTATGGAAGTCTGCGGCACGCACACCGTGAGCATCGGTCGCTATGGCTTTCGCTCCATTATGCCTGCCGGGCTCAAACTGCTGAGCGGTCCGGGTTGCCCCGTCTGTGTTACCGCCAACCGCGATATCGACCATGCAATCGCGCTCGCCAAGATGGACGGCGCCATCATCACCACCTTTGGCGACATGATGCGCGTGCCCGGGTCGTCTACCTCGCTCGCCGCGCAAAAGGCGGCGGGGCGCGATATTCGCATTGTGTACTCCCCGCTCGATGCACTCGGTATCGCCGAACACAACCCCGATCGCCCGGTCATCTTTATGGGCGTCGGCTTTGAGACCACGACGCCCACCATCGCCGCCGCCATTTTGGAGGCCGATGCACGCGGACTCCAGAACTTCTCGGTCTATTGCGCCCACAAGACCACGCCGCCGGCGCTGCGCGCCATCGCCAACGATCCCGAGACCACTATCGACGGCTTTATCCTTCCGGGACACGTCGCCACCATCACGGGCTTAGCCCCCTTTGACTTTTTGGTCGATGAGTTTAAGACTCCAGGCGTGGTAACGGGATTTGAGCCGGTCGACATCTTGCAGGGTATCTGCATGCTGGTCCAGATGGTTGTTGAGGGGCAGCCCGCAATCGACAACGCCTACCGCCGTGGCGTCAATGCAGACGGCAACCCCGTGGCGCGCCAGCTGGTCGAGCAGGTGTTTGAGCCGTGCGACACCACATGGCGCGGTCTGGGGCCGATTGCCGGCTCGGGACTCGCCATTCGTCCCGAGTTTTCGCACTTTGACGCCCGTACCCGCTTTGACGTGCCTGTTGAAGCGACAATCGAGCCACATGGGTGCCGCTGCGGCGACGTGTTGCGCGGAGCCATTACACCGAGCGACTGTCCTCTGTTCGGCCACGCTTGTACACCCGAGCATCCCGTCGGCCCGTGCATGGTGAGCTCCGAGGGCAGCTGCGCAGCATACTACCGTTACCGAGTCTAGCCCGAACGCCCCCCGCGCACTGACACCTCCCACGATTGGAGTTTTGGATATGTCCCATAGCATCACCGATAGCACCGTCCTGTTGGGCCACGGCTCCGGCGGGCAGATGATGAAGCGCATTATCGATGAGGTCTTTCTGGATGCCTTTGGGTCGCCCGAGCTGCTCGCGGGCAACGATGCCGGCGTCGCCGCGCTGCCCGCAAGCGGGCGAATCGCCATGTCGACCGACAGCTTTGTGGTAACGCCGCAGTTCTTCCCCGGCGGCAATATCGGCCGCCTCGCCGTATGTGGAACCGTCAACGACGTCGCGACCTCGGGCGCCAACGTGCGCTACCTCTCATGCGGCTTTATCCTCGAAGAGGGCTATCCCATGGACAAGCTGCGCCAGATTGTGCAAACCATGGCCGAAACAGCGCGCGAGGCGGGCGTGTCCATAATCACCGGCGACACCAAGGTGGTCGAGCGTGGAGGTGCCGACGGCGTCTACATCAATACCGCCGGCGTGGGCGAAGTGCCCGCGGGCGTAGCGCTCAGCGGTGCAAACTGTCGGCCCGGCGATGTCATCCTGGTGTCGGGTACGCTAGGCGACCACGGCATCGCCATCATGAGCCAGCGCGAGGGCTTGGCGTTTTCGAGCAACATCGAAAGCGACGCCGCACCGCTCAATCATCTGGTTGCCGACGTGCTCGCCGCCGCCCCCGACACCCGCTGCTTCCGCGACCCCACGCGCGGCGGCCTGGCATCCACGCTCAACGAGTTTGCCCAGGCCAGCGGCGTTGCCATGGAGATCGACGAGGATGCTGTGCCCGTGCGCCCCGACGTGCAGGCCGCCTGCGAGATGCTCGGCTACGATGTGCTGCAGGTGGCAAACGAGGGCAAGATGGTTGCCGTGGTGCCGGCCGAGCAGGCCGATGCCGCGCTGGCAGCCATGCGCGCCGCGCGCTACGGCGAAAACGCCGCGATTATCGGTCGCGTGCTGCCGCTTGCCGAGGACACCCGTCCCGCCGTGCGCGTACGCACCGGCTGGGGATCGACCCGCATCCTCGACATGCTCGTAGGAGAACAGCTTCCGAGAATTTGCTAGGGCGGAACCGCACGGTCGGCGCGATGCGGCTTGATATCCCTGGAGATGTTCAGATTCCAGCCACGCCAGACACGTAAGCCCAGTATTATGAGGTGCGTTTTAAACCCAATGACGGGAGCTTTCATGGCAGCAGCTTTTTCCCATGTGATTTTTGATTTAGACGGCACCATCCTCAACACGCTCGAGGACCTGGCGGCCGCCGGCAACCATACCTGCGAGACGCACGGCTGGCCTACGTTTGCCGTCGACGAGTACCGCTACAAGGTGGGAAACGGCATGCTCAAGCTGGTTGAGCGCTTTATGCCCGCCGAGTATGCGGGCGACGGCCGTATGTTTGAGCAGACGCTTGCCGAGTTTAGGGCTTACTACGGCGAGCACAAGGAGGACCACACCGCCCCCTATGCCGGCACGATCGAGATGCTCGACCGCTTGCGCGCCGCGGGTGTGCAGCTTGCCGTACTCACTAACAAGGACCACGTCTCGGCGGCTTCGCTTATCGAGAAATACTTTGGTTCCGAGCGCTTTGCGCTGGTGCAGGGCCGTGTCGATGCGTTTCCGCCCAAGCCCGAAGCACCCGTCACGCTGCATGTGATGGAAGAGCTGGGTGCCGATCCGGCAACCACGCTCTATGTGGGCGATTCCAATGTCGATATCCTGACCGGCCACAACGCCGGCCTTAAGAGTGCGGGCGTCAGCTGGGGCTTCCGAGGCCGCGCAGAGCTCGAAGCAGCCGGTGCCGACTACGTGGTTGACACGCAGGAAGAGCTCGCGGCGCTGATCCTGGGCGAGTAACGCCAGCGCTGCCCAACCCAGCCGCCGCAATGCCGTTGCGCGGAAAGTAGTCGTTGGGTGTTCCTATAGTTTTGTCAACCGTCGGGGCTACTCCCGGTAGGGCACCCG
>OODN01000133.1_pt1 | contig 65568 bp, 67 predicted proteins | sample 1671651 | NCBI WGS metagenome assembly OODN01 (sample SAMN06348178, study PRJEB24527) | human gut metagenome | biome: human gut; feature: ankylosing spondylitis patient; material: feces | host: Homo sapiens | place: China | collected 2015-10 | reverse complement strand
CTATAAAACACCAAATGAGGTTATAAAAGAAGCAACTGGATTTGAAAGCTTACTTACATTTGCTTAGTGATTCATAAGTAATTTGTCTGATTTAAATTGACAATTCAGGTAAACTTTAAGAATTCATCTCTAAGTTCTGGTCTTTTTAATGCAAAATCTACTGTAGCTTCTAAGAAACCTAGCTTATTACCAACATCGTATCTTCTTCCTTCAAAGTCATAAGCATATATTGCAGATGCTATTATATTTCTTTATTTTTAAGCACATCCTTAAGTTTTTCTAGTACTGGAACTAATGTACATCCTATAACAAAAAATATGATACTAAATGTTTTTATACACATTGGTGGTTTAGGTATTTCAAGAGATGTAGGTCCCATTATAACTGAATATATAGATCCTATCATAAGACCTATAATACAATATATTGTTTGTGCCCTAAAATTTCGAAGTAAATATCTTACAATTCTTACTGTTACTAAAATACCAATCAAAACTCCACATCCAAATATCAATATACCTGCTAAGTAATCAAAATTTAACTTTAATACTTGTTTTACAGCATTAAGTATCGGTGCATAAAGTCCAAATATTAAAAGTATAGTAGAACCTGATATGCCTGGCAATACCATTGCTGATATGGAAATCATTCCAGATACAAATATGTATGCTATAAATAATAGGTTTAAATTATCATATTTAATAGAAAAACTATTACCACTATTAGTAACTGGGTTAAAATAAGTCATTGCTCCAACTACAGTTATTCCTATTATTAAAAATATTATATTTTTCTGATTATCTATTAATGTTTTTCTTTCTGATTTAACTATTAATGGAATAGATGATATTATAAATCCTAAAAACAAGGAGTTTATTTCGTATATATTTTTTTCAAATATATTTGTTATAAACAATACTGATAGTATAAATCCTGTAATCCATCCTATTCCTATCTTTGCCAGAAATTTAAATGCTTTTATTCTACCACTTTTATTGTTTGATATTAAACTATGTAGTGCGTTTACAAAATCGTCATAAAAACCTAATATAAATGCTATTGTTCCTCCTGACACCCCTGGTACACTGTCAGCTAAGGCCATACAAAATCCTCTGATAAAGTTTAATATATACACAATGACCTCCATAAAAATTTATTTTAAGTAAAGTTAAAAATTAAAATAGCCAAATATATTGGCTATTTTAATTTTGTATTATTCAGTTGTTAGTACCACTTCTTTTTATTAAGCTTCATATCCTTTAGGATTATTACTTTCCCATCGACTAAATTAAACTCTCTTCTATTCTAATAGTACTATTTATATTTTTTTATATCTATCCATCCAGCTATTTCCATATCTCGTTCAATAGGATTTATTGACTCCATTCCATTATTTGGTGTAAGCGTAAGTTCGCCAAAATATATTTTATTGTTTACATAATAAAAATCTACTCTAACAAAAGGAAATTGAGATGATAGTTTTTCTGCTAGAGTAATCATTTCCTCATATTTTTCAGGTTTTATGTCTATAATATCATTTTTTTCACATACATAAGTAAAATCTAACTTATTCCACTTATTATCATAAAAGTTTTGAATATGTTCTGAAAATCTTCCACTATCTACTTGCACAAATTTAAACTTGCCATCAAAACAGAAGAATTTATAATCTCTAAGTTCCCCAGAATCATCTTCTAGATATTCTTCACAGATCAATAACTGTTTTACATTCTTGTATTGTTTTTCTCTGCTAACTTTATAAAAATCACTTTTTAACCATTCATTTAATAACTCTCTAGTTTGTAATTCATTTATATCATCTTTATTTTTAACTATTAAATTATATCCAGATCCATTATTTAATTTTAATACGAATGATTGTGGTAACTTATCAAATTCAATTTGTTCTGCATTATCATATACACCTAATAATTTTATAAGATACTCTTCTCCTATCTCATTCTTTATAAACTCTCTTACTTTATACTTATCTACAAAATCAGATTTATCTTCTAACCAATCAGATATTTTTATAAAATGTATTTTTTCAGAAAATGTCTTTGGATTTCTAGCATTTGGAATTTTTTTACATTTTCTAATATAGTCTACTGTAATAAATTGAGCATCATTTAAATTATTCTTTATTTTATTATATAATTTTTTTATCATTTAGCTCTCCTCTTTTTAATCTCATTTTTACTTTTTCTAGGTAACTTAAAAGCAACTTATCTTTCATAGCTATAAGTATTAAAAAGTATACTATAGTAGATATTATTCCTATTATTACCGTTGAAATAATACTAGACTTCATAAAACCAGTAAATAAAATAACACATATATAACTAAAAATACCTGCGCCTAAATATTTACATAAACTTGGAATAAGTATTTTAAAATTATAATACTTCCTTGAATGATATATTCTATATGACATTCCATAAAATTCTACGACTAGTAATGTTATTATTGCCCCTAACGCTCCTAAGTTTTTATCTAATAAAGTATTTAATATCACGCTCATTATAGCGCAATATATAGCAGACTTTATAGCTATATTATCTAACTTATTTGGAATAAGTACTGTATTCCATAAAATAGTTGCAATTGGAATAAATACACCTATAGGTGAAACTATTTGCATTAATAAAGCCATATTTCTATATTCTTTAGAGAAAAACCAATCTACAAAATTAGGTGATACACATATTATAACAGTTACTATATATATACTTACTAATAGTACATTATTTAAAGATTTTGTAAGTAAGTTATCAAATTCTTCTTTTTTATTATTTTGCGCTAGATAAGTCATACGAGGTAGTAATGCTACACCTACTGAAGATACCAATGAAACTGCAATCCTTATAATCTTTTGCGATTGATCATAATATGCTACCTCTGTCATATTCGCTAGGTTACCAAGTATAACTTTGTCTAAAGATGTATATATCAATATAGAAAATTGAGGTATTAAAAACTTCCACGATTTACTTAAATGATATCTAACTCTTTCTTTATTTACATTTGGAGTACTTACATACTGCTTTAATGAATTTACTAATACAATATTTCCTACTAATGATGTTATAACATTTATCAGTATATACAAATAGAAATCATTAGTATCTTTTATAAATATAAATATAGATGATGTCATTAATAACTTAATAACAGTATTTCTTACAACTACCAGTTTTAATTCTTCTATACCTATAAAAAACCAAGATACTTCTATCATATTTATTAATACTAAAAATGATTGTATAAAAAATATAATCTTATTATCTTTAAAAAAATATATATTAAATAAGTTTAATGTTACGAATGAAAATATAGTAAATATTATCTGTATAGTCCATAATGACCAAAATTCTTCATTCATTTTACCATTATCTTTTTGAGATGCAATTTCTCTACTTGCATAATTATTAATTCCCCAAAAAGAAATAACTATAAATATCTGAACTACAGATAAACTGTAACTATTTATACCTATTTGCTCTTTAGATAAAGTCCTTACCAAGTAAGGCATTGTAAGTATAGGTAATAATATTACAAGTGCTTGATATAAGGCATTATAAATAATATTTTTTTTCAATTTATTATCCATCTTATTTTCCTCATATACCTAATAAAGATTAATCTCTATTGTATAAATCTCTAGTGTATACTTTTTCTTCTACGTCATTTAATTCACTACATAATCTATTAGATACTATTATATCACTCATAGATTTAAATTCTTCTAAGTCTGTTATCACTATAGAATTAAAGAACTTGTCCTCTTTTAGTGCTGGCTCATACACTACTACGTCTATTCCTTTAGCCTTTATTCTTTTCATTATACCTTGTATAGATGATGATCTAAAATTATCAGAATCAGTTTTCATAGTTAAACGATATATACCTACAGTCTTAGGATTCTTCTTTATTATCATATCTGCTATATGATCTTTTCTAGTTTTATTTGAATCAACTATAGCAGATATTATATTATTTGGTACATCAGCATAATTTGCTCTTAATTGCTTAGTATCTTTTGGTAAACAATATCCACCATATCCAAATGAAGGATTATTATAATGACTTCCAATTCTAGGATCAAGTCCTACACCTTCTATTATTTGCTTAGTATCTAGTCCTCTTATTTCTGCATAAGTATCTAACTCGTTGAAGTATGCTACTCTCATTGCTAGATAAGTATTTGAGAATAACTTAACTGCTTCAGCTTCTGTAGAGTTTGTAAATAGTACTGGTGTATCTTCTTTTAAAGCTCCTTGTACTAATAAATCAGCAAACTTCTTAGCTCTTTCTGACTGTTCTCCCACAATTATTCTTGAAGGATATAAATTATCGTATAGTGCTTTCCCCTCTCTTAAGAATTCTGGTGAGAATATTATATTATCAGTATTAAACATTTTTCTTACTTTTTCAGTGTATCCAACTGGAACTGTTGATTTTATTATCATTGTAGCATTTTGATTTATTGATAATACATTTTCAATTACAGATTCAACACTTCTAGTATTGAAATAATTTTTTTCCGGATCATAATCTGTTGGTGTAGATATTATAACGAAATCTGCATCCTTATATGCTTTTAATATATCCGTTGTAGCTACTAAATTTAACTCTTTATTAGCTAAAAATTCTTCGATCTCTTTATCTACTATTGGAGATTTTTTATTATTTATCATATCTACTTTTTCTTGTACTATATCTAATGCTACTACTTCATTGTGTTGTGCAAGTAATATAGCATTTGATAAACCCACATAACCTGTTCCTGCTATTGCTATTTTCATAAACATTAATCTCCTATTTTATAATTTTTTCATATTTGATATTCTAAGTTATCTTTTTGTTTTATTATCTTTTCTATATTAGATGAAATAATTATCAATATCCAAAAACCTATTTTTGTATATGTGAAAGCACTTTCTGTTAATGCTATACAAAAATATAAAAATATTGCCATTGATAATATATAAGATATCTTACTGTTACTCTTATTAAGTGCTTTAAATACATTTAGTAAAATCAATATAAAAACAAATAATCCTATTATTCCTGTGCATAATAATATTTCTAATAGACCATTATGTGCTTCTGTAACATCTCTTATTATTGCATTTTGCGCTATTATATCATTTCTACCATATCCAAATATGAGTGAATTTGGAATTATTTTCATAATAAAATCCCATATAAGAGTTCTACCAGTTAAAGTAACATTCTTTTGTAATGTATTTTCTATAAAGCCTCTAAATACAGTTTCCTGTATTCTAAAAATAACAACTTGAGTATATATTATAGTATATATAGACATTAGCTTATTTATATTTAGCTTTATTTTTATTTTCTTTAACAATAATACATATATAACAAGTAACGATCCTACGATAAAACCTGTACTACTCTTTGATAAAAGAATAATTATTAACACCATAAAACATAGAAGAATATCTTTGTTTCTTACTTTTTCATAGATATATTCTGAACGTATAAGAATAAATGCAATTGCAGGAATCATAACCATTGATATACCATTTCTAGACTCAAAAGTTCCTACGAATACTTTTTGTGATCCTTGATATCCTATATACATATACGAACTTTTGACAAATATAGCTAAAATCAGATTATATATAATTAAAAGTGTAAATAAAATATTCAATGCATTAATAAAATTTTTAAAATCTTTCATACAATAATTAATATATATAATAAATCCAATATACACAAAATTTGTATATATCATTCCCATTGTTATATTATTATTTATCACTGCTGAAAATAGGATTATAAATGAATATAGCATAACTAATAAAATTAATTTAATATTTAATATATTCTTATTATAATTGAAATTTTCAAATAGCATTAAATATCCTATTATACTTACAACCATTTTACTTGCACTTGAAAGTAAAATATTGCCATCTATTACATTTATTCCTATAAACGGTAATATAAATAGCACAATAAAATACTTTTTCGTAAATATATTCATATTACTCTCCTCTATAATTCTATATCAATATTTAATAAATAATTTTTCATATTTTATTTAATAATTACATATGTCTTTATTAATTAATCTATAGCAAATGTATACTATAATATCTTTATTAAACATTATTGGTATATATTTAATCATTTTTATATATACTTTAAATGCATTAATAATATTTTTTGATTTTAAATGATATAATAATACACCTCTATATCTTTTAGAGTATATTTTTTTTCTAGCATTTTTATCAAATTCAGCTAATTTTTTTATCATATCTTCATGCTCACGTAAATAAAATTCAAATTGTTCTTCATTCTTTTCCGAATCTAATTGATTTCGCCTGTCAGATGTATCAAATTCAACTAAACATTCCTCTATAACACCTATTGAAAATCCATATTTAAAATATCTTAACAAAAATGCTGCTTCTTGATTTCTTCTAAATCTTTCATCCCAACCCCCTATTTTTTCCGCTATATTTTTCCACATCATAATAGTATTAGTATAAATTAAGCTATCTCCACTTAAAAGTTCAAACCCTAAATTACCTTTTCTTTTAGGTATCACTATTTTTCCATTTCTATGCCATCCACAATATACAGCTTTATAATCTTTATTTTTGCACAAGAATTCTAATTGTTTTTCTATTTTGGTTTCTAAGTACCAATCATCATCGTCTAAAAAACATACAATTTCACCTGTGCTGTTTTTTATACCTGTATTTCTTGCAGCTGCTCCATTCATATTAACTTTATGCTTAATATATTTTACTTTTGGATTATTTGCATATGATGTCATTATCTCTTCTGTATTTTTTCTATCTTCACTTTTTTCATCATTATCATCTACTACTATTACTTCTATATTACTATACGTTTGATTTAATACAGAATCTATAGCTCTTTTCAACATATCAGCTCTTCTATAAGTAGTAATTATTGTACTAACTTTTAAATTTTCATTCATTTTATTACTCTCATTTCTATCTATATTTATTAGATATGATAATTTATTTAAAGTCTTTTATCCCACTTACCATTAACTTATATGCTCTAATAATATTAATATTTTCACATACTTTTTTTCTTTTTCTTAGTAAAAATTGCAAACATAGTAATTTACTATATTTATTAGATATACAATAATATAATGCGCCCTTGTCATGAAAATATTTTTCATTATATCCTTCAAACCAACAAGAACTATCTTGACTTACATAACCTATCTTTTTTGGACTTGCATATATTTTCAATCCTCTACTAATACAATCTTTTAAAAATAGACTATCTTCTCCACTTCCATACTTAGTTCCTCCACCAAATAAAAGAGAAAAATGTACATTTGCTTTTCTTAAACTTGAAACTTTAGCAGCAATTCTAACTGTTCCATATTTTAAGAAATTATATTTTCTTACTCTTTTTTCTTTAGTTATCTGATAAATTGGTCTTTGTTTATTTGTACTTTCTAAATTAAATAATATAATATCCGCATCAGGATTTTTCTTAAAAGCTTTTATTATAATATCTTCGTATCCGTCTACATATGACACATCTTCATCTGCAAATAAACAAATATCACTGTCGGCTCTCAGCAATGCATTATTTCTACTTTTTCCTACACCTCTTTCGTTAAGAGATATAAACTTAACTAAATTATTCCTATATTTAATATCTTCAAATTTATTTATGTCACACTGATTAATAATAATAGCGTCAGTTTGAATATTCATTTTTTCTAATAAACTGTAATCTTGTTGATGCATACAAGATACTAAAACCTGTAATTTCATATTTGCCTCCATTAATTTATACATATTATCGTCATAAATATTAAGAATATTTTTAATTAAATTTATAATTAAAATGGCACTTGACCCTATTTTATATATATATTTATTTTATAACAATATTTTGAGATACATAATCTAATGAACTTACTTGTTTTTAAATTTATAGTTTAACTGTATACATATCAACTATACTTTATTTTAATACCTATAACCTCAATTAGACATATAAGTATAGTATTTTTATAATCCATACTCATTTATCTTCTTTTGATATTCTACCAACTTTAATTAAAACTCTTTTTATCATTCCTCATATTCAATCATCTATACTCAACACTACCTTATAAGTATTAGATACTTTTCCTACTAATACTGCATTATTATGTTTATAATATATTAGTAGCTTCACTTGTATTAATTACTTCATTTACATTTTTTCTTCTTTTTTTTATAGCATTAAATACATAGCATAAAAATACTACGATAGCCTTAGATAAAGATAGTTTTTCTATTTTTCGATACACATGCCAATTTTTCATTGCGGCTTTAAATTTATTATTAGATATAGATCCTTTTACTATTCTATATTTAGCTAATGGTATATCGATCCCATATGCTTTATATCCCTTTTTTAAAATATTCAACCATGTGGCAAAATCTTGTCTAGTTCTTATTAGAGGCATTTCAACATCTCTAATTATATTTCTATCTATAACAACTGTTAAACATCCTATTATTGTATTTCCTAACAATCCTTCATAGTCAATCATATTTGGTACTCTTACAGTTTTATTTAAATCTATCCCAGTTTCTGATATTACTTCATAAGATGTAAATGAAAATCCTATATTTTTTTCTGTCATAAACTGTATTTGCTTTTCTAATTTATTTGGTTCCCATAAATCATCTCCATCAAGAAATGCTATAAATCTTCCACTACTAACTTCAATACCTTTATTTCTTGCAACTGCTGCTCCAGAATTTTCATTTAATGCTATTAGTCTTATTCTTTTATCACGTTCTATATACTGTTTTACAATTTGCTTACTTTTATCAGTAGAGCAATCATCTATAATTATCATTTCCCAATTAGTGTAGGTTTGGTTAAGTACAGACTCTATGGTCTCGCTTATAAATTTTTCACAGTTATACATCGGAGTAATTACAGATACTTTCATATTCCACCCCCTTATTTTATTCCTTCAGATTTAGCCACTTTTAAAACAGTATTAATAATTATTTTTATATCTAATACTAAATTTCTTTTTGATAAATATTCAAAATCATACTTTACCTTTTCATAATCATCTATGTTATCTCTTCCGTTTATTTGTGCTAATCCTGTTATTCCTGGAAGTATACTATCTACATTACATTCTTTTCTAATTTCTAATAATCTTACTTCTCTCTCTATGACTGGCCTTGGTCCAACTATACTCATATCACCTTTTAATATATTCACTAATTGAGGTAACTCATCTATACTAGTTTTTCTAATAAATTTACCTACCTTAGTTGTAAAATCAGAAGCATTAATAAACTCTTCAGTTGAAAGATTCGGAGCATCTATCTTCATACTTCTAAATTTATATATATAAAAAGGCTTACTGTTTTTCCCTATCCTAATTTGTTTAAATATTATAGGACCTTTAGAATCTAATTTTATAAGTATTGCTACTAGTAAAAATAATGGTGATAATAAAATAAGCCCAACCAATGAACTGACTATATCCATTGTTCTTTTGCTTATTGAATATAATGCTGACGCTTTATTTGCTACATTTGACAAATCAATAGTTATAGCATTTTCATATATTTCTTCATCAAATCTAAAACTTTCTTCCATTTACATTCCCCATTCTATTTATCTTTTTCTTCTTCCTCTTCTCCTACTTCTAGTATCCTGTTCATAATAATAGTTGTAGTATCCATTAGCCCCACTAGCTTCAAACTTATTTAAAACAACACCTAAAATATTAGCTCCAACTTTTTCAAGCCTTTCCTTAGAAATCTTCGCCATCTCAATGTCAGCCTCTCCTGCTCCAACAACAAAAATACAACCATCAGTGTAAGTTGATATAATTCCAGCATCAGTTACAATACCTATTGGAGGTGCATCTATAAAAACATAATCATAATAATCTCTTAAACTTTCTACAAAATCTTTTATCTTCTTAGAAGATAGCATCTCAGAAGGATTTGGAGGTATCGGACCACAAGTTAGCACATGTAAGTTTCTTACATCTGTACAATGTACACATTCAGTAAAATTCTTATTTCCTAAAAGTATATCTGTAAGCCCTTCTACATTACTTATATTAAACATTCTGTGTACACTTGGGTTTCTTAAATCTCCTTCCATTATAAGTACCTTTTTGTCTAAGTTTGCAAAACTAACAGCTAAGTTAGCTATTACAGTACTTTTTCCTTCATTTTGAGTTGAACTTGTTACATTTATAACCTTTAATTCTTTATCTAAATTAGAAAACTCTATACTAGTTCTTATTCCTCTATAAGCTTCTGCTATAGGAGATTTTGGATTTCTTACACTTATTATTCTGTTAATATTTTTCATATATACCCTCCTATCTTTCTAATTTTTCATTAGGTACAACACCAAGTACCGAAAGGCCTAAATGTTTTTCTATATCTTGTGGTGTTTTTAATTTATTGTCTAAATACTCTATTAAAAATACAACAAATAATCCAATCATTGCCCCAAGAACTGCCGCTATTGCCATATTCATCATTTTATTTGGCTTTATAGGATTTTGAGGTAATATCGCTTTATCTATTACTTGTATATCATTTGCTTTAGTTATTCTTTTAGCTTCTTTTTTAAATACTTTAGGTATTTCATTTGCTATATCTCTTGCTTTTTCTTTGTTAGTGTCTTGAACACTTATACTTATAATTTGAGTATCTTTTACAGGGGATACAGTTACATTCTTTACTAAATCTCCATATTCATCATCTAATTTTAGATTTTTTATTACATCATCTAATACTGATCTTGACTTTATTATTTCCCCATAAGTTACTGCAAGCTTTTGAGTAACATTAAATTGATCTCCAGTTATCATTTGAGTTTCTTCATTTTTTTCAGTATTTACTATTAAAGTTGATTTTGCTTCATACACTGGATTTAACATAAAAAAGCTTATTACTCCACTTACAACAACTGCTATTATTGTTATAAGTGCAACTATCCAAAATCTTTTTTTTACAATTCCAAAGTACTCCCTTAAGTCAACTGTTTCTTCCATTTTATTTCCTCCATTTTTCTATTTATTTCTATTTATTTCTATTTATTTCTATTTATTTCTATTTATTTCTATTTTTTTCGACAAATACAAACAATAATATAACATTATTCAAACATTTTGTATACATATTCGATGAAATTTCCTTTAATTTTCATGAAAAACTTTTTATGGTTATATATATTTTTATTACTACATTTAGCTATTCTAATCACTATTTAAATGGATTTAAATTCACTCGAATTTAATAAAAAAATTTGCTTCGATCTTTTCTCCAATGGATATATCCGCTTAACAAATATCATTTTTTACGTTTATAAAGCTATCGATGTTACTTATAGGTTATCCATATTTTTTTCATTATATAATTTTCTTATACATAAAAAAGAGAAGGTATATGATTTTATTAAAATCATATACCTTCTCTTTTTTTATTAATATTTATCTATTTCTTCTAATAGTTCTTCAACTAATCTATCTCCATTTATTTTTCTTACTATCTCACCTTTTTTAAATAAAAGTCCTTCACCTTTACCACCAGCTATACCGATATCAGCTTCTCTAGCCTCGCCAGGACCATTAACAGCACATCCCATAATAGCCACTGTTATGTCTTTTTCCATATGGTTTATCTTTTCTTCAACTTCGTTAACTACACTTATAAGGTCTATATTACATCTTCCACAAGTTGGACAAGATACTACCTTTATCTTATCATTTAATAAATCTAAGCTTCTAAGTATTTCTTTACCAACTATAACTTCTTCACAAGGATCTCCTGTAAGAGATATTCTTATAGTATCTCCTATCCCTTTAAGAAGTAATGCTCCAACCCCTATTGACGATTTTATAGTTCCTTTTTTAACACTTCCTGATTCTGTTATACCAATGTGTAATGGATAGTCTACTTGCTTTGATATAAGTTCGTATGCTTCTAATGTTTTGTATATATCAGAAGACTTTAAAGATATTACTATATTTCTAAAATCTAAGTCCTCTAGTATTTTAACGTGATTCATTGCACTTTCAACTAAAGCTTCGGCAGTTGCAGAGCCATACTTTTGTAGTAATTCTTTTTCAAGTGATCCACCGTTAACACCTATTCTTATCTTTAAGTTTTTCTCTTTACACTTTTCAACAACCATTTTTACTCTGTCTATGCTACCAATATTTCCTGGATTTATTCTAACTCCGTCTACTCCTTGGTCTATTACTTCTAGTGCCAGTCTATAATCAAAGTGTATATCTGCAATTACTGGTATATTAACTTCTGATTTTATTTTTGCTATATTTTTAGCCGCAGTCATGTCAGGTATTGCAACTCTAACAATATCACATCCAACTTCTTCTAATCTTTTTATTTGTGCTATTGTAGCTTCTGCATCCCTTGTATCTGTGTTAGTCATTGATTGTATACTTATAGGATTATTACCTCCTATTTTAACATTACCAACACTTACTTCTCTAGATTGTCTTCTTTTATACATTTTTTCACCTTCTTCTTAATTCATCTAAAATAGCTTTAATGTTTACAATATTCAAAGGATATATCTTTAATTAAGATACATCCTTTGATAATAAATATTTTATAAAAGTTTACTCTATTTATTTAAATTGTAATACACTAATATATTATAATTTAAAACAATTTTAATATATCTTTATACGTTACAAATAGCATGAATCCCATTAAGACCATTAATCCTACTGAGTGTATCATAGCTTCTTTGTTTGGATCTAATTTCTTTCCTCTTATAGCTTCTATACCTAATATTAATAATCTTCCACCATCAAGTGCTGGTATAGGAAGTAAGTTTAATATTCCTAGGTTTAAACTTATTACTGCTGCTATATATATAAGGTTAATAATACCCATTTTAGCTGCATCTGAAACTATTCCTATAACTCCAACAGGTCCTGCTACTGAGTTTTCAAATCCTCCTGGTATAGTTCCTGTAAATAGTTGAACAACAAATGTTAACATTTGCTTAATCATATCCCAAGTTGCTACAAATGCTTTAGGTATTGCTTTTATTATGCTTTTTTCGTAAACAGGTGATATACCTATAACATATTTTCCTTGTTCATTTTTTTCTGGTGTTATAGAAAAATCTTTAGTAGTGTTGTTTCTTTCTACTTTTATATTTATTGGCTGTGAAGTTTCTTTTTGTAAGTTGTTAACTATATCGTCCCAAGTTTGAATTTTGGCTCCATTTATTTCTATTATTTTATCGTTAACTTGAAGTCCTGCTTCTATTGCAGGCGTATTTTCTAATACTTTTCCTAATACATTACTATCACTTGGAGTTCCCATGTATGCTAGTACTGGTATAAGAAGTAATATTGTTAATATTATATTGAAAAATGGCCCTGCAAATATTATGCTTGCTCTTTGAAGAAGTGTTTTTTCTCCAAAAGCACGAGGATCGTTTGATTCTCCATCTTCACCTTCCATACTTACATACCCACCAAGAGGTAAAAGTCTTACAGAGTATTTTGTTTCACCTTTTTGAGTGCTATATATTTTAGGACCCATACCTATTGCAAATTCGTGTATTCTTACACCTGCTTTTTTTGCAAATAGGAAATGTCCTAGTTCGTGTATAAATACTATTATTCCAAATAGTATTATTGTTGCTATTATAGTCAAAGTTTTATTCCTCCTTTATTTATAGTCCGCTCGATGCTAATATATAAGTCTCCCTCCAAACTTAAATGTCGGTTCAACTTATATATTAGCATCTTCGCTCAGTAGTTATATGTAGTTACTATAAAACTCCTTGATTTAACTCGTTGTGCTAGTTAGATTTAATTATTGAAAATACTAGAGTTTAGAATAGTTTATATTCTTTGTAAAAAACTTTATGTAGTAATTTCAATATATGTAGTAAAATAACTAGCACAACAGATTGATTTAGTTAAATATAATTATTTAATTAAGTTCTTAACATATTCTCTAGTCCATCTGTCAACTTCTAGAATTTCTTCTAAAGTTGGTTCTTCAATGCTTTTATGTGCGTCTAATGTTTCTTTTATGTATTTTGGTATATCATAAAATCCTATTTTATCTTCTAAGAATGCTTCAACTAATACTTCATTTGCACTGTTTAATACTGCTGAATATGTACCTCCCATTTTTAGTGTTTCATATGCTAGCTGTAAACATGGGAATGTTTCTAAGTCTGGTTCTTCAAATGTTAATGTTGCTATTTTAGTTAAGTCTAATCTTTCAAACCCATTTTCAAGTCTTTCAGGATATGTAAGCGCATATTGTATAGGAAGTCTCATGTCTGGACATCCAAGTTGAGCTATTACTGAGCTATCGTTAAATTGAACCATTGAGTGTATTATACTTTGCGGATGTACAACTACATCTATTTGATCAACTTCTACGTCAAATAGCCATTTAGCTTCTATTACTTCAAGTCCTTTGTTCATAAGTGTAGATGAGTCTATACTTATTTTTCTTCCCATTGACCAGTTAGGGTGCTTTAATGCTTCATTTTTAGTTACATTTAATAATTCTTCTTTTTTCTTTCCTCTAAATGGTCCACCTGATGCAGTTAATATTACTTTTTCTATTTCTTTATAGTTTTCTCCATTTAATGATTGGAATATTGCACTGTGCTCACTGTCTACTGGAAGTATTTTAACTCCATTTTTCTTAGCTTCACTCATTACAAGTTTTCCTGCACATACTAGTGTTTCTTTATTTGCTAGTGCTATGTCTTTTTTGTGTTTTATTGCTTCTAATGTTGGAACAAGACCTATCATCCCAACTATCGCTGTAAGAAGTACATCTATTTCAGGAAGTGATGATATAGTCTTTAATCCTTCCATTCCACTCAGTACTTCTATGTTAATGTCTGAAGGTATCATACTTTTTAGTTTTTGTGCAGATTCTTCATTGTATACTGCTACGTATTTTGGTTTGAATTCTTTTATCTGTTCTAATAATAATTCTATGCTGCTATTTGCAGATATTGCTATTACTTCAAATTTATCTTTATGTTCTCTTACAACATCTAGTGTTTGTTTTCCGATTGATCCTGTTGATCCCAGGATTGATATTCTTTTCATAATTGTTCCCTTTCTATATTATTAGTATCATACTTTATATATTATACCACTAAGTTAAACAATTTTATCCAATTTGAAATAAATTTCATTTCAAAATTGAATTTCCTTTGTATAATAATCTACTAATTTATATTTTATATGTTTATTTTTATTTTAAATATGTTATAATATTAGTAAGAAAAAAGAGAAATTATAGTCTATGTGCTGTAGAGTATGGTTTCCATATACATTAGAATTTTTTAAATTTGAATTTTAATTCAAATTCATAACCACTTTTTCTACGGCCATTGAATAAGTGGTTTTTTATTTTACTACATAAATATGCTATGTACGATGTTGCTAGACCAGCTAGTACACTTAATATAAAATCTTCCATACCTTCCACCTCCTTTCCTCAGAAAGTAGGTTTTTTTATTTAGTATGGAAACCACTACTCTTAGACTATAATTTCTCTAAAATTCATTATACCATATTTTAAAATTATATTATATATTTAATTAAAAAAGACCCCTATAATTACTGGGGTCTTGCACTTATTTACTAAAAATTATAATTGCATAGTATACAAATGGAGCAACTAAAATTACACTGTCAAATCTATCTAATACTCCACCGTGACCTGGTATTAATTTTCCATAGTCTTTTATACCTACATATCTTTTTATAGATGATGCAAATAAATCTCCAAATTGAGCTACTATGCTTCCTATACTTCCTATTATTACCATAGCAGTCATATCTAAATTAAATAAATATCCAAATATAATACAACCTACAGTACTTCCTATAATTCCACCTATACTTCCTTCTACAGTCTTTTTAGGACTTACCTTTGGTATAAGCTTATGCTTTCCAAATAAATATCCTGTAAAGTATGCAAATGTATCAGTAAGAAAAGCTACTATAAATATAGTCCATACATAAATTGCACCTCTTTCAAAGCTGTTTATAGTTAGAACTATAAAATCTATAGATATAGCTACATAGAATATACTGAAAAATGTTATTGCAATATCAATTACATTATTTTTACATCTTAAAAGATAAGTTATAGAGTACATAAATAATAAAAATATCATTATGTAAGTATACTCTACACCTAAATTAAGTATATTTTTTAGACCCATGTATGCTATAAATATATAACCTATATTTTCTATAGGGTGTATATTTATAGCATTAAATGCTTTATAAAATTCTCTTAAAGCCATAGCAAGTATTACTATTTCAGCTATATATAATGGTATCCCACCAATTACAATGAATATAAATAATGGTACTAAAGCTAATGCGGCTATTACTCTTGTAAGCATATAAATTTTCTCCTTACTACTTACTTAGTCCGCCAAATCTTCTGTCTCTATTTTGATATACATATATTGCCTTTTGAAGTTCTATTCTATTAAAGTCTGGCCAGTGTATATCAGTGAAATAAAACTCAGAGTAAGCAGCTTCCCACATTAAGAAGTTGCTAAGTCTTTGCTCTCCACTAGTTCTTATTATCAAGTCAGGATCTGGTATAGACTTTGTATCTAAATAATTTTTTATAGTATTTTCATTTATTTCTTCTATATTTATTTTACCACATTTTGCATCATTTAATATATCTATTATTGCATTTTTTATATCATCTCTACTTCCGTAGTTTAGAGCAAGATTTAAATTAACTCCTGTATTATCTTTAGTTAATTCAAATGCATTATTTAATTGTTCTATACAATTTTTAGGAAGCTTTGATATATCCCCTATTGTTGTAACTTTTACATTGTTGGCATGTAATTCTTTAATCTCTTTGCTTAAATATGTAGCTAAAAGAGTCATAAGTGTATCTACTTCAAGTTTAGGTCTTTTCCAGTTTTCTGTTGAAAAAGCATATAAAGTTAGATGTTTTACCCCTAATCTTTGAGATTCTTTTATTACTTCTCTTATTGCTTCTACCCCCGCTTTATGTCCTGCAGCTCTAGGAAGGAATCTAGATTTTGCCCATCTTCCGTTTCCATCCATTATTATAGCTATATGAGTAGGCACTTTTTCTAAATTTATGTCATAACTATTCATAGTTTTTGCCTCCATTATAAAATTTGCTTAAATGCAAAGATTTCTGACCCCTATTTTAGGGAGTCAGAAAACTTAGTTGTTAGTAATTCTACACCATTATCTAGTTCTGATATTTTTATGACTTTAGGAATAATAAGCTTATCCGTGTCTTTTTTACCTTGTATAGATTTTACAGTGTATGTTATGTTTTTTTCTTTGAGATATTTTTCTACTTCTTCTAATTGAAGGCCTAAAAGGTTATAATATTTATTCAATATTATACCTCCATTATATCTTTTTCTTTAGCAGTAGCAACTTGATCTACTTCTTTTATGAATTTATCAGTTATTTTTTGAACTTCATCTTGTGCTTTCTTTAATTCGTCTTCAGTTAATTCTCCGTCTTTTTCCATTTTCTTTAATGCATCATTTGCATCTCTTCTTTCATTTCTAAGTCTTACTTTGAATTCTTCAGCAACTTTATGAACTCTCTTAGCTAATTCTTTTCTTCTTTCTTCCGTTAAAGCTGGAACTGATATTCTTATAACTTGACCATCGTTAGTTGGATTAAGTCCTAAATCAGAGTTTCTTATAGCTTTTTCTATTTCTGCCATAGAAGACTTATCCCAAGGGTTTATCATTAATGTTCTTGGTTCTGGAACTGATATAGCAGCCATTTGGTTGATTGGAGTTAATGATCCGTAGTAGTCAACTCTTACCTTATCTAACATTTGAGCGTTTGCTCTTCCTGCTCTTATAGTTGTGTATTCATGCTTTAGGGCATCTATTGTTTTAGTCATCTTAGCTTCTAATTGCTTATGTACATCTAATTTCATAGTTATTATCCTCCTATATATTATAATACTATTATATATCTTTATCTTACTTTATATAATACTTTTAATCTATATTAAAAAATATATTTTACACTTTTTTATTTTATTAATTCTTCTAGCGAAGATGAAAAATATATAAACTGAACCGACATTGTAGCTTGGAGGGAAGGTTATATATTTTTTATCGAGCGGTGTTTAATAAAATAATTAATATTAAGTATTATTTTACTATTGTACCTATTTTTTCACCCATAACTGCTTTTATTATATTATCTGTAGATAATTCAAATACGTGTATAGGTATTTTGTTATCCATACATAAAGATGTTGCAGTAGAGTCCATTACTTTTAATTCTCTTTGTAAAACTTCTAAGTAAGTTAATTCATCAAACTTAACTGCATCAGCGTGTACCTTTGGATCTTTATCGTATACTGCATCAACATTTTTAGCAAGTAGTATAACTTCTGCTTCCATTTCAGCTGCTCTAAGTGATGCCGCTGTATCTGTTGAGAAATATGGATTTCCTGTTCCCGCACCAAATATAACTACTCTATCTTTTTCTAAGTGTCTAACTGCTTTTCTTCTTATATATGGTTCTGCTATTTGTCTCATTTCTATAGCAGTTTGAACTCTTGTTTGAACATCTATGTTTTCAAGAGCATCTTGAAGTGCCATAGAGTTCATAACTGTTGCAAGCATTCCTATATAGTCTGCTGTAGTTCTATCCATACCTTCTGATGTTCTTCCTCTCCAGAAGTTTCCACCACCAACAACTACAGATACTTCAACACCTATTTCTTGAATTTTCTTTATTGCTACTGCTATTTCATTAACAACATCATTATTTATTCCAAAACCTTTATCTCCTGCTAGTGCTTCACCACTAAGTTTTAACAGTACCCTTTTATACATTGGTTTCATAAAAAGAAATCCTCCCTACATTCTACCTAATATCTTTTTCAAAAAAAGAGAACACTTAAGTGTTCTCTTTTACAATTACTTAAGTTGCTTAGCAACTTCTTCTGCAAAGTTTTCTTCTTTCTTTTCTATACCTTCTCCAACTTCGAATCTAACAACTCTTCCTAAAGTTATATCAGCTCCTACTTTCTTAGCAGTTTCTGCAACTAAAGCTTTTATTGTTAAATCTCCGTTCTTAACGAATGGTTGTTCTAATAAGCAAACTTCTTTTAATTGCTTTTCAAGTCTACCTTTTATCATTTTTTCAACTATGTTAGCTGGCTTTCCTTCGTTTAAAGCTTGTTGAGTTAATATTTCAGTTTCATGTGCTATGTATTCTTGATCTACATCGTCTCTTGAAACGTATTTAGGATTCATAGCAGCAACTTGCATAGCTATATCTCTTCCCATAGCTATAACTTCTGCATCTTTAGCAGTTGTTATCATTTCAACTAAAACACCTATTTTACCACCACCGTGGATGTATCCAGCTACTTGACCTTCTGTAGCTATCTTAACGAATCTTCTTACGTCTAATTTTTCTCCTATTGTAGCTATTCTGTTGTTTAATACTTCAGATAAAGCTATTCCTTCGCTATGAGTTTCAGCTAATAATCCAGCTACGTCTTCTTTATCAGTAGCTAAAGCCATTAAAGCAGCATCCTTAACGAAAGTTTTGAAATCTTCATTTTTAGCAACGAAGTCAGTTTCAGAGTTAACTTCTACCATAGAAGCAACTGTGTTGTCTTCGTTTATTTCTATAGCAACTAAACCTTCAGCAGCTATTCTATCAGCTTTCTTAGCAGCTTTAGATAATCCTTTTTCTCTTAATATATCTACAGCTCTTTCCATGTTTCCTTCAGCTTCTTGTAAAGCTTTCTTACAGTCCATCATTCCAGCGCCTGTAGATTCTCTTAATTCTTTAACCATTTGTGCAGTTATAGCCATTTTGAGTACCCTCCATATGTATATATTATTAATGGTAAGGGAGACCCTTACCATTAAATTGTTTTATTATTCTTGCTCAGCTTCTACTTCTTCTTCAGCACCTTGTCTTGCTTCTATTATAGCGTTAGCCATAGCACCAGTTATTAACTTAACAGCTCTTATAGCGTCATCATTTCCTGGTATAGCGTAGTCTAATTCTTCTGGGTCACAGTTAGTATCAACTATACCGAATACTGGTATACCTAATCTGTGTGCTTCTTGTATTGCTATGTTTTCTTTTCTTGGGTCTACTACGAACATAGCTCCTGGTAATTCAGGCATATCCTTCATACCGTTTAAGTATTTTTCAAGCTTTTCTTTTTCAGCTCTTAATTTTATAACTTCTTTCTTAGGAAGAACTTCAAATACACCTTCGTTTTCCATTCTTTCTAATTCTCTTAATTTGTTTATTCTTGTTTGTATAGTTTTGTGGTTTGTTAACATTCCACCTAACCATCTTTCGTTAACGTAGAACATTCCACATCTTTCAGCTTCTTCTTTTATAGCTTCTTGAGCTTGCTTCTTAGTTCCTACGAATAAAACTGGCTTTCCAGTTTCAGCTATTTCTTTCATAGCTTTGTAAGCTTCTTCAGCTTTCTTAACTGTTTTTTGTAAGTCTATTATATATATTCCGTTTCTTTCTGTGAATATATATTGAGCCATCTTAGGGTTCCATCTTCTTGTTTGGTGTCCGAAGTGTACACCAGCTTCTAGTAATTGTTTCATTGATATTACTGACATCTTAGTCCTCCTTGGTTTTTATCCTCCGACATGGTCATCTCTCTGAAAAACCTCTTTCGTAGGCACCTTTCAAAGATCACATTGTCGTGCGTGATTATTTTATTGTTATTTTCACCTTAGATAGTATATCATAAGGATTTTAAAATTACAATATTTTTTATATCTTTTATTTTTATCCTTTTTTATCTAAATTATATACTTTTTTCTTGGACTTTAATCAGTAAATATCATTTTTATTTTAGTTATAAATGATATATTATCTACATCATTAGCGCTTATTATATCCACACTACCTATAACCTGTCCAGTTTCTGTGAAGTATTTTATTACACCTATTGTATCACCTTTTTTAACTGGATATTTTAATTCTTTTAATGTAATTTGAGATTTTAAATTTTCTGTGTTTTTTAATGTTGCATAAAGTTCATCTTCACTTTTTAATGTTACCTCTAATTCTTCTAACCCTTTTATATATTTTTTACCTATTAATTTATCCTTTTCCATAACTCTTTTAGTAGAAAAGTTTTCTTTACCATATCTTAGTATAGATAATGATGCAGAAGTTCTTTTTTCTTTATGATTAGCTCCAAGTACTACACCTATCATTCTGTGTCTTATTTCATTGTCTTTATCTTTATCTACTACCATAGAAAAGGCTAAACAATATCCAGCGTTTCCAGTGTAGCCTGTTTTTATTCCATCTACAGCAGGGATAATACCAAGTAACGCATTAGTATTATTTTTTTGGAAATTTCTTTCTGGATATGAATATGTTTGCATATTAGTTATTGCTACTACTTCTTTTTCATAGTTATCAAACATATACTTTCCAAGCTTGGCTATATCTCTTGCTGTCGATATATTTTCCTTTGGAAGAGCTTTAGGATTTTGAAGGTCATATATTGGAAGACCATTTGGGTTTACAAAACTTGTATTTATCATCCCTATCTCTTTAGCTTTAGCATTCATTCTTTCAACAAATGTTTTTTCATCTTTGCTAATATGCTTTGCTATTGCTATTGAAGCATCATTTCCTGATACTATCATAAGCCCTTTCATAAGTTCATATAGAGGTACTTTTTCACCTACTTTTAAGTGATAACTAGATCCTTTTACCTTTGCCATATCTTTATCTATTGTTATGATATCATTTTTACTTACTTCTTTATTTTCTATTGCTTCTAGAGCTATTAAAAATGTCATCATTTTACTAAGACTAGCAAGTGGTCTTTTTGCATCTGGATCCTTTTCAAACATTACTCTATTTGTTGTTTGATCTATAAGTATTGATGATTTAGAGTATCTATCTACTTTATTGTTATCATCACAATATATTAAAGTAGGTACTGATAGTATTAATACAAATGTTAATATTAGTAATTCTTTTAGTCTTTTTCTCAAAATGCTCACCTTCTTGGATTAATAAGTATATCTTAATCTTTTCCTCTTTGTATAAATAATATATCAGTAATTATTTACTAACTATCGGATCATCCTTTTAATTATTACAGATGTCCATGCTGCACCTATTGTTATTCCAAAAAAAACTTCAAGACCTACTAATATTTTACCAATTGTTGTTGTTACTATCATATCTCCATAACCTACTGTAGTAAATGTAACCATACTAAAGTACCAAAGGTCTATATATGTATTTAGTATTTCAACTAATGAATGTTGGCTTAATGTTTTTATACTTATGCCTATTAATTCATTATTCAATGTTTTAATTCCAATAAACATATATAAAAGCGCAAATATGCTTATTGTCATAACACTTACTATTAATATATTCCAAGGTCTTTCACCATATCCTACTGTGTACTTTGATAATGCATCAAAAAATTTAGTTGATAAATAATCTCTGTAAGTTGGATAGTCTTCAACTCTTATATTTTTAGAACCATAGGCTCTTTCTTTATAATAATAATATCCAATTCTTTCATGGTCTCCTATTTTATTAGCTTGATTTCTAGCTATTCTATAGTTTATTTTACCATTTATATAATGTTCTTTTTCATAGTCTACATCTAATAATATAAATTTTGTATAATCATCAAATTTTATTCCATCTAATCTTGGAAGATTATAAACTGAGCTTATAACTAAATTTTGCCCAGTAAATTCAACTCCCATAAATATTTTTTTATTAGAATGTTTTGAATTAAATATCACATTGTTAAATATTGCTGTATATCTAAACTTGCTATTTATAAATGTTGTAAAATCTAAAAAATTAGTTTGATTAAATATTGTTTTACCTTTAAATATATAGTTATTAAATAAAACTTCTTTTATAAATGTTGTTTCTGTAAAATTAAGTTCTTTATAACTATAATCTATAACTTCATTTATATTGAAATTTTCTTCAAATATAAATCCACTAAAATCACTTATTTTTTTTTCTTTTATTAATTTTATAACTTCTTTATTTTCTTCTTTTGTTTTATGTTTTTTATGAAATATGCAATATCCACTATCATCAGCTTCATGATTGCATATTAGTTCATTGTTTATTTTTGATGACCATTTACACTTCATATGATCCTCCAACTTTTTTACATACTATATATATATTTAGTATTTTCAATTTTTATTTTTTAAATCTATAAAATTATATAATCTTAAACAATATATATTGTTGTCGATATGAACAAAGTGAATTTTAAGCAACGGATGTATCTGAAGCGGCAGCAAATATACATCGTTGGCGACATGAAGTGGTTCGCCGACACGTCGCTCAAGCATAGCGAATTTTGGGCACATTATTATAGAAACTATTAGAATAATATACATTATTGTGGTATTATAATTGTGGTATTATAGATTAGTTATAAAGTTTTCTTAAATTAAGTAAATCTAATAACATAATATTTAAAATATTCAAAATGAAAGGTAATAACTTATGAATTTTAAAGATTTAGGAATTAGTGAAAGCATAACAAAGGTTTTATTAAAAAATGGTATATCAACACCAACTCCTATACAAGAAGAAAGTATAAACATTATAAAAAATGGTTGTGATGTTATAGCTCAAGCTCAAACAGGTACTGGTAAAACTTTAGCATTTTTACTTCCTCTATTTGAAAATATATCTATAGATAATAATAATATACAAGGACTTATTTTAACTCCTACAAGAGAACTTGCCATTCAAATTACTGAAGAAGCTATGAAGTTAAAAGAAGGTAAAGATATAAATATATTAGCAGCATATGGTGGAAAGGATATTGGAGCTCAGTTAAATAAACTAAAAAGAAATATTCATTTAGTTATAGCTACTCCAGGTAGACTTATAGACCATATAATGAGAGGTACTATTAATCTAAAAAACTTAAAAACTGTTGTATTTGATGAAGCAGATGAGATGCTTTTTATGGGATTTAAAAACGATATAGAAACTATAATGAAAGATGTTCCTAAAAAATCTCAAGTTTTATGTTTCTCAGCTACTATGGACTCAGCTGTTAAAAAACTTGCTTATAGATATATGAGTGATCCTAGTGTAATATCTATAAAATCTAAGGAAGTTACTTTAGATAATATTATTCAAGAGGTTGTTGAAACTACTGATAGAAATAAACAAGATTCTCTTTGTAAATGTCTAGATAAGGATAATCCATTTTTATCTATAATATTCTGTAGAACTAAGGTTAGAGTTGACAAGCTTGAGGAAGACTTATCAAGATGTGGTTATAACTGCGCTAAAATCCACAGTGATGTAAAGCAGTCTAAACGTGAACGTATAATGAAATCTTTCAGAAATGCAGATATACAATATTTAATAGCAACTGATGTTGCCGCTCGTGGTATAGATGTTACAGGAGTTACTCATATATACAATTATGATATACCTGAAACTGTAGAATCTTATATTCACCGTATAGGTAGATGTGGTAGAGCTGGTGAAAAAGGATATACTTGCCTTTTCATAGATCCTAAAAATCAATCTATGTTAGAAGAAATCGAAAATACTATTAAATTTAACATACCAAAAAGACAACTTATTGACTAAGTTAGTATATAATATAAGTATCATCTAAGTTGTATGTAAATTTAAAATACTTATTACCAACATAAAGGGGGAATACTTTCTTAAATGGACAGGATGTATGATATTTTATTATTAATTGCTACATTTATATGTATAATAACTTTTAACAGATTTTCATCGACTAATAAAACTGTATTTGTAATATTATCTGTTTTAGGTATTATACTTAGCATTTCTATGCTTTTATTCAATAATAAAAAATATCTAAGTAAATCTAAAAAGTAAAAACATTAAGGAGCTATCTTGTAACTTAGATTAGCTCCTTTTATATACATTAATTATATATAAATTATCCTAATATTTGAATTTCTATAGTTCTTCTTCCCCAGTTGTAACATTCTTTTTTAGTATTCATGAATATATCTATCTTATTTCCTTTTATAGCTCCACCAGTATTATTTGCTATAAAAGTTCTTCCAAATTGAGGTATGTAAACTTTAGTTCCATATGGTATAATCTTAGGATCAACAGCTATTGTTCCCCATACAGGCTTTTGACCTGTTGAAGTTGTTGAATATCCAGTATAAGCTGTAGCTACTACATTCATTGTACGAACTACGTTACCTTGGCTATTATTTGAACTAGTAGTTTGCGAAGTATTACTTGAACTACTATTTCCACTTACTTTTATATACTGCTTACTTGCCCATCCTTCTTTTCCATTTAAATTAACTTTATACCAACCATTACTTTCACCTAATATTGTTACACTTTTATTTTTATATAAACTCCCCATTGTACTATATTTAGTCGATGGACCTTTTCTTACGTTTAATTTTGATGCTGTAACAACCCCTGTGCTATCAGCAAATATGTTAGTTACTCCTATTGAAAATATTACTGTCAATACTAACAAAAATTTAAATAAAGTTTTCTTTATCATAAAAATCCTCCTTTAAATTTTCTATAGTAATTAATCCTCATAATTAATTTTCTATATTTGTTACTATTTTGTAAACTTTATACTGTAAATAGTAGTTGATTATAATTCATTTGTAAAGTGTTTCCGTTAAATTTATTACAATTTAGTTACAATAAGACAAGTTAAAATAAAAATTAAATCTTAATAATCATTCAAATTTTAATATTTATATATATTTTCTTATTATTTTAATTTATACAAGCATAAAATTCGCTTCGCTTGAGCGACGTGTCGGCGAACCACTTCATGTCGCCAACGATATATCCTTGCTACCGCTGCAGATATATCCGAAATGGAAATGAGGATATATCGTTGGCGATAATTTTTTAGCATGGAGGGAGGCTTATATATCATCATCGAGCGGACTATCTATAAAAATTTCTCCTTACTCAAAAAAGTGCCTCATATTTAATGAGACACTTATCTTTACTTAGTTATTAATTTTAATTCAACTGGTATATAATCAGCTATCTTTTCACCGCTTAATACCTTATGGACTGCATTAACTGCAGTTTCACCTATTAGTAATGGTTGTTGTGCAACTGTTGCCGCCATTTTACCTTGTTTAACAGCATCAACTGCATCATCTGTTGCATCAAATCCAACTATCAATACATCTTTCATATTTGCAGCTTCTAATGCTTTTTGTGCACCTAGTGCCATTTCATCATTTTGTGCAAATACTGCATCTATATCTCCTTTTGATTGGATTATATTTTCCATTACTGTAAGACCTTTAGTTCTATCAAAGTCTGCACTTTGCTTAGCTACTAAATTGAATCCGCTATTTTTTATCCCCTCATCAAATCCTTGACCTCTATCTCTAGTAGCTGAAGATCCTGCTGTACCTTCTAGTTCTACTATATTCCCTTTACCATTTAACTTTTCTATTAAGAATTTAGCAGCCATGTCTCCACCTGCTACATTGTCAGATGCTATATGAGATACTACTTTACCACCATTTGCAACTCTATCTACTGTCATAACTGGTAAATTTGAGTTGTTTGCTATCATTACTGATGCTATAGCTGAATCTGAGTCAACTGGATTTAAAAGTACTATATCAACATCTTTAACAGTTAAGTCTTCCATGTTTGATACTTCTTTTGCTGGGTCGTTTTGAGAGTCTAAAACCACAACATCATATCCTAATTCTTTTGCTCTTTTTTCTATTCCCGATTTTAAATCTACGAAAAATGGGTTGTTTAATGTAGATACTATTAAACCTATTTTTTGTACTCCATCATCTTTTGGGCTACATCCAACTAACAAACTAGATGCTAGTATTATCGTCATTATTATAGAAAGAAATTTCTTCATTTTATTTCCTCCTACTTGTTTTTTCTATCTAAAAGTACAGCTATTAATATAACTACACCTTTCACCATCATTTGATAATAAGATGATACATCTAATAAGTTAAGTGCATTACTTAATACACCCATTATTAAAGCACCAACTATTGTTTTGCTTATTTTACCTTTACCACCAGTTAAACTAGTTCCACCAAGTACAACTGCTGCTATTGCATCTAGTTCATAACTATTACCTGCTGTTGGTTGTGCTGAATATAATCTTGAAGTTATTATTATACCTGCAACCGCTGCTAATATACCACTTATTGTGTATACTGCTATTTTTATTTTATCAGTGTTAAGTCCTGATAGTTTTGCTGCATCTTCATTTGATCCTAATGCATAAGTATGTCTACCCATTGTAGTGTTATTAAGTACATAACCACAAACTAAAAATACTACTATCATTATTATTGCTGGTGTTGGTATTCCAAATATACTTCCACCACCTATTTTTCCAAATGCAACTGATAAATCTCCACTTCCAAGTGTTATTGGCTTACCATCTGTAAACACTAAAGTTAAACCTCTAAATACAGTCATTGTTGCAAGTGTAGCTATAAATGGTTGAAGTTTACCTTTAGATATTATAAATCCATTTAAAAATCCTACAACTGCTCCTATTGCTAAAGCTACTATTATTGCTATTATCATGTTAGTTCCTGATACTAACATACTTGCACAAACTGCACCACTTATAGCAAGTATTGAACCTACTGATAAGTCTATTCCACCTGTTAGTATTACAAATGTCATACCAGCTGCTATTATAGCATTTACTGATGTTTGTCTTAATACGTTAAATATATTTTTAGTAGTTAAAAATGATGGACTTAATATCGATACAACTACTACTAATAAAGCTAATGCTATTAAACTTCTGTATTTATCGAAAAATTCTTTTTTATCTATTATTTTCTTTGTATTTTGTTTCATAGCTTGCGATGTCATGCTATATTGCCTCCTTAGTTTCTACTGCACATTTTAATATGGCTTCTTGGCTTGCGTCTTTTATATCAAATTCTCCAGTAACTCTTCCTTGACTAAGTACTAATATTCTATCACTTAATCCTAATATTTCTGGCATTTCAGAAGATATCATTATTACTGCTTTACCTTGAGATTTGAATTCATTTATTAAATCATATATTTCTTTTTTAGCACCAACGTCAACCCCTCTAGTAGGTTCATCAAGTATTAATACTTCTGGATGTATCATTAAAGCTTTTGCTATTGCAACCTTTTGTTGATTACCACCACTTAAGTTTCTTATTAATTGTTCTTTGCTTGGTGTTTTTATATTTATTCTTTCTATATAAGAGTCAACTCTCTCATTTTCATGTTTTTTATCGATTATTAATCCTTTGCTTATTCTGTTTAATGATGATAAAGTCATATTTTCTCTTACTGATAAATCAACTAATAATCCATCACCTTTTCTATCTTCACTAACATAAGCTATTCTATGTAATAATCCTTCTTGAGCACTTTTGTGGTTTAATTCTTTTCCATTAAGTATTATCTTACCACTTTCCTTTTTAAAATGACCGTATATAGTTTTTGCAAGTTCACTTCTTCCGGCTCCCATAAGACCTGCTATACCAACTACTTCTCCAGCTCTAACCTCAAAGTTTATATTACTTACATATTCATTATTTAAGTTTTCAACTTTTAATATAGTTTTTCCAGGTGTTATTTCAACTCTTGGGAATTGATCTGTAAGCTTTCTACCTACCATCATCTCTATCATTTTATCTTCATCTAAGTTAGCTAAATCTTCTGTCCCTACATATTTTCCATCTCTAAGAACAGTTATATAATCACATACTTCAAATATTTCCTTTAATCTATGTGATGTATATACTATAGCTTTACCTTCTGATTTTAATTCTTCTATAACTTTAAATAAACTCTCAGTCTCTGTTTCTGTAAGAGCATCCGTTGGTTCATCCATTATAATTATTTTTGCATCTAAAGATAATGCTTTTGCTATCTCAACCATTTGTTGCTCACCTAAACTTAGTTTTTCAACTAAGTCTCTTGAACTTCTATTTACATTTAATTTTTTAAGTAGCTTATCTCCTTCTTCATGAAGCTTATTAAAGTCTACTCTAAAACCTTTTTTAAACTCACGACCTAAGAATATATTTTCTCCTATACTTAAGTCTTTAATTAAGTTTAACTCTTGATGGATTATTGCTATACCTTTTTTAGTAGCATCTTTAGGCCCTTTTATATCTTCTTCAACTCCGTTATAAAAGATTTGACCTCCATCTTTTTTATATACTCCACTTAATATTTTCATAAGTGTAGATTTTCCAGCTCCATTTTCACCCATAAGAGCCATAACTTTTCCTTCGTAAAGTTCTAAATTAACTCCATCTAAAGCTTTAACGCCTGGAAACTCTTTTATTATATTTGTCATTTTTAGGATTGGTGTCTTCATTAAAATACAACTCCTGATTTTAATATTATATTTGCGTAAGGACTACATTCTCCAGTTCTTACTACTGCTTTACTTTCCTTAGTTAATTTCTTGAATTCTTCATGAGAAACTTTTGTTATTTTTATATTTTCAAATCTCTTTAATATTTTTTCATATACTAATAGGTTTTTATCTACTATTTCCTCGGCAATTACTACCTCTTCTACACATAGTTCTTCTAAAACTACATCTAATGTTTGTATAAATGTTGGAACATTATGAGTTAATGCTAAATCTATTCTTTTAACTTCATCTGGTATAGGAAGACCACAATCTCCTATAGTTAAACTATCAGTATGTCCCATTTTAGATATTGTGTATGATAATTCGCTGTTTATCATTTTAGTCTTTTTCATTTTCCTACCCCCTGAAATTTTTAACGTCCTCTAATGTTGGTAATGAACTTTGAGCACCTTCTTTTAAAACTGAAAGAGCTCCTACTTTTGATGCAAAGTCCATTGCATCTTCTATATTTTTATCTTGAGATAATGCTACTGCTAACGCTCCAGTATAACTATCTCCAGCTGCAGTTGTATCTACTGCTTCAACTTTGTATGCTTTTTTAAACATACTTTTTTCTTTATTTATATATAAGCTTCCTTTAGAACCTAATGTTACTATAAGTTCTTTTACACCTTTTTCTATCATTATTTGTGCAGCTTTTTGTATATCTTCTTCAGTTTCTATACTTACTCCACTTATAATTTCAAGTTCTGTTTCATTAGGAGTTAATAAATCAACATTTTTTATTATTTCATCATCTAACTTAACAGCTGGTGCTGGATTTAATATTGTATACTTATTTAATTCTTTTGCTTTGTTTAGTGCATACTTTATAGTGTTAAGTGGTGTTTCAAGTTGAAGTACTACTATATCACTATTTTTTATCGCTTCTATATTATTATCTATATCATCTTCTTTAACTTCAAAGTTAGCTCCTGGTGAAACTACTATAGAATTTTGAGCATTTTTATCTACAGTTATAAGTGCTACTCCAGTTGCACCTTTTGAAGTTTGTATATATGTAGTATCTACTTTATCATTTTTTAGTGAGTTTATTAGAGTTTGTCCAAATCCGTCTTCTCCAACTTTACCTATCATAGATACATTTCCATTTAATCTTGCCATAGCAACTGCTTGATTAGCACCTTTTCCGCCCGGTACTTCTTTAAAGTTACTTCCAATTATTGTTTGTCCTGGTTTTGGCATTGTATCTACATTAACTACCAAGTCCATATTTAAACTACCTATTACACATATATTTTTCATAATAATCTCCTTATGTAAGTAATTTTTTATGTTATATTATTAATTTTTCATTCTAATCATTCGGTACTTATGTTAATTAAAGTATCTTATTTTAAAATTAAATTTAAATAAGATTTTTAATTAATATTTTATTTCTTTATTTAGAGTATCACATTTATTTTTATAGTGCAACATATTATTTTATTTCTATCTAATTTTCAACATTTTTTCTTTAAATATAGACTATTTATTGTCAAACTTATAATTTATATATACTTTTTTTAAAATAAATTAGACTTTCTATTCTATATAAAAAATTCGCTTCGCTCATGTCGCCAACGACTTCGTCCGTTGCTTGAGCCACTGCGTGGGCGAAGCATTTCAAAATCTTTTTTACGCTCAAAACCAGTTTATTGATATTACTTACATTCAGAAGTTATCCACATTTTTTAAAATATTATAATATCCTTAAGCGTAAAAAATAGCACTAATTATTAGTGCTATTTAATCAATTATCATCTTTATTATATCCCCATTTTTCCTCTCCATATGAGCAATTTCCCCACTTAAGTCATAATCAAAGGCTTTAACTAATACATCTAAAAGCTTTTGGCTATCTATCATATCATCTGCTCCATAGAAAAAATCAAATGTATTATTTTTAATCATTTTTTTAACAAATCCAACAGGTAATTTTATATGTATTTTATCTCCAGTATGAGATAAAATCCTTACCCTTAATAATCTCTCATCAGATAATCTCATTAATTTCCTCCTAAAATTAGTATATAAACAGGTGTATCTAGGTAAATTATATTCAAGAGACCTTATATTATATTCACAATAATTCTTAGATATAGGTTATTTGTAAATATAATTGTTTTATGTTAAAATAAATTATTAGATATCTATATGAGGAGATACAAAAATGCTTAATTATTTAAAATTTGCAACTTATCAAATATTTGGTTTTTCTTGTTCTATACCTAAACTTAACAAAATAAAGAAAAATCCAGATGACTTTACTAATAAAGAAATATATGATTTTTTACATAAACAAGCTAAAAAGTCTTTAAAGTTGGTTAACATAAACCTTACTATAAATGGAAAAGAAAATATACCAAACCAACCAGTCTTATTCATTTGCAACCATTCTAGTATGCTAGATAGTTTCATACTTTTTGCAAGTGTAGATAGACCTATTGGCTGTGTAGTTGCTGATGAACCTGTTTGGAGGTCAATGCCTATAGTTAGCAGTTGGGCAAAGCTTACAAAATGTGTTTATATAAACAGACAAGATAATAGAGAAGGTATAAAAAGTATAAATGAGGCAGCTAATAATATATTAAAAGGCCAAAGTATGGCAATTTTCCCCGAAGGAGATTTAACTTGGGTAAAAGATCCAGATGCACTTATATCTGAATTTAGAAGTGGTGCACTAAAAATTGCATACAAAGCAAAATGTCCTATAGTTCCTTTTGTTATAAAAAACTCTAGACACACTTATGAAGGTTACCAACCTATAGGTAAAATAAATTCAAAAGATGTTGAAGTTGAGTTTTTACCACCTATATACGAACATATAGAAAATCCAAAACTCAAAACTACAATTCTTGGTGAATCTATAAGAAAAGAAATGATAGATTCTATAAATAAATTTAATCAAAACATCTAATCTAACTTTATTAAGTTGTATAACTAATTAAAAACTATTTATTTTTCTAAATAGCAAAAGTGTCTTATAATATATATCATTATAAGACACTTTTTTATTGTTATATTTTATCATTTATATATTATCCACCTATTTCATACATTTGTCTATATGTATAACTAGAATTACTTTCTAATAAATTGTGCTTATCTGGCTTTTTAAGTATAATTTCTTTTAATACTTCTTTAAATATCATTGGTTTATTAAGATAATACCTTATATCAGTTTCTTCATTTGAATGAAGACATAATTTTATCTTTCCATCTGATGTAATTCTAATTCTGTTGCACGTATTACAAAACTGACAGCTAATAGGAGTTATAATACCTATTCTTCCCTTTGCATATTTAGCTTGATATAGTCTTGCCGTAGAGCCTTTTTCATCTTCTATTTTATATAGTTCATCAATATCATTTATAAAATTAGATATATTAAAATATCCATTCTCATAAAAATATTCACCTTCTCCTAGTGGCATAAGTTCTATAAATCTAACATCTATAGGATAATAATTTGCCATTTCTATAAAATCATAAACTTCATCATCATTAAATCTTTTTATAACAACACAGTTTATTTTTACTTTTATCCCTAACTCTAAACATCTATTTATGGATTTTAATACATCTGTTAAGTTTCCACCTCTTGTTATACTTTTATATTTGTATGATTTAAGAGAATCTAAACTAATATTAACACTTTTTAATCCACTTCTTTTTAACTCATACGCTATTTCATTAAGACCTATACCATTTGTAGTTATCGATATATCATCTATATTACACTCATAATGTGCATACTTTATTAACTCTATAAGATGTGGATATAACAAAGGCTCTCCACCTGTAAATTTAATTTTCTTTATACCAACTTGTGATAATCCATTTATTATAAATTTATAATCATTAAACGATAAAGTATCATTTATTAAATTATTTTCATATACTTTATCTTCTGGCATACAGTAAACACACCTTAAATTGCACTTATCTGTAAGAGATATTCTAGCATAATCTATATTTCTTTCATATCCATCTAACATTATGTCACCTACTCACTCTAATAAATTATATCATTTTAAATTTGTTGTACACTTACTAGCTTATCCCTTTAATATTTTTTATCAAAATATAGTTCACTACACTACATTTATAATTTTTCTACATTTTCATTTATATTTTCCCACTACACCTTATTTTTCACTATACATAATTAATCACTGTAATTATTACTACTTTAAACAGATTCCCCTATAAATTGAATATTTATAACTTTTTTTGACTATATTAATAATTATATATTACTACTTAACTCTCCTTCAATTTTTATTGTATACTTTATAAATATTACCATTTTTTAATTTATATTAGATGCTGCTACGGTTTATAATTAACTATTATATAACAAATAGCATACATCAAAAAAGGTATAAAAAGTTTAAATAGACTTTTTTATACCTTCTTTAAAATTATTTTAATTTAAGTTCTTCATACAAATCTACAAAATTTACTATATTTAATTTAGCTTCTTTTGCTTTTTTTAATATATATTCTGTATAACTACCCTTTTCAAAATAAATATTTTTTATATCCAGTAGTTCCATCTCATCTATTATACAATAATTATGTATTGACTCTTTAATGATAGCAACAATATCTACATTATGTGGTATATCTTTTAAGCTCTCATAAACATGAAATTTATCTGACTTATAATTATTTAAATTAATCCCCACTACATTATAATTATTTTCTTTTAATAAATTTATAATTTTAACTTCTTTGGAATCTTCATTTTCATCTATGATTACTACAGCCCAAGACTTTTGTTTAAGCAAATTCATAAACTTACCCCCAGATAAATAAATATTAATTATATTCTAACATTATATATATACAATGTAAACGTTTTATATAATTTAATACATCTTATTTATATATATTTTATAATATAGTAAAAGTGCCTCTTATAACTAAGAGACACTTTTAAATTATATTACTTCTTTTGAAAATTTATTATCATTCCAACACTCTACATTTTCTAACCCTTTTATATTAGAAGCATTGAATATTGGATTTTTAATTCCAGCTTTCTTTTGCTTAGTATAATCATCTAATGCTGCAAATGCATATTTACCTAATAATGTTATAGCCACTAAGTTTATAACAGCCATAAGCCCCATAAATACATCTGCTAAATCCCAAACTATTTGCACCTTTGTAAGTGCTCCAAATAAAACCATACCTACAACAATCACTCTAAATACATTTAATCCAGTTTTACTTAAGTTTACAAATTCCATATTAGATTGACCATAATAATAGTTACCTACTATAGAACTAAATGCAAATAAGAATATACAAACTGCTATAAATATATTTCCTATAGGTCCTATATGTGCTGATAATGCAGCTTGTGTAAGTTCTATACCAGTTAACCCTGTTTCCATATATGTTGGGTATAAAAGTATAATAAATGCAGTACAACTACATATAACTATAGTATCTGTAAATACTCCTAAAGTTTGTATTAAACCTTGTTGTACTGGATGACTTACATCAGCTGTAGCTGCTGCATTAGGTGCTGATCCCATACCAGCTTCATTAGAGAATAATCCTCTTTTTATACCAGTTAACATCATACCACCCATAGTACCCATTGCTATTTCTCTCATACCAAATGCACTTTCAAATATTAATTTAAATACACCTGGAATATAATTTAAGTTAGTAACTACTATAAATAATGATACTAATATATAAAGTCCTGCAAATATAGGAACTATTATTTCAGAAACTTTAGCAACTCTATGCACTCCACCAAATATAACAGCTGCTGTTAATGCTGCAAGTACTATACCTATAACCATCTTATCTAAGCCAAATGCATTATTAAATGCTGTAGCTACAGTATTAGCTTGAACTGCGTTAAATACAAATCCAAAAGATATAGTTATTAATACTGCAAAAGTTGCACCTAGCCATTTCTTATTTAATCCCTGTTCTATATAATAAGCTGGACCTCCTCTAAATGAGTCTCCATCCTTTACTTTATATATTTGAGCTAATGTACTTTCAACAAAACTTGATGCTGATCCAATTAAAGCTATAATCCACATCCAAAATATAGCTCCAGGACCTCCTCCTATAATTGCAATTGCTATCCCTGCTATATTTCCTGTTCCAACTCTTGATGCTGTACTCATACAAAAGGCTTGGAATGAAGATACTTTACCTTCTTTTTTAGAATCTTTAGATGCTCCATCACCTAATAATCTAAACATCTCTCCAAAGTATCTAAATTGAACAAATTTAGTCCTAAAAGTAAAATAAAGTCCTAATGTTATTAGCATTACTATTAATATATAAGACCATAAGAATGTATTCATATTGCCTATCAGTTTAAGTATTGCATCCATCTAAATCCCTCCTTATTTTCATTGTATAAATAATTTATAAAAGTTTTAATAATGCATATTTTTAATACAATCATTCATTTATATACATTATAGCGATTATCTTTCTAAATTTCAACTATTTTTTTGCAATTTTTTATTTTCAAGTTGCATTTTTAAATTTAAATATAAAATAAATCATTTTTTACAATAATTTTATTTTTAATCATAACTAAATCCAATTTATTATTTTATTTAATTAATATAAAAATGCGCTTTTCTTAAAAGATATGTCGATGAAACACCTCATTTTGCCAACGATATATCATTTCTCAAAAATATAATTTTTATGTTTATAAAACTATTGATATTATTTATTTTTATACTAATTTACTTAATACATAAAAAATTCGCTTCGCTCATGTCGCCAACGACTTCGTCCGTTGCTTGAGCCACTGCGTGGGCGAAGCATTTCAAAATCTTTTTTACGCTCAAAACCAGTTGATTGATATTACTTACATTCAGAAGTTATCCACATTTTTTTAAATATTATAATATCCTTAAGCGTAAAAAAATAAGTTCTAGGAACCCTAGAACTTATTTTTTATTTTTTTGTTCAATTCTTAGCTTATCTAAATACGAAACTGCATTTATTGCTGCTATTTGACCTTGACCTGCAGATTTTATATACGAGTATGGTTTACCTGCACAGTCTCCTGCTGCAAAGCATCCAGTAATACTAGTTTGCATATTTATATCTACCTTTATATGAGGTCCTTCTGTTTCAATACCTGGTACTAATGATTTAGGAGATGCACTATCTTTTATTACAAATACACCATCTACATCTATTTCTTTTTCTTTGAAAGAAACTTTATTTACTAGATTTTCTCCTTTTATTTGTACTGGTCTATCATTTATTACCTCTATGCTATTATCTAATTCATTAGATTCTCTCATTAAAGAGTCATTTTTATACATAGGTATAAAATAAGTTTTAGATGCTATCTCGTTTAAGAAGTTTGCTTCTTCTTTAGATTCTTTGTTATATCCTATAATAGCAACCTTTTTGTCTTTATATAAAGGCGCATCACAAGTTGCACAATATCCAACACCTTTACCTAAAAACTCTTCTTCACCTTTTATAGGTTTTCCATATTCTACACCTGTAGCTAGTATGACTGTAGTAGCTTCATACATATCATCACCTGACATTAGTGCAAAATAATCACCCATAGCATATATATTATTTATTTTTTTATATGTTATTTCAATTTCCATTTTGTCTAAGTGATCTTGAAATTTTTCTCTTAATTCTTCACCACTTATTTCATAAAATCCTAAGTAGTTATCTATTGACGGTGCTTTTATTAACTTATTACTTAAGCTTTCAGTTCCAAATACTATAATATTTTTGTTTCTTATTTTTGCATTTATTGCAGCCGAAAGCCCTGCAGGACCACTTCCCACTATAGCTATGTCATATCTCATTTTTATACCACCTTAATTTTTATAAATGTGATTTAACTTTTTGAACTATTCTTTCCTTTGGCATAAATCCAACTAATGTTTCTACCGGCTTACCATCTTTAAATATCATCATTGTAGGTACAGTAGATATTCTAAATTGTTGTGCTAATTCTAAACTTTGATCTATATCAACTTTTAAGAATGTTGCATCATTTTTCATTTCTTCCCCTGCTTGTTCAAATACAGGTGCTAACATTTTACAAGGTCCACACCAAGTTGCAAAGAAGTCTACTACAACTACCCCTTGATTTTCTTCAACGCTTCCTCTAAATTGAGATGTATTTATTATTTTAGCCATGGATATTCCCTCCTAATATTTAATTACTTTATTTATTATGTGTATTTATTTTAATATTATTAGTATATTCAAATTATACCCAAGTTGCAATCATTAAACCACCCTTTTTTAGCATTTTTTTACTTTATGTTATTTTGTCGCACTTATTATTTTGTATGATTATCTTAAACTCTGTTTTGTTATTTTCACATTTCACAGATATCTCTGCACCTAAATTTATAGCTATCATCTTAGCAATAGATAATCCAATTCCAGATCCCTCTATATCTTTATCTCTTACATTTTCACTTCTAAAAAATCTATCAAATATATACGGTATATCCTCTTGTTTTATTCCTACTCCACTATCTATTATAAAAATCTCTGTATAAACATTGTCTTTTTGATTTATATTTATAGCTATAAAATCATTTTCTTTGGTATATTTAAAAGCATTATCTATAAATATAAGAAGAAGTTGTCTTAATTTATTTTCATCTGTAAATATAGTTTCATTTTTCAAATTAAAATTCATCTCAAATCTTTTTTCTTGTATATCTGCTATATCAACATAATCAACACATATATCTTTTATAAAATTTTTTATATTTACTTCAGTTATGTTAAGCTTAGTTATAGCTTCTTCTTTAGTTAAGGATAACAAATCGCTTATCATTTTTTTACTCCTTCTTATCTCACTCATAGCATCTGCTATAGTTTCAACCTCATCACTTATAGTACTATTTGGATGTTTTAACATACGTTCTAATTTAGATGAAATTATTGATATTGGTGTTCTAAGTTCATGAGAAGCATCTTGTATAAATTTAGCTTGATTATTCCAAGCAGTCTCTATAGGTATTAATGCTTTTTTAGTCAAATATACTGCTAAATAATAAGTTATAATAAGTGATATTAATATACCTATTATAAATACAAATATAAGCTGTCTAAGAGAACTTATCTCAGAGTCAATATTTCTAATTATTTGAATCTGATATTCATCTATTTCTACGTTTAATTCTCTAAAAGTATATCCATTTTCACTAAATGTAAATATATCATTTAATTTATTAGTATACCGGTTTGGTAATACATCACTAAAATAACCATTTTGAGGAGTGTAATACATTACTCTATCTCTTTTATATATATAAATCATATTACTTGGATATTTTGTAACTGGATAAATCATAGACTGCCTAGTAAGTTGTATAGCTATAGATTCTAATTCATTATTTAGTTTATTATCTATGCTCTTATATGTAACTCCTTTAAAATATGTATATATAAATATAGAAAATAAGATTAAAAAACTAAGCACTACTACTATGTTAATCTTTATAAGACTGGATTTAGTTTTATTAAATACCTTTTTATTTATCATCAAAAATATATCCTACCTTACGTTTAGTTTTTATATATTTGTCATACCCAAATTTACTTAACTTTTTTCTTAAGTTACTAACATAAACTTCTACTATTTCTATAGTAGAATCTGAATCAAGACCCCATATCCTATCATAAATTTGTTCTTTTAATAATATACACCCTTTGTTTAATAGGAAATATTCTAATAAATTAAACTGCTTATTTTGAAGCTCTATTTCACAATCATTTATAAATACCCTTTTTTCATTTATATCTACGTGTAAGTCCTTAAATTGTAATACATTTTTATTTTTTAACTTTCCAGTAGTTCTTAGTATTGCATATACCCTAGCCACTAACTCTTCCATATAAAAAGGTTTTGTTAAATAATCGTTTGCACCTATTTCAAAAGCCTTTACTTTATCATCTAATTCTTCTTTTGCAGTTAATATAAGTACTGGTGTTTCTATATTTTTTCTAATACTTTTTAATATATCTAGTCCATTGATTCCAGGAATCATTATATCTAATATTATTAAATCATATATATTTTGGTTAATTTGGTATAGTGCATCTTCTCCATCGCTACATTTATATGTATCAAAATGATTATCAAGTTCATCACATATACTCTTTAATATTTTTATATTATCTTCTACTACTAATATCTTCATACTCTGCTCCTTTTTTAACACTTTATTTAATATAAATTATACAATATAATTATTTATTTTAAATAAAAATTCGTTTCGCTCGAGCGACGTGTCGGATAAATACTTCATTTAGCCAACGATATATCCTTACTTAAAAATATATTTTTTTACTTTTCTACATATATTAATACTACTTTATCATAAAATTCTAGTAAATAAAAAACTTCTAGAATATAACTAGCTAATTTTACTTAGTACCTATATCCTAGAAGTTTTATTTTTTCCATATTTTATTTCTTACTTAATTAATTTAATTTATAATTGTTAATTATGTTTACGAAATTTTCTATATTAAATTCCTCATTACCATCAACATTATCTGTAACTTGATGATAGTACCAATTCGCAAAATTTGGGTCAGCTAAAGTAGCATTAATTTTTTCAAAATCTACGTCAATTTGATTTAAATTATTATCTCTATCCATAGTTATCACCACCTTAAATTATATTTAGTATTAGTAATATATATATGATTTATTCATATTCCCCTTGTTATATTAATTCAATACTAACCACTTATACTTGCTTTATGTAATTTAAGGTCTATATTTATGTTTGCTTTTTCTTTTATATCATCATAACTGTACCCTAGTAACTCAATACTTTTTGTATTGTCTAATGCCTTTATTTCCATCTTTATATCTTCTGATGGTTTTAATATATTATATAAACTTATACTATCTACCATAATATACGTTCCATCTTTATCTAGTTGTCCTATTTTTACAGTTATATTACCTAATTGCTTTTTAGATGTATTTTTTATATCCAATGCATAAGTATCTATTTCATTAGAATTTTTAACTTTGTATATTTCAGATGTTGTTAAAACTTCATATTCTTTACTATCTTTTAAATCCACACTACTTTTATTTATAGATACAGTATCATCTTTTAAATTAACCATAACTTCTTTATCTAAAGTATGATACTCATAGGATACTATATTTATTCCTTTAACTTCATCATCATTGAAAAAACTTATCTCTGATGATTCATTTGGATTTAAAGTTAAATCTAAAAACACTTGAGATTTTTCTACTATATTATCTTTATTATTTATTTCTTCATAAGTTATTAGTATATTGTATATGCTAATATCTGAAATATTTTTAATTACTTTAGATAATTTCAATTCATTATCACTATCATCACTATTATTTTCTACATCTTTTATTGATAATACTTTTGCATTTTCATTATTTATATCTATAGTATAATCTAAATTTTCATCATCATAAATATCCTTCGATTTACAAGATGCCAACATTAATATGTTTACAATTAATAACATTGAAATAAATAATACTCTCTTAGGAAATTTATTCATAATGTAAACACCTCAATTCTTACTATATTTATAGTAAATTTTTATACTCTTTCATAAAGTCTTTTAAGGCTTGGGTAATTATCTCTTGTTTTGTAAATTTCGAATTACTGCACAATCTTTCAAAATCTTGCCAAGTCTTTTTATCTACTTTTATGCTCGTACTTTTTAATGTATCTATATTAGTATCTTCTATTTTTATATCTTTTTTATTTGTCTTTGCTTTAATTTTCATAGATTTTAGATCTTTGACTTCCATATACCAGTCATAAACTTCACATAGCTTATCTAAATCCTCTTGAGTTACATTTATCTTTCTATCATTTTTAGGAACTCCCCTTTTATTTTTTTTAGTTTCTACCTTATTATCTATTTTTATATTCTTTCTAGAGTTACCTTCTTTACTCTCTACTTTTTTCTTTGTATCTTTTTCTTTTTTTATTTTCACTTCTTTATTTGCAGTGTTTTTATTCTCTTTAATTTTAGTAGATTTCTTTTTACTAGAGTTTTTACTTTGTTCAAATTCTATTTGTTTAAATTCACTAGATTCATCTTTAAGCTTATACTTACCATTATACATTTTATATCCATTTCTATTCAAAAATACTCTAAGAGTTGTTTTTGCTATTCCTAATTCTAAAGCTATATCTTCAAACTTCAAATCTTTATTTTGAAGTTCTATAAACTTTTTTATTCTTTCTTTATCTTTATCTTTCATGCACTCCTCCGTTGTCTAAAATCATAATATTAATATTTATTGTAACACAATATATATATTTATTCAAAAACTGGTATACTCAATCTCTATTTTATTACTATATTTGCATTTTAAATTCATTTTATAATCTTAAAGGTTGTAATAAGAGTTAAGTTTACCAAATAGTTATCAAAATATATTAATAAAAAAATTATAAAATAAATAAAAAGACAGGATAATATTCCTATCTTTTTATTTATCTAATTACCTTCCTAACTAAAGTTCCTACTCCAACACCCATAAGAACTATACCTATTAACATTTCTAAATTGGCTACCAAATACCCAATTTCTGTAGGTTTTCCATTGTCAATTCCCACACCAGCAAACATTCCTACACTTAAATTAAGCGATTCATTAAAATCTTTTATAAATTTACTTATGTTCCATGTATACATATTACTAAATGTATATAAGATAGTTCTACCGTCCGTATCTATACCTGTTATTAAATATAAAAATGAAAATATAATTATTATACCCAAAGCTGAAAATATACAAAAGAAAGGTCTTTCTCCATATCCACAAATAATCCAATCTAAATATGAACCTAACTTTGGCAATAACTTTAGTGATTTTCGTTCAATACATTTACCTAGGTAATAATATTCTCCAAAGTTACTAGTTAAAGTATTATCTTTAAATTTATCTGCAATACTTTCATATACTGTATATATTCCTTCATATTCTTGCTTATCTTTTACCCTTGGTTCAATTTTATCAAAGAATGTTTTTTCATCAAATTTGGTTAAAAACTTATCTTCAAAAGAAAAATTCACCATATATGTACTAAAAATTTTAAATCCCCTAAAATCAGAATCTACAACTTCAACCTTTTCAAATTCACAATTTGTTATTATACAATTTGAAGCATTAGTTAATTCTATGCTAGTATTTTGAAGTTTGCTATTTTCAAATATGGCATAAGATATATCGCTATTTAAAAATTTAGCATATATATTACAGTTATAAAAACTACAACCTAGATTATCTTTTCTATTTAAAGATGGTAGCTTTTCACTGTCTTCTTTAATAAATATACAGTTTTCAAAACTTACTCCACCTTCATCAAATTTACAACTATCAAATACACATCCTATAAATCTGCAATCTTTAAATTTTATATTTTTAAATGTACAATCTATAAACTTAGTACAAATAATATCTTCATTTGTTATTTCCTGAAAATCTTCTTCTCCTAACACTCCCTTTTTACCTATATTTTCATCAATTATCTTTTTAAAACTATATTTTAAATTAGGATAAAATCCAGTTAAACTATCTTTATGCTTTAATATAGATTTATATAAAATTTCATTGTTCTTTTTTCTTTCATCAAGTTGAAATTTGCCTTTAGCTTTCTCTTCCTTAAAATTAATGTAAGCCATACTTACCTCCTTTTATATTTATAGGCTTTAAGTCTAAACTTTATTAAAATACTAATATTTTCTATCTTATTGTTTATCATATTTAATTTAATATACTAATTTATATAGATTTCCATGATATTATACATTCAAATTAAAATAACTCATATGTATTCATTATTTTCTATTTATAAATATCTTATAACTATAAATTTTAAGTATATTGATAACTATATTATTCTCTGCTACTATTTACCTAATGATGTAAATTTATATACATTTTAAGGGAGAGATTTTATGTTACTAATTTATAATGAAAAAACTAATCCGTTTTTTAATTTGGCTATGGAAGAATATTTTCTTAAAAACTTCGATGAAGATATCTTTATACTTTGGAGAAATGAAAGTTCCGTAATAGTTGGTAAAAATCAAAATACATTATCTGAAATTAATCTAGATTATATTAAAGAAAACTCTATACCCGTTGTCAGAAGACAATCAGGAGGAGGAGCTGTATTTCACGACTTAGGTAATATAAACTTTACATTTATAGCAAGTAATAATGATAATTTCAGTGATTTCAAAAGATTTACTACTCCTATAATAGAACTTTTAAAAACATTGGATATAAATGCTAAATTTTCTGGAAGAAATGATTTGTTAATAGATGGATGTAAATTTTCAGGCAATGCTCAATATAACTACAAAAATAAAGTAATGCATCATTGTACATTGTTATTTTCATCTCAAATATCAGATATGTCAAATGCTTTAAAAGTTAAACCTATAAAATTTGAAGGAAAAAGCATTAAATCTGTAAAAGCTCGTGTAACTAATATAAGTGAACATTTAAAAGTTCCTATGGATATATTAGAATTTAAGGATTTAATAATAGATTACTTTTATAAAACAAATACTGATAATAAGTATTATACTTTAAGTGAGTTAGATATAAATAATATAAATAAATTAGTAGAAGAAAAATACAATACTTGGGATTGGAACTTTGGACATTCCCCAAAATACTCTCTTTATAATGAATTAAGGTATCCTGGAGGAAATGTAGAATTTAACTTAAATGTTGAAGGTGGAATTATAAAGGATATAAAATTCTTTGGGGATTTCTTTGGAAAATGTGATATTTCTCATATTGAGAACCTATTATTAAATACAAAACACGAAGAAGAAAGTTTAAAAACAATACTTAACTCTATAAATATAAATGATTATTTCCTAGGGGCTGATACTGATGTTTTAGTATCTGGAATAATGGGTGTTAAATAGTACTTGGAGTAGATTATTCTACTCCTTTTTATATGAAATATAATAAAATAATGTAAAATTGAAATAATTTAGATATATATACTATAAAATTTAACTTTATATAAATTTTTATCTTATTTTTAAGCATAATACTATATAGAGGTGGTTTTATGAAGAAAAAACTATTATCAGTAACATTATTTTTTTTATTTATAATTTTAGCTTCTTCAAATTCATTAAGCTTATCATCAGAATTTAAACCATTTGAATGTAAAGAACTAAATTATTCTTATGATGCATTAGAACCATATGTAGATAAAGAAACTATGATGTTACATTATAATAAACATTATAAAAATTATGTTGATAAACTAAATGATACTATAAAAAAATATCCTAAACTTTATTCTTGTAGCTTAACAGATTTACTAAGTAACTTAGATTGTCTTCCAGATAGTGCGTCGCAAATAATAAAAAACAACGGTGGAGGAATTTATAATCATGAGTTCTTTTTTAGCATAATGACTAATAGAAAAACATATCCTTCTGAAGAACTAAAAAAGGCTATCGATAGAGATTTTGGATCTTTTGATGAATTTAAAAAGGAATTTAAAGAAGCTTCATTAGATATTTTCGGTTCAGGATGGGTATGGCTTGTATCTGACGATAAAGGAAACTTATCTATAATAAAAACATCAAATCAGGATACACCTATAACACTAAACTTAATTCCAGTTATAGGAATAGATCTATGGGAACATGCTTATTATCTTAGATATCAAAATAATAGAGAAAATTATATAGATAATTGGTTTAATGTTGTTAATTGGGATAAAGCTCTTTCTAATTATAATAATTCTAAATAGTTGCAATTTGTAAAATTTTTATATTTACTATATAATGTAATAAATCATCATGTACTTAGCACCATAGGAGGATTAATGGTAAAGGAAACTCACACAAAGGGCGGATACTTATTAGCACTACTTGCACTGCCCTTTATTGACAATGAATATTTATCTAGTTATGAGCCTGTTTATAAATTTATTCTATTATTTATTTATATGTATTTTTCATATATAGGTTCAATAATTCCAGATATAGATATGCGTGGTTCTTGTGCAAGTAAAACCTTCCCAAAAGTATATAAATTATTCGGTTCTAGATTTCGTCACAGAAGTTTTACTCATAGTCTACTATTTCTATATTTACTATGTTATTTATCAAGTCTAATATTAAAGTATACAGATAATAATATAGTTTTTATATCTTCATTTAGTGGTCTTATAATCGGATGTTTTTCTCATATGATATTAGATTTATTTACAAAGGAAGGTATAGAATTGCTTTACCCAATAGATATTAACTTTTCTTTAATGCCTATAAAGACTAATTCTAAAACAGAAAAACTAATATGCAAAGTATTAAGCTTTATAGTTATATTCTTACTAGGATATAGGTTTTATATATTAATATAGGACCTATATCCTTTATATTTAATTATTTTTATCTAATTTAGTATTAATACTATTTCCTACTTTCCAAGCTAAAAATACTAATAATATAAATAGTACTATTTTAATTGGATTTTTTATAAATCCTACTACATCACTTGCTGGATAACTTACGACTAAAAACATAATAAATTTTCCACATAACATTGCAGGAGCAAAATTCCTTATATCTTTTCCGCTTAATGCAGATGTTATTGTAACTAAAAAACCTGGTACAAATGGGCAACAATAAGCTATAAACAATACCTTAAATCCTTGTTTATATATCCAGTTTATAACTTTATTTATTTTTTCATTTTTAAATCTTTGCATATGTATGCTGTCTTTAAACTTTTTAGTTAATAAAAATAACAATATTGTTCCTAATCCTGATCCTATCCATGATAATATCATTCCATTTAAGAATCCAAAAAACATTGCATTCCCAGTTACTATTCCTATCAAAGGTAATGCTGGTATGAAACTTTCTACAAAACAACTCATTAAACCTATTAACATTGTCAAAATCCAATAATCTTGTACCATGTAGTATAAATTTTGAATATACTCCATTTGTATTTCTCCTTTTAATTTCTATTAATCCTAGTATACATTATTTACTTTAAATTTTGTTTTATTTTATCAAAAATTAAAATAAATAATATTTTTATTTCATCACTTAATATATTAAAACTTTAATTTAAATATAACTTATTCAATTTAATGTTTTATATTTATAATAATCAAAAGACTAGTGCATATATACACTAGTCTTTTCTATTACTTCTTATAAACTTCTTTTAAATGAAGATCCATTTGTGGATAAGGTATACTTATATTTTCTTTATCAAAAGTTATCTTGACTTCTTCTAATAAGTCATGATATATATTCCAATAATTTTCAGTATTACCCCATACTCTTACTACGAAATCTATAGAGCTTGCACTATGTGCACTTACACCTATAAATGGTTTTGGATCTTTTAAAATTAGCTTATGATTTTCAACTATTTTAGTTAATATATCTTTAACATGATGTATATCATTTTCATACCCAACGCAAAATATTAAATCTACTCTTCTAGTCGGTTTTGCTGAATAGTTTATTAAACTTCCATTAGATAAACTTCCATTTGGTATTAATATTTGTTTATTATCAAACGTTACTAATTGAGTGTAAAATAATCCTATTTGTTCTACAACACCACCATATGTTGATGTTTCAATATAGTCTCCTACTTTAAAAGGTCTAATAAATAATATTATAAATCCACCAGCAAAGTTAGATAAACTCCCTTGAAGAGCTAAACCTATTGCAACCCCAGCTGACGCTACTAATGCAGCAATACCAGATAATTGTATACCCCAATATCCTAATACTGGTAAAACAAGAATTACTTTAAGACTGACTGTTATAAGTGATTTTAAGAATTTACTAATAGTTATATCAACTTCTCTTTTCTCTAAAACATTCATAAAACGACCAACAAGCTTGTTAATTATTTTAAATCCTATTGATATTATTAATGCTCCTACAATAAGTTTAAATCCTGTAGTTGCTGCCCATTCTACTAGTTTTTCTATTAACGAACTCATTTTTATCTTGCTAAAGTCTAAGTTCCCTAACTGCTCAATCCCTTTTAATACGTCTTCAGTAGTTACATCTGTAGCTTTTTGCTCCAGAAACATACACATACCTCCATTTTATGTCATTTTTAGTTATTTTTATTTTTTTTTCTACTTTTATATTATATTACAACATAAAAAAAACTATGTCTAGTAAATTAAACTTATATATAAAAAATACCTATTGAGCATCTAAAAAAAATATTAATGAATACCTTTGTAAAATATATACAAAGTTTTTCGGTTAATATAAACATTACTAGGAAAACATTTCTCTGATAACATTTAATTGTAATTAATTTTAAATAAAAAATATTCAAGTATAAAGGGGAGATTTATTATGGCAGAGGTAATTTTAAAAAATATATGCAAGTCTTATGACAATGGATTTAATGCAGTAAAAAATGTAAATATAGATATAGAAGACAAAGAATTCGTAGTTTTAGTTGGCCCTTCTGGGTGTGGTAAGTCAACTACATTAAGAATGATAGCTGGACTTGAAGATATAAGTGATGGCGAATTATACATAGGAGATAAATTAGTAAATGATATAGATCCTAAAGATAGAGATATAGCAATGGTTTTCCAAAACTATGCTCTATATCCACACTTAAGTGTATACGATAATATGGCATTTGCTTTAAAACTTAGAAAGATGCCTAAAGATGAAATAGATAAAAAAGTTAAAGAAGCAGCTAAGATACTTGATTTAGGCCATCTATTAGATAGAAAGCCTAAGGCTTTATCTGGAGGACAAAGACAAAGGGTTGCTCTTGGGCGTGCTATAGTTAGAAATCCTAAGGTTTTCTTAATGGATGAACCTTTATCAAACTTAGATGCTAAACTTAGAACAGCAATGAGAACTGAAATAACTAAGTTACATAAATCACTTGGAACTACATTTATATATGTTACACATGACCAAGTAGAAGCTATGACTATGGCTGATAGAATAGTAGTTATGAAAGATGGTATTGTTCAACAAATAGATACTCCACAAGATATATACGATTCTCCAAACAACATGTTCGTTGCAGGATTTATAGGAGCTCCTCAAATGAACTTCATAGATGTAAAATTAGTTGAAAAAGATGGAGAAATATATGCACAAAATGATGCTTTAAGTATAAAGTTAAATGCTGGAGATTGCGGAGCTTTAACATCTAATGGATACATAGGTAAAGAAGTTATTTTAGGTATAAGACCAGAAGATATTCATATAGAAGATATATTTGTTGATAACAGTTTAGATAGTACATTTGAAGCTAATGTTGAACTAGGAGAGCTTATGGGAGCTGAAATATATGCTTACTTAAAAGCTGGTAACCATAGTATCATTGCTAGATTTGATGGTAGATATAAGTTAAATATAGGAGATAAATTAAAACTTGCTATGGATAAGCATAGAATCCATATATTTGATAAAGAAACTCAAGTAGCTATAAGAGATGAAAAAGTAAAAGAAACTTCAAAATAGTTTGAATTAATGTTATATTAAAAAGAGTAAGATGATTAATCATCTTACTCTTTTTAATGTAATCTAGATACTTTAAAATACTTAAATTACTAGCAATATAATCATAAAAAATTTCATAATTTTTCGAGGGGGGTAAATTATGCAAAGCTTAATAGAGTTTTTTGAAAAAGAAACTAATAAAAAAATCAATATGTTTAAATATAATAACGAAAAGATCACTTCTAATCAAAATCTAATTGAATTTAATAATACAACTTATGTAATAGAATTTCTAAAAGATAGTATACTAAATCATGTAAACGGACATTGTTATTTGTTTAATCAACAAAATCTAGATTTTGATTCTTTAAAAAATATACTTAATAATTTATATGAAGATGTACAAATATACAATTATAATAATTATTTACTATTAGTGTCTGATGATATTTTAGATATAGACTGTTCTACTCCTACAATTATAGAATCTGAAACATATTCAAAAACTTATATTATATATTTAGAAAAAATAACTAACATTGATAATCTAGACTTTAAGATAAATATAACCAATGAATTGATTGATATAATAATTAATGATAGTAATACTAGTAAATTTATAACTTTAAATGATTTAATAATGTATAAAGTTACTTCTATTGCAAGTAATAATAAGCAAATTTCTTCATTAATAAAATATGATATTATAAAAAATATAGATAAAAATTTACTTACTACTGGTATTAATTTTATAGAAAATGATTTAAACATATCTAAAACTTCAAATATGTTGTTCTTACATAGAAATACATTAATATATAGGTTAGAAAAAATAAAAGAATATCTTAATCTAGATTTAAAGAATTTTAAAGATGCATTTATATTTTACTTAAGTGTAAAATCATTTTTAAATTTTATGAACAATTATAACTCATAAGTTATATATAATTATTTTATTAAGTCATTAATTTTATACTTATAATACTCAACTTAATATATACTTATTTTAGGACATGTTTTAAGGAGGTTTTATATGGGAATTTTTAGTATATTATTAACGGGGTTTGCTCTTTCTATGGATGCATTTGCAGTATCTGTTACTAAAGGTATGACACTAAAAAAAATAAATTTATCAATAGCTACTAAAATTGCATTTTTATTTGGACTATTTCAAGCAGTTATGCCTCTTATTGGGTGGTTATTTGGCATGAACTTTGAGTTATACATAAGAAGTATAGATCATTGGATTGCAGTTTTTTTACTAAGCTTTCTAGGTATAAAAATGATAGTTGAGGCTATTAAAGATGATGATAATGATAACTCTACATATTTAGATAATAAAGAATTAATAATTTTATCTATTGCAACTAGCATTGATGCATTAGCAGTTGGAGTAACTTTTGCTTTTTTAAACATTGATATAATACCAATTTGTGTATCAATTGGAGTTATAACATTTTTAGTTTGCTTTATAGGGGTATTAATTGGTAAAAAAATTGGATCTGTATTCAAAAATTATGCCCAGATAATAGGTGGTATTATATTAATTCTAATAGGACTAAATATACTAAATGAACATACTCAAATAATTTCAAATCTATTTATTTTTTAATAGGTAAGTAAAAATTTTTTACTTACCTATTTTATTTTATATAAATACTATAAAATTCTTTAAATTACATAAAATACAATTAAATAACTCAACTTTTTAAAAAGATTGATTCTCTTATAAAAATTTATATTTTTATTAATTTGTATTTTTTTGTCAAAAAAGATACCAAATTGTAACTTTACTATATTTAATTTTCCATTTATAATGAATATAGTTTGATTCCTAACTTTATTTTAACTTGGAGGTGATTTAAGTGAAAAATATTTTCAAGATATATAAAAATGACTTAAAAGATATTTTCACTAATAAGGTTTTATTAGTTATCATAATTGGCCTATGTATATTACCATCACTTTATGCATGGTTTAATATAAAAGCTTCATGGGATCCATACGGTAACACAGGAAATATTTCTGTTGCAGTTATAAATGAAGATTCTGGTGCAGAAATAATGAATAAAAAGGTAAATATGGGTGATGAACTAGTAAAAGAACTTAAAACTAATAAAGATTTAGGTTGGAAATTCGTAGATAGAAAAAAAGCCCTAGAAGGTGTAAATTCTGGTAAATATTATGCGTACATAGAAATACCTTCAAACTTTTCTGAGAATTTAGCTTCTTTAGTTTCTAAAGATATAAAAAAAGGTACTATAATATATACAGTAAACGAAAAAATAAATGCTATAGCCCCTAAAATTACAAGTAAAGGAGCTACAACTATTCAAAATGAAGTAAACCAAACTGTTGTTAAAACAGTAAGTGAAGTGGTTTTAAAGGCATTTAAGGAAGCAGGAATAGAAATTGAAAAACAATTACCTAAACTATCAACTTTAGAAAATAATTTAGTTGAAGTACAAGGTAAGTTTAAAGATATAGATAAGGTTGTTGATACTGCTGTTGATGCAACTGATAAAGTATCAGATATAATTAAAGACATACAAAATGATATGCCTCTTATAAAAGATACTATTACTAATTCTAAAAACTTATCGTCTGATATAAAAAGCTTTTTAAATGATTCAAAAACAGGATTAAGTCAACTTTCTCCTATTCTAAAAAATGATTTAGGATTAATATCAGAAATATCATCAAATGCTAAAAATGCAGTTTCAGATTTAATAGATGCTATAAATAAAGGTTCTGAATCAGCTCCTCAACTTATAGATAATTTATCTACTAAGTTATCAGACTTAGCATCTAGTACAAATACTTTAACTAAGTTTTTAGAAAAATTAAACAAACTTGTTCCTGGTAACCAGTTAAAAAGTGTAATAGATTCACTTAACAGTATAAGTGCTAAATTAGATACAGCAGTTAGCTCACTACAAACTATTAAAAACCAAGTGGCTAATGGAGAAAAACCACCTTTAACTAATTTAAATAACTTATTAAAAGTTATAGGTGATGTAAATACAATAACATCATCTATATTAAATAATTTTGATTCAAAAATACAAGATCCTATAAGTAATATTATAGAAGATAGTTTTAAAGTTGCAGACAATATAATAGCAGTATTAGATAGTGCTGAAAAAAAATTACCAGCAGTTGAAGATATATTAAATACTACGTTATCTTTTAGTGGTAGTGCTGAAAAAGGTGCATCATTTATAAAAGAAAAGCTACCATATGCTAAATCTGTAGTAGATACCCTTGTAGATTCTATGAAAAAAATAAATAATAGTAATGAAGTAAATGAACTTATATCATTACTTAAGAGTGATGTTTTAAAACGTTCTGACTTCTTAAAACAACCTGTTGATTTAGTTGAAAATAGATTATATCCTATAAAAAATTATGGCTCAGCTATGGCACCATTTTATACAGTTTTATCTTTATGGGTAGGTATATTACTTTTAATGTCTTTACTATCTACAAATGTACATGGTGATTATAAACCAAATGAAGTCTATTTTGGTAGAGGACTTACATTCTTAACATTGACTATAATTCAGGCTCTTATCGTAAGTTTAGGTGATATATATTTCCTAAAAGTACAAGCAGTTAATATACCATTATTTATCCTAATATCAGTATTTACAAGTATAGTATTTACAGCTATTGTTTACTCTTTAGTTTCTATATTTGGAAATGTTGGAAAAGCAATAGGAGTTGTACTATTAGTTATACAAGTTGCAGGATCAGGAGGAACATTCCCTATACAAGTTACTCCACAATTTTTCCAAAATGTTTATCCACTATTACCATTCACATATGCAATATCTGCTATGCGTGAAGCAGTTGGTGGAATATATATGCCAAATTTAACAAAAGATATCTCTACTTTAGCAATATTTATTGTTGTATTTGTAATATTTACAGTATTCTTTAAAAAACCGATAAATAAAGTTACTGAAAAGATTCAAGATAGATTTAACGAAAGTGATTTAACTGGACATTAAAATACTAAAAGCTTAGTCAAAGTTTGACTAAGCTTTTTATTTTTATAGTCTTTATAAAAATATTCCACTACATTATAGTAATCTTGATAATTTTTTGGATGTTAACCCTAATCAAAATAAACCTTGTAAAGTATCTTTTATATTTTACAAGGTTTATTTTATCAATAAGAATAAAAAGGCTTTTAGCCTTTTTATTCTTCTATATCATCTTCATAGTTTTCATATTCTACACTTTTATATTCATCTGTATCTATCTTCATATTTTCTTTATCATCTTTTATAGAATTTATATGTTTCTCTATTTCTCCTGGTGATGCATCTTCACAGTTCTCATGACAAATTCTTCTAGAATTAAATTCTTCTACTTTTTCTTTTAATTCATCTTTTTCTAACTCATTTTCTAGATCATCAGAATCGTATTCTTCATACTCTAAATATTCTATCTCATCTTCTTTTCGACTTCTCATTTTCTTTATAGCTTTATACGAAATATATCCTCCTACTGTGGATACTGCTGCTATTCCTGTATAAAAAGCTATTTTTTTACTATTTTCTAACATTTCATTTTTGACTGTTCTTTTAACAAGATATTTTATCATAGCACTTCTCCTTCTTAAATGTCATATACTACACTAATAGTATTTGTATTATTAAAATAAAAATAATTATATTTTAAAATTTCATTTTTTTTACATCAAATTAAGAAAGAAGGTTTAATTTTTGATTCTATTTTATTTAATCCATTGTTAACTATAATAACCTTTATTATAACTGTAGCTATAGTTTTTTTAGTAAATTATTTAAACGAAAAAATAGCAAGTCAAAAACTTAAAGACTACTATAACCTTGCAAAACAAATTGTTATGGCTATTAAGCAACTAAACTCTGAGTTACCATGAGAATATAAAAAAGAATTAGCAATATCTAAATTATCAGAGTTAGCTAATAATAAAATAATATCTGAACAGGCTAATACTTTAATTGAATCTGATGTATATGAAGTAAAGAAACTTTTACAAAAAAATAATATAACTAAATAACTATCGTAAAATAAATAAAAGTACCATAAATTATTTTTATGGCACTTTCATTTTATTATATTATTTTAAATGGATTTAAATTAACATTACTTTTTATAACTTCTATCCCTTCAATATCCTCTAAATAAATACTAATTGCATCTTTAAATATATCTTCTGTCTCAAAATGTCCACAGTCAATTACATTCATTCCTATATCTAGTGCATCTTGAGCATCATGATATTTCATATCTCCAGTTATTAATACATCTGCACCGCTTCGCTTGGCTTTTTTGAACATATCTGCTCCAGATCCAGTAACTACTGCAACCTTATTTATTTTATCATTAAGATTACCAACAACTCTGATATGTTCCATATTAAGCTTTTCTTTTATACTATTGCATAATTCCTTTAAAGTTATACTATCTTGTAATTTGCTTATTCTTCCTAAACCTACAGAGTTTCCTTTATTCTCAAGTTTATATATATCATATGCAACTTCTTCATAAGGATGAGCTTTTATCATAGAACTTATTACCCCCCCTAACGTTTTGTTAGGTACTATAGTTTCTATTTTAACTTCTTCAACTAGCTCTACTTCTCCCAAACTTCCTATATAGGGATTAGCATTATCAAGTGGTTTAAAACTACCTATACCTTGAGAACTAAAACTACAGTGACTATAGTTACCTATATGACCTGCACCTGCATCAGATAATGCATTTTTAACTTTATCTACATGTGTATTAGGCACGTATACAGCTAATTTATATAAAGTTTCAGTATTAGTTACCTCTAATACTTTTGAATTTTCAAATCCCATTAACTTCATAAAATAATCGTTTAATCCATCATAGGCTATATCAAAATTTGTATGCATAGAATAAAGAGCTATATCATTTTTTATAAGTTTATGTATTAGCTTCCCTTTTAAATCCATGGTATTTATCTTGTTCATTTTTTTAAATATAAATGGATGATGAGTTATTATTAAATCTATGTTATTTTCTATAGCTTCATCTATAACTTTTTCATTTGCTTCAAGAACAACTAAAACCTTCTCTACATTCATATCAAAGTCTCCAACTAAAAGACCTACATTATCCCAATCATAAGCTAAGTTTAATGGATATTTAGACTCTATCTTTTTTATAATTGTTTTTAATAACATACTATACCCCTTTATTTTATTTTTTTAAATTTTCAAGTTTTGAAATTTTCTCAGTACTTATCTTTATTTTCTTTTCTATCTCTTCACCAGTTTTACCTTCTAATTTTTTAAGTATTGAATTATACATAAATATTTTTTTATCTATAAATTCATTTAATAATGGGTCTTTATTTTCTATAAGCTTTTTACCAACTTCATAGTATATTTCATCATCTACAACAGTATTTTTTGAAGTATACTTAGCTACTATTATTTCATATATTCTAAAGTCTTCTTTAACTAAAACTTCATCTAATATTTCATATCCATTATTTAAAAGATATTTTCTAAGTTCATCTTGAGCTTGCATAGGTTGAAGAATTAATTTATCTAAGTTATGAGCTACACTCTTTTTAGCTTCTAGTAACTCACTTATTAATATTCCTCCCATACCAGCTATTATTACTTCATCTACTTCATTTTCATTAAGTACTTCTATGCCAGAACCTAATCTTAAATCTACTTTATCAGTTAAATTATTATGTCTTACTTCACTTCTCGCATTTTCTAGAGGTCCTTTATTTACATCTGCAAGTATTGCAAAGTCAACATGTCCTTTATTTAATAAATATACAGGTATATATCCATGGTCCGTACCTATATCTGCTATTTTTTTACCTTTTGTAACTAAATCTGCTATTTTTAATAATCTATCTGTTAATTTCATATGTAATTTCCTTTCTTACTAAGCAATACTTCTTTATTCCAATTATAATAACAGTATTTATATTTTAAATTTGAAATACTACTATTATACAATCATTAATATCTAAAAAGTAATTTTAAATATCAATAAGTTGAGGAAAAATAATTAATTACTAGTATTAACTATATATATTGTATATATAATTTCCTATATGCTACAAAAATTCGCCCCAAAAGGCGAATTTTTGTATTTATATATTTATTCTAGTCTAAATAATCTCTAAGTTTTTTAGATCTACTTGGATGTCTTAATTTTCTTAAAGCTTTAGCTTCTATTTGTCTTATTCTTTCTCTTGTTACATCGAACTCTTTACCTACTTCTTCAAGAGTTCTAGCACGTCCATCTTCAAGACCAAATCTTAATTTTAATACTTTTTGCTCTCTTTCATTTAAAGAACCTAATACGTCTTCTATTTGTTCTTTTAATAATGAGTATGCCGCAGCTTCTGCTGGTGCTGGAGCATCGTCATCTGGTATAAAGTCTCCTAAATGACTATCCTCTTCTTCACCTATAGGTGTTTCAAGTGACACTGGGTCTTGAGCTATTTTCATTATTTCTCTTACTTTATCCTCTGTCATATCCATTTCTTTAGCTATTTCTTCAGGCTTTGGATCTCTTCCTAATTCTTGAAGTAGTTGTCTTGATACTCTTATTAATTTATTTATAGTTTCAACCATATGAACAGGAATTCTTATAGTTCTTGCTTGGTCTGCTATGGCACGAGTTATAGCTTGTCTTATCCACCATGTAGCATAAGTACTAAATTTGAATCCTTTTACATAATCAAACTTTTCAACTGCTTTTATAAGACCTAAGTTACCTTCTTGTATTAAATCTAAGAAAAGCATTCCACGCCCAACATATCTTTTAGCTATACTTACAACTAATCTTAAGTTTGCTTCTACTAATCTTTGTTTAGCTAATTCATCACCTTCATGCATTCTTCTAGCTAACTCTACTTCTTCATGTGGCTTTAATAAAGGTATTTTTCCTATTTCTTTTAGATACATTCTAACAGGGTCATCAATACTTATTCCCTTTGGAAGAGATAAATCTATTTCTTCTATTTCCATTGGTGTATCATCTTTTACTATACTTTCATCTAAGTCATCTAAATCTAAATCATCTTGTGCAAAATCTATATCAACTTTATCAGTTTTATTTTCTATAACTTCTATGCCTAAGTTACCTAATGTTTCATAAAGATTTTCTACTTGATCTTTATCTAACTCAGTTTCTGAAAAAGCTTCCATTATTTCAGCAAGAGTAAGAGATCCTTGTTTTTTACCTTTTTCAATTAAACCTTTAGCTGTCATTTTTTTCGATTCTTTTTTGTTTGATTTATTCTCCATATTTAGACCTCCTTCCATTATAACCTTTGTAATTGTCTTCTTAATTCAACTATTTTTAAAGCTATTTCCATAATTTTAGAATCTACCTCTTTCGCATCTTTAACGTCTTTATTCTTTTCAATATCTATTTGCTCTTTTAATAGCATATTAATTTTTTCATTAAGACTATTTTTCCTTATATTTTTAATTATCTCATCTATGTTCTTTATATTATTTAAATCAAGATTATCTAAAGATATACTTTCTAATCCTTTAATATATTCTTCGGATATGTTTAAACTTTTAATTTTGTCAATAGTTATTTTATCCAAATCTTTATTTTTAATTAACCAATTTACAATTTCTTTGCTATCTTTTTCTAAAAAGTCCTCTTCACTTATCTTTAATAATATTATTTCTCTATGTTTTTTACTATCTAACATTATTTTTATAAGATTTTCTTCTACCAGAAGTTTACCTTTTTCAATAGCTTTTGGTTTTTCAATTATCTTTTCTTCTTTCTTATATATATATTTATTATTTTTGTTGTTTTTATTTTGATTCCCGTTGTAATATTTACCATAGACTTCTTTCTTTATAGATTCAACACTTATATCGATTTGTTCACTTAAGTATTTAGTATAATAATCAACTTCTACCGGGCTTTTTATTTCTTTTATTATTTTTGATGCTTCTTTTGCAAATTTTACTCGTTCTTCATCTTTTTGTATGTTAAAGTTTCTTTTTAAATTGTCTATTTTATATTTTATATAATGAGTTGAATTTTGGATTTCTTTTTCAAATTCCAAAACTCCATATTTTCGTATAAATTCATCAGGATCTTTACACTCCTTTAAATTTAATACTTTAACATTAATATCTAACTTATTAAGTATTTCTATAGCTCTTAGGGTTGCTTTAATACCTGCTTCATCCGAATCATATGATATAATAACTGTATCTGCATATCTTTTTATCAAACTTCCTTGTCCATCAGTTAAGGCTGTTCCTAGAGTAGCTACTACATTTTTTATTCCATATTGATAAAGTGATATTAAGTCCATATATCCTTCTACTAATATCACACTTCTATCTTTTATCTCTTTTCTAGCAAAATTTAATCCATATAAATTTTGTCTTTTGTTGAATATTAGTGTATCTGGAGAATTTAGATACTTAGGTAAAGAGTCATCTAGTACTCTTCCACCAAATCCTATTACATTTCCCCTATAGTCAAATATAGGAAACATTACTCTATTTCTAAACTTGTCATAAATCTTTTTAGTCTCACTTTTATATCCAAATAAACCGCACTCTATTAAATCTTCATTTTTATATCCTATCGATATTAGATAATTCATAAGTGAGTTCCATGAATCTAGCGAATATCCTAAACCAAATTTTTTTATGATTTTATCATCTAATCCTCTTTTTCTTAGATATTCATATCCTGGATTTTTACTTTTTATAAGATTTGAAAAATAAAACCTTGCTGCTTCTACATGTATGTCTTGAAATTTTTTAGATTTTTCCATTCTTTCCTTTGTGGATTCATCTACATGAGTATTGATTTCTATCCCACATCTATTAGCTAATAATTTCACTGCATCCATAAAATCTAAGTTTTCAATTCTCATTACAAAATTTATAACATCTCCACCTTCACCACATCCAAAGCATTTATAAATTTGTTTTGATGTGTTTATGTAGAAAGATGGCGTTTTTTCACCATGGAAAGGACATAATCCTTTATAATTTGCCCCTGATGGTTTTATGTTTATATAGCTAGATATAACATTTGCTATATCACATCGACTTTTTATTTCTTCTATAATATCTTTTATATCATTCATATTATCACCTTCTGGTGTTTTTTTATCTTAACATATCTATTTTACATTATATTCTAAATTTGTCAAATGCTCATTATTCATAATTCGACTTTTTTTGGTAAATTCCTTCTTTTTTTTAAAAAAATATATTTTAAAATACTTAAATATTTTTATATATATAATTAAGTATTTACATTTTTTTTATTATTTAATACTTTTTTAGTCATAAAAAAAGAGGTAATTTACCTCTTTTTATGATTTATTTTATAGAATTTATTAAATCTTCAAATTCACTAAAATTAAGGGATTGCATACCATCTGATAGTGCATTTTCTGGTTCTGGATGTACTTCTACCATAATTCCATCAGCACCAACTGCAAATGCTCCTATAGACATCGGTTTTATTAAGTATCTAACACCAGTACCATGAGATGGATCAACTACTACAGGAAGTCCAGTTTCTTTTTGTATAATAGGTACTGCAGCTAAATCTAATGTATTTCTAGTATAATCATTATACGTTCTTATACCTCTTTCACACATTATAATTTTACTATTTCCTTCTACAGCTATATACTCAGCAGCACCTATCCATTCTCCTATAGTTGCCGACAGACCTCTTTTTAACATAACAGGCTTATCTTGTTTTCCAACTTCTGTTAATAAATTAAAGTTTTGCATATTTCTAGAACCTATTTGAATTATATCTGTAACCTCATATAATTTATCAAGCTCTCTTATATCCATTAACTCTGTTATAACAGCCATCCCCGTTTCTTTTTTTACTGCTTTTAATATTTCAAGACCTTCTTCTTTTAGCCCTTGGAAAGAATTTGGAGATGTTCTTGGCTTATATGCCCCACCTCTTAGGATATTTGCACCTTTACTTTTTACAAACTTTGCAGTTTTAAGTAATTGGTCATAACTTTCAATAGCACAAGGTCCTGCTATTATAATTTTATCTTCTTTTACAGTTAACTTTTTATTATCTGTAGTAATTTCTATTTTTAAGTTTCTATCAAATAGGTTTTTTTTCATCACCTATATACTCCTTTACTAGTTCTTGCTATCCTCTATATATAGCATCAGCCATCTTAGCTGCTCTTAAATTTTTCTCTACGTCATGAACTCTTACTATATCTACCCCATCTCTTATTCCTAAAACAGTAGTTGCTATAGTTCCTTCTACTCTTTCTTGTGGAGGTAGATCTAGCGTATTTCCTATTACTGATTTTCTAGATGTGCCAAGAAGTATAGGATATCCTAACGTTTTTAGCTCACCTAATCTTTTTAACACTTCTAAGTTTTGTTCATAAGTTTTTCCAAAACCTATTCCTGGGTCTAGAACAATTTTATCTTTATCTACTCCAGCTTTTATAGCTATATTTATACTTTCTAGTAAGAATTCTTTTATAGATTCCATTATATCCTTATCATACTCAGTATCATCTTGATTATGCATTATACAAACATAAGCATTGTGCTTTGCTATTACACTTGCCATATCTTTATCTTTTGTAAGACCCCACACATCATTTATCATTTCTACACCTAATTTTAAACTTTCATCTGCAACTTTCGCTTTATAAGTATCTACAGATATAGGTGTATCTAACTCTTCTTTAAGCTTTTTTATAACAGGTATTACTCTTCTTAATTCTTCATCTGCATCTACATAGCTATGTCCTTGTCTTGTTGATTCTCCACCTAAATCTATTATATCTGCGCCTTCTTCAACCATTTTAATAGCATGCTTTAAAGCTTCATCTACGCTATTAAATTTACCTCCATCAGAAAAACTATCAGGAGTAACATTTAATATTCCCATTATATAAGTTCTTTTATTATAATCAAACATATTGTATATCTCCTATTTTATTATTTCATAGTTATTAAACTCATAGCTTCAGCCCTTGCAGCTATATCTTTTTCAAATATACCTCTAACTGCTGACGTTATAGTTTTTGATCCAGGCTTTTTAACCCCTCTCATAGTCATACACATATGTTCTGCTTCAACAACAACTATAACTCCATATGGATTAAGTTCTTCCATTATTATATCTGCTGCATATTTAGTTATTCTTTCTTGTAGTTGTGGCCTTTTAGCTAAAGTTTCTATTACTCTAGCAAGTTTTGAAAGACCAGTAAGCCTTCCTTCTTTTGGTAAATAAGCTATATGTGCTTTTCCAAAGAATGGAACTAAATGATGCTCACAACATGAATAAAATGGAACATCTCTTACTAAAACTAACTCTTCATGTTCTTCATCTTGGAATATTACCTTTAAATGATCTCTAGGATCTTGATGAATACCTGAATATATTTCTTCATACATTCTAGCTACTCTATCTGGTGTATCTAATAATCCTTCTCTATCTGGATCTTCTCCTATTGCTTCTAATATATCTCTAACTGCTCTTTTTATTTTATCTTTATCTACATTGCTCATTTAGTTAGCCTCCTTGATTTATAATTTATTATATGAATATATACTTATATACATTTATCAAGTCTTTATACTCATAGGTTTCAATGACTTTTTTGCATAATCTAAATAATTCTATATTTTCATCTTTCAAGCTTTTGAATAACTTTTTATCTTTAGGTAGCCATTTATTATTTATAATAAAATACCCAACTATTATATCTTTTAAATATAAATTAGTCAAAAATTCATATTCAAAAGCATCAAATTTTTCTTTATTCTTTAGATCCTCTATTTTAGCATAGAGATTAGCTTCTAATAAGTTTATATCTTCTCTTGATAATTTATTTGGACCTTCTGTGAATTTTTCTTTACATAAACCTATTATGTGCTTTGATATTCCCAATTTATCATATACTACTTTTGGATTTTTCATCTCTTTTAAGAAAAAATATTCTTTTTCGTTTATAAATTTCTGTACCCCTTTTTCAGAAAAATAATTTATATCAAATTCAATATTTTCTATATATTTTACTATCCTAGTTTGTTTATCTCCGTTATTTACAAAAACAAACAAATCAATATCATTAACTGATGTGTTATCTGATTGTAAATCAACATTTTTAGATGACCCTACTAAGTATATAGCCTTAGTATTTTCATTATTTATGATTTTTTTAATTTCTTTATTATAAATATTATAAATACTATTTTTCATATATATTCTCCAATAAATATTTTAAGTTAATTTGGATAATATTTTTTTAAATAATATATTATCATTATTATACTTTGTATTTTCTATTAATTTTACTTTCATAGCTCCCATTAAACTATTAGTTACAAAAGAAAATTCAAAATCATTTATTTCATCTATGTATATTTCTTTTTTTACTACCTCTATATTTAGTTCAATGCAAATATCTTCTATCCTTTTTTTCATTATACCATTTAATATTGGTAATTCATCTTTTGGCGTATATATCTTATTATATTTTATAAAAAATATATTGCACATAGAGCACTCTAATATTTTGCCTTCTGTACTCAAAAATATCGCATCATCAAATCCATTTTTAGTAGCATATTCTTTAGTATATATATTTTCAAAATAATTAGTTGTTTTATGCCTATATATTATACTATCTCCTCTTTTTATAGGGGAAATAGTTAATTTAAACCCTTCATTATACATTTTATCATTATAAATAATATCTCTAGTTGATATGTTATATCCTTCATCAAATAGAGTTACTCTTAAAGCTTTATTTTTTATATTATTATGTTTTATATACATTAAAACTTTATCTTTTAAAGTACTTTTATCTATATCAATTTTTATATTTAAATCTCTTACAGAATTATATAGTCTATTCATATGTAAATCAAAATCTATAGGCTCATTTTCTATTTTTATAGTTTCAAATAGACCTATCCCAAATTTACTTAATTTACTATTAAAAGATATATTATTCTTCATAGTAACCTCTTAATGCTTTCATTATAGATTGAGCCTTATCTAAAGTTTCTTGATATTCATCTTCTGGATTTGAATCCCAAGTCATACCTCCACCAACTTGGAAGTATACATTATCATCTTGTTTTACAATAGTTCTTATAGCTATATTTAAATCCATATCTCCATTAAATCCAATATATCCTATAGAACCTGTATAAACATTTCTTTGCGTTGGTTCTAATTCATCTATTATTTCCATAGACCTAATTTTAGGAGCTCCAGTTATAGATCCTCCTGGGAATGTTGCTTTTATTACATCTATACAGTCTTTATTTTCTTCTAGTTCTCCAACTACAGTAGCTACCAAGTGATTTACATTTGCATAAGGTTCTATAACAAATAATTCAGGTACTTTGACACTTCCTATTTTTGAAATTCTACCTATATCATTTCTTTCTAGGTCTACTATCATAAGAAGCTCCGCTCTATCTTTTTCACTATTTCTCAATTCTTCTTGAAGCCTTAAGTCTTCTTCTCTATTTTTTCCTCTAGGTCTTGTTCCTTTTATTGGTCTAGTTTCAACCTTATTATCTACACACTTTATAAATCTTTCAGGAGAATTTGATAATATATGACTGTGCTCAAAGTTTAAAAATGCTCCAAATGGTGCTGGGCTAAATCTTCTTAGATCTCGGTATAATTCATAACTTGATAAAGTTGTTTTACCACTAAATCTTTGAGTTAGATTAGCTTGATATATATCACCTTGTCTTATATAATCTTGAACTTTTCTTACTGCATCTTCAAATTCACTTTTAGTAAAGTTTGATTTCAATCTAGTTTTTTCCACATCTTTTTCTTCGTAGCATATACTATCTATGCCTGCTCTTTCAGCTTCATTTATTTGATCTTCTATCTTTCTAATTATTTTATTTTCTTCTTCAATATCTAAATCTGGTGTCGCTATATAGGTTTTATTTTCTAAATGGTCTACTACAATTACCCAATTATAAAGCCCAAAGTATAAATCATATACATTAGTATCATCAATAGCAGTTCTAGGTAATTTTTCTATATAGTTACCTAAATCATAAGATAAGTATCCAACTGCTCCTCCTATAAATGGTAAATGGGTTTTATTCTCAACCTTATATTTTTTTAATTCTTCTTGTAAATTATCTAATGGGTTATTTAAAGTATTTTTATACTTTAATACTTTAAATGGATTACTACTTATAAAAGAAAATCTTCCTAATTTCTTTTTATCCATAGCACTATCTAATATAAAACTATTTTCTTCATTTCTAAATATGGTAAATATCTCAAAGGAACTTAACTTAGTTTTTATTTCTTTTATCATATTATATATCCATCCTTTCTCTAGCATCTTTTATAAAGTTTCTCAATATATCATGACCTTGCTCTGATAATATTGCTTCTGGATGGAACTGTACACCTTCTATTAAATACATTTTATGTTTTATTCCCATTATTTCATTTTTATCAGTTATAGCGGTAACCTCTAAATCTTCAGGAAGTGTGTCAATATCTACAACTAATGAATGATATCTAGTAACATTTAATGGGTTATTAAGATTTTTAAAAACACCTTTATTTGTATGTTTTATACTATGCACTTTTCCATGTACAGGTTGATTTGCTTTTATAACATTTCCTCCAAATACATGGCCTATTGTTTGATGACCTAAACAAATTCCAAGTATAGGCTTTATACCTTTGAAATTATTTACAACATCTATACATATACCTGATTCTTTTGGTGAGCATGGACCTGGAGATAAAACTATTATCTCAGGATCTAACTCTTTTATTTCCTCTATAGTTATTTCGTCATTTCTTTTTACTAAAACTTCTTCTCCTAATTCTCCAATATATTGAACTAGGTTGTACACAAATGAATCGTAATTATCAATCATTAAAATCACTACTATTCCCTCCCTGTATAATCAAAGCTTAACTTTTATTATTTTATTTAATCATTTAAATCTATAAAATTAAAAATTTAAGAGTTATCTATAAATTTTCTTTATATAATCTCTTTTTTCTATATCACTATATATTTATAATTATATATTTTTGTAGAAATGTATGTCAACATAGTCATTTTAGTCAAATATAGCGTATTTATTTTTAGTATAAATATCTATTTATATAGAGAAAATATTCTTAAATATATTATATTTTTGGAGGCTAAATATGAATAAGTATATGATTATAAGATCTGATAATAAATCTATATCGCCTCCCATGTCAAAACATGAGGCCATAATAAAACTTAAAGAATATAATAAAAAAGGTATATCAACTTACTTGGTATCTAGAAGTGAATATATAAATATTATTTATTCAAATAAGTCTAATACATCCTTAAGCAAGTAGTTTATAATAAAAATAAAAAAGGAGCCTAAGCTCTAAAGTGTACCCTTTGTCAAGGACAATTTAAAAAAAGGTATTTCTAAGAAACAAGATGATTTCTGTACTGAACAGGA